>ERZ807291.9300-NODE-9300-length-10666-cov-5.157761_pt1 | contig 10666 bp, 8 predicted proteins | sample MGYA00521257_ERZ807291 | MGnify/ENA primary metagenome ERZ807291 (study PRJEB31413, sample SAMN03169783) | marine metagenome | biome: Marine; feature: Water; material: Subsurface seawater | place: North Sea | collected 2011-04-28 | depth 1 m m ... | reverse complement strand
AATGAAATTAATCCAATATATAACAATATTTACAAGAAAAAATTGTATACACATATTTAGTTAAATCTAAATAATACGTTTGATTTTTGTGTAATTGATATAGGAATTATTGATTTTGATGGTATTTATAAATGGTCTATTGAAGTTAATCCTCATTATCAAGTTATGATTGGCCTATAAAAAATTACATATTATATTTTATGTGTTAATTTTACTACACCGTATTCATAAGTTCCAACTTTTTGTATAGAAGTAGCTATATTAAAATATGGAACCATTTTGTGTATTAAGTTCATATATGGGTCAGCTTTATGAAATCGTTTTTTTTCAACAGATGTTATATATATAATTCCACCTGGATTTAATGATAATCTCAATCCATTAATAAAATCATCAACAATGCGAATATCTATATTCCATTTATAAATGTATATAATATCAAATGTTAGTCTTGATTCTTTAGTAGAATAATTTTCTAAAGAATCTTCAATAAAATGATTATCTAATAGTAATTCTCGAACTGTGTGATTATAGGACGAATATTCAGCAACCAATGGTTGCATAGCATATACATTTTCAGATCCATATATATTGATAATTTTTGTCAATAAGGGTCCAGTTCCTGGTCCAACTTCTAAAACTCTAGGTTTAGTATTAGTAATAGAATTATGTAAATCTGGGACAATTTGTTTTTCAGAATTAATACCCCATCCAATTTCATTAGAATTATATATATGCATATTCATAATACGTTAAATTAAATATATATAAACTATAAAAACAATAAATTTCAATATTTTTATAGTTTATTTTATGACCTATTCATGTCTATTGGTGATCCAAAGAGTATGTGTAAATACAATGGTCTTTACTGATAACATTGGAATATTGAAAATAGATGTAAAATTGATATATAATATCATTCGTAATAAAGTATATATATATATATTACATATGTCAAAAATTCGTATAATTAATGGTGCAGGTTACGGAGAGAGAGGGCAATCACCCGACGATTATGAAATAGTGGGTTTAGATAATATAGATGATGATAATAAATGGGTTACAATCAAAGATAGAAAAAACAAGATAAACAATATCAAAATAAAAAATAAGTTCATTAAAGAAAATTGGTTGAAATCGTATGATATAAATAAGAAAAAGTATATTGCTGTTCTCTTTGAATTAGAATTGCCATTATTGGTAAAAAAAGTATATATCATGGTTGGTAGCGGACATCTTCGAACATTTGAAACACAGGCAGATGATGAAATCGTCGGCCTGTTTAGTAATATATCATCTCATCATGGAGGTGGTAATATACCAATTGTGACGATTGCATTAGGTCAAACCCATATGTATATTCAAGAAGGTGGAAAAGTATTGCCTTTGTCCTTATTCAATCGCAGCTTACAATACGATAAAATATCAAAAGATACGTATATTGAACGTATGGAAGATGATAGTTTTAGTTGGGTTCAATTGCAAGACTTGGAAGACAGATTAGAAACATGGATTGATTCAAAAAAGTGCAAGATTATGACAACAGTTAATTATAAAATACTCGAGAAAGAAGAGAATACCATTATATAATTAAATTTTTTTACTAAAAATCCTAAACAAACATTAATTAATAATTATTATTTAATGTTTATTTATATCACTCAATTACACTAATAGTGAAAAAAATTGAAAATAATATATTGATCAATTACACTAATAGTGAAAAAAATTGAAAAAAAAATATTCATCAAATGTTTATTTAATGTTATATCACTCAATTACACTAATAGTGAAAATGAGTGATCCTCCCAATTTCTTTGAGGGAATCCCTCTCGACTTGAGGAACGTTGTCCTCGATTTTTTGGAGATTCCCGATAAGGCAAATTTAGTACATGCTTTCATGTCGAATAAGAAGTTACAAATTCATACATTTGACATGAATGCATCTACTAACTTGCTTATGAACGGTATCCTCGATTTTTTACAGATACGTGATAATGCCAATTTAGTACATGTCTGCATGACGAATGTGCACTTGGGGATTGATACATTCGATCTCGATTTTGATCCAATTTTTTTGAATGAAGGTATCTTCTTCACAGACGTGTATCACTGGATAAAATCACATAATATGAAATGCCCACAGATCGACGCGTACAGTGACAAGATAACAAGGTCAGATACAGACATCTGGGCTGCAGTCGCTGCTTGGTGCAGTGACAAGGATGCAGCCATTGTAACCTATGGCCATATCCGAAACTGGAACACGTCTGCCGTAAGAAACATGTCCTATCTATTTATTGAGAAGAAAGAATTTAACGATGACCTGAGTCGTTGGGATACGAGTAATGTACTTACTATGAGGAGTATGTTTGAAGAGGCCCGTTGGTTCAGTTCTGATCTTAGTGAATGGAAAACCAGTAATGTGGTGGATATGCAATCCATGTTTAAAAATACCAACAACTTCGATTCTGATTTGAGTCAATGGAATACTCGCAACGTGACTAATATGTCGCAGATGTTCTATAATGCCAGATCATTCAGATCATCTGAATTGAGTCAATGGAATACAGGTAGTGTTATTCATATGCAGTTTATGTTTGACGGTGCCACATCATTCAGATCTGATTTGAGTCAATGGAATGTCCGTAGCGTGACTAATATGAGTGGTATGTTCTTTAATGCCAGATCATTCATATCTGATCTCAGTAACTGGGATGTATGTAACGTGGCTAATATGGCGGAGATGTTCGGTCATACCATACTCTTCAGATCTGATTTGAGTCAATGGAAAACTAGCAACGTGACTAATATGTCGCAGATGTTCTATAATGCAATTTCCTTCAACTCTGATCTCAGTGACTGGGATGTCAACAGTGTGACGAATATGTCGATGATGTTCGAAGGTGCCAAATCATTCACATCTGATCTCAGTGACTGGAATGTCCACAGCGTGACTAATATGTCGCAGATGTTCGATAATACCATACTCTTCAGATCTGATTTGAGTCAATGGAAAACTAGCAGCGTGACTAATATGTCGGGGATGTTCGCAAATGCCATTTCCTTCAACTCTGATCTCAGTGACTGGGATGTCCACAGTGTGACGAAAATGTCGAGGATGTTCGAAGGTGCCAAATCATTCACATCTGATCTCAGTCGCTGGGATGTTCGCGGTGTGACTAATATGTCACGCTGCGGACATAAACTGCCAGTGTGATTGATATATCGCATACACATCATTCACAACCGATCTTGGCCCTTGGAATACAGGATCTGTTATTCATATGCAGTTTATGTTCGAAGGTGCCACAACATGGAATCAAGGAGAAATCACTAGTACTGGAAGAATTCTCTACCGTTCCACCAATAAGATTAAAAACCTTTGTTATTTTCCAGGAAGTAAGCTAAATAAAATGTTTTATTATATAAAAAAATTGAAAAAAAAAAGTATATAATATGAATTAATATTTGTACCCGTCTAGTAATTACGAGATAGAACAAATATAGACCATGACAAAAAAGACCATACAGACACGTGCCGCCCGTGCGGCTCGTATTGCTCCTTATGAACTCTCTCTTTCCAGCGCCCGTGCGGCTCGTTTCGCGGCCCGTGCCGCCCATGGAACTTACAACGAGCACATCAGAAAATGTTATCAGAAAATGGATGAACAACTTGCACCAACACACTCATCTTTTGCCGAAGATGAAAAGAGGAAAATAGAAAAAGTAAAAGCGATAATACTTGGCTATATAATACGTCGTCGTATACCAAAGCACTCGTCTTCTGTCAAGCAGTACAAGGGAGAAGACGCTAGACCTCGCGTTCTTGCTGCTGCAGGACTGCTTATAGCATGCTGGCTAGATGGCCATAGAGGGGCAGAGGTAACGAACTTAATGGATGCATATACTGATGAAGAGTTGTTGATAAAGCTACAAAGACCTGCAGATTTTATCAAGGAACTACAAGACCGTTGCGCAACCTTCTACAGTGGCGCAATGGTTACTTGCATGTTTGCCAAACGTGCCCCATGTGGATCCTGGGATGTAACTGTTGCTTGGCGAGGGGATGCCCCCCTTACATTACTCTTTCCAGATGGAAGTACGTATACCATTAAACCGGATACTCCGCGTGCACACCTTGATAGCGAGAAGGACCCACGTTGGACTAGTGTTGAACTGCCTGGTCCTTCCTGGAAAATAACTAAGGAAGGTAATCTAGAATTCTCAACAGATCATCCAATATATGCCAAGTGCAGTGTCACTGATATTGAAATTGCGACTTTCGGGGTTGTAGGTGATCGCAACGCATTTTCAGCTGTCCCAACCAACCAGCTGCAAATACGCGTACCACGATGTACGCAAATAGTTGCCGGTTCAGATGGTTGTGGGGACATGATACATCCAGACGATCCATTCCTACGCACACCTGGCCTTACTGCAGAAATGTACGGTAATGAGGCAGATAGGCGATGGCATCAGTCTTGGAATATGGTAGATCAATACGGTCGTGATCTTGGTAAAACCAGCGTTTCAAGTCCAGACGATCAATCTGGATCTGTCATATCTCTGCCCTAAATACGCCCCCCCCCTAAACACATCATCTACAGAATCTGGAGTGCCCCTCGCAGGGTATAAAACACATAAAAAATATTATACTCCCCTAAACATCATCAATATATAATTTTATTTATTGGTGATTCACATTAGAACTTTTTATATTGACATTGAAATCTGAATTGAGTATTTGTAAATAAAATATTTTAGCAATAAATGGATCTGTTCTTCTGGTATCATCTAGCCTATAGTAAAAATTGAAACTTATAATTCTTGTATGTAGTAATAATATTTTTTAAGTGCTCTATTGATAATAAATTCGCAAACAATGGAATCCATCGATTGGAAATTACTGAAACAAAGTTTGAAAAAGTGGGTAGAAAATGGCGAGTCATGGATTAACATCGTAAAAACACTAATAGATAATTCTGCAAATGCAGAACCAGTTGAAAATACGCTAATCAATCTTTACAATGGGGGTAGTGTACCAGTACGAGTTTATGATGTATTTCTTGAATTAAAACATTTTATGTTATTATTCTCCGCATCATCAGAGAAATTTCAACAAGAGAGTCCGGTAGAGATGGAATTATTTAAAAAGATAGAAACATCGTTTTTTTTGATTAACTCGTGTTTAGGTACAATCATAATAAAATTACACGAAGTCAATCAAATACGCGCGCAACAAAATAAAGATATTATACATGTAGCAGCTTCCGCCGCGAAAATAAACGTATTAGATACGTCAGACGAATACCTGCGCAAATACACAGACATATCTGAGAAAGTCTACATAGACAACATTGGGAAATATTTATTTGATTTGCTAATGTGCATATTCCAATATATGCAGGAATTAACAATTTTAAGATCTATCATTGACTATAAGAAGAATAGTTACATTCTCGATAATTTTGGTACTAAATCATCTTCTTTATACGGGTAACTAACAGTTGCAGGGGATGAAAAAATATAAATTTTTATATTTTTTCATATTAAATAATACCAAAAAATAAGAAAGATAAAATCAAAAAATTACACATCCGAAATATTAGAATCGTTTAATAAATGTTTGCAGAATGTAATGCTTTAGAAATATCCGGATCCTTTAATAAACGTTCTGATGCATAATATGATGCCTCTTCCGCATTCTGTGTAATAGCTGCTTTAACAATATCAAAATTATCTCTTAAATTATCCGATGCATCTTTTAAGGCATATGCATCGGATGTAACCGCAATTTTAACAATATCAAAATTATCTTTTAAACGATGTGATGCATCTGCTAATGCTCTACCATCTTGTGTAACAGCTTTTTTAACAATATCAGTATTATCTTTTAAACGATTTGAAGCATATTGTAATGCATAACCATTTTGTGTAACAGCTTTTTTAACAATATCAGTATTATTTTTTAAACGATTCGAAGCATATTCTAATGCACAACCATTTTGTATAACAGCTTTTTTAACAATATCAGTATTATCTTTTAAACGATGTGACGCATATTTTAAGGCATGTCCGTCTGCTTTAACCGCAATTTTAACAATATCAATATCATCTTTTAAACGATTCGAAGCATCTCCTAATGCATCACCATTTTGTGTAACTGCAATTTTAACAATATTCTTATTATCTTTTAAACTATCTGATGCATATTTTAATGCTTTACCATTTTGTGTAACAGCTTTTTCAACAATATCAGTATTATTTTTAAAACGATCTGATCCATATTTTAATGCTACTCCATCTTGTGTAATAGCAATTTTAACAATTTCAGTATTATCTTTTAAACGATTCGAAGCATCTCCTAATGCGTAACCATTCTGTGTAATAGCAATTTTAACAATATCAGTATTATCTTTTAAACGATGTGATGCATATTTTAATGCTATTCCATTTTGTGTAACAGCAGCTTTAACAATATCAAAATTATCCTGTAAATGAATTGAAGTATAATATAATAAATCTCCATCTTGTGTAATATTATTTAAAATTTCAGTATAATAGTAAAATACTTTACAATTTTTTCTTTGGATAGGATCAATGATTTCAGTACATATTGTAGGTTCTGAAATCATTGATCCTATATCACTATTAAACTGGGCAATATCTATTTTCTTATCTAGTACTAATTTTTCCCAATTTAATGACTTACTGAAACCGTTTATTTCATTACATTTTTTGATTATCTCTGTAGCTGATAAATTATCAATGTCTATCGTCCCTCCACCTACTTTTATTTCATCATAATATTTAATTTGATATTTCATATATATATATATATATATATATTATTTTATTCCATGGCAGATCTCATTACATGTGCGGTTGATATATGTATTTTAAGTTACTTAATTCGGAAAATAGATGAACTCTAGCTTTACCATCTTTTACTGGTAATAAATTTAGTATATTCTTCTTCACCAATTAATTGAGTTAAACTATCAACAGCTTTTTTCAAAAAAGCTCTATTTGCTCTTTGATCTGGATATGTACGCATATTTACAAATGGCATGTATTTTTCAATTATATATTTCCTTTCTTCTATTAGTTGATCTTTTGATAGAATATAAAATATTAAGTTTCGTTCGGACATTTCAACTTCTAAAGATGTTATTTTTGTTTTATCGAATAATATTTCATTTATTTTCTGATCAGTATTATACTTAAATCCAATATCTAATACGCTCGAAAATACACTGCCACCTTTTTTAACTTTAACTTTTAAAGCAGATGAATTTTCATCCATACTATTTTTGATTTCAAATTCTAATTCTTTATTAAAATACCATTTAAAGAAATTTATAATTTCATTACCTATAATTTCTCTATCTGCTTCTATATTTTCAGAATATAATATAATATCAATATCATTTGATGGCGTACCCGTGTATTTTTGAATAGCTTTTCCACCTTTAAATAATATTATAACATTTTTTTCTTTTAAATATTTTGATAGATATCCTAAAATTAAAATAAATTTACACATAATAGTGTGTAAATCTTCTGGTAGAGGTGGCTCACCAAGGCTATAATAATTAAAAATACCCCCAACTATTGTACAAGGATCTTCAATGCTATCTAAATATTTTTTTACAGATGAAGGATTTCCGGTTAAAAAATTCCAATACTCAGATAACATATATGGTTCCTCAACGATTGCTTCTATTGCTTCTTCTTCTATTGCGTTTATTGCTTCTTCTTCTATTGCGTTTATTACATCTTCTTCTATTGCTTTTGCTTCTGCTTTTGCTTTTGCTTTTGCTTTTGTTTTTGCTTTTTTTATTTGAAATTTCGATAAAACAGTTTTATCTACAGTTTCATCTAAATCTTCCATAAATCTCTGAATGGAACGTTCCTTTGATTGTTTTTTTCTTACTGTTAAATTTGGTATAATATTTTCTTTCATAAAATTTAAAAAAGAGTTATTCTTTTTAACGAAATCTAAAGATTCCCAATCCTTTACAAATACATTATCTATATCATCAATCCCATTTATATTTAGATGAATACGAGTCAAAATATATTCAGGAATACTATGTTCAAAATGTGTGTGTAATTTTAATAATTCAAAAATAATTTCCTCTTGAATTCTATTATCAAATTGTTTAATAGAATCAAAAATAAGTGGTAAAGAATTTAAATCGACTTTTGTATTTAAGATTAACTTTAATAAATTAAAGAATTCTTCTTCGCTCATTTTATCAGATTCAATAAATTCATCTTTTTTATTAATTAAATATATTAAAAAATCTTGTTTAGGATCTTGGACATTCGTTGAATATTGTAGTTGATTAATAAATTCAGTTTTTTGATTACCCGATTTCTCTATAAGGTATTCAACAGTTATGTAAAAATCATCATCATTTAATATTTTCTTGTTTTCTAGAAGATAATGCAATATAGGTTTATTTACATTTTCTTGATTTTCTTCATATATAAATCCTTGTATAAAATTAAAACTATTATGATATTTATCTATTAATAATTTAATAAAAGTAAAATCTTGAAAAAATATTGCAAAGTGTATAATATTAAAATATAATCTATCTATTGATTTTAATTTATCTAATAATAATAAAAAGTTTCCCCAATGTTCCCCACCCTTATTATGAACAATATCTCTGATAATATTATAATGACCATCTGTTTTAAATATATTTATATTACATATATTTTCATTATATTCTTGCAACAATGTTATAATCTCCTTGGGATCTTTTCTATCGAAATATAATTCAAACACATCTGTAAATAATTTTATATCGTGTTTATAAACATAGTTGGGATCAGTTACTATTTTTTTAATCTCCGCTAACGTGCCTGATTCCTCTATTCCTGTATGCATACTTTCTTTTATTTCAATCATTTTATTAATACCAATAGACTGGTTCATGTTTTGTATTTTTGTAGTTAATCCTAATTCCGTTATAAGAAAATTTAAAAACGGATAAGACATTTTATTAATTGCGAACTTAATTATCGCACCTTCATGATTATCTGATATTTTTATTATTTTAATATTTAAGATTAATGTTTCTTTTAAAATATTAAAATATCTGGATTCATCTATGTTATCTATGTTATCTTTATAAGTTTTAAATTTTTTTTGGTAATCTGCTATAAAAAAGTGGTAGTCATTTATTTCTATAATATTTTCTTTAATTAATAACATTTTGTGTATTTCCTGTAGTTTAAAATATTCTTTGTAATATTTTATCGTTTGAGTTTCATTAAACTTTTTATTTATTATTTTTATTTTTCTTCTCAGATATTCTAATGGTGATATATTAGAATGTAAATATTGATATTTTTTGAAAATATCTAAATATTTCGCTACTATAATTGCAATCTTAGGATGATTATTTTCTCCAAGGGAGAAAATAAATAGTTTAATATCATCATTGAAAAAACGAACATGCTTTTCTATTGTTTTATCAAAAAAATGAAATGTGTTACTCATTTCTCGCGCCTTTACACTATCTGCAATAGTATCATCTGCTCGAAGTTTATTAAGGTTTGTCATCATTTTTTCAAAGATATCATAAATTTCTTCAGGAGTTTCATATTCTAGTATCGGCAATGTTTGCATTGGTTGTATTGCACCACCAATTGTATAATTAATTTTATACTTCATTTTATATATATATATATATATAAAATTACTTGTTAGAAAATATTGTTATTAGAAATATTCGCAAATCTACAACATCATTTCATAACCATATAATGGTCATATTTTTATATATTAAAAATAGTAAGTTTATGGTCATAAAAAGTGATTTTTTTAAAAGTTCAAGTTTTTTATTTTTAAAAAACGAAAATGAATTTGAAAATATCTGAATCCCCCCCTGGTTGGATTAAATTAAAAAAACTTAAATTACTAAAAACCATAGGTAATGAATTTTTATATTTTAAACGAAACCCTCCTTCATTATCAGACGATGAAGGAATAGATAATTTATCATCACTTAATTGTATTAATTTAAGTGGATTAAATAATATAGAAACAATAGGTAACAATTTTTTATATAATTGCCAATCTTTGATAAGTATTGATTTAAGTCAATTAAATAAGATAACATCAATTAAAGATTATTTTTTATATCATTGCAGTGCTTTAACAGAAATAAAATTAAGTCCCAAAATTAAAACAATAGGTAACGATTGTTTAATACAGTGCATTAAATTAAAAGAATTAGATTTAAGTGGATTAAATAATCTAATAACCATAGGTAATAATTTTTTAGGACATTGTTATTCTTTAGAAACTATAGATTTAAGTGGATTAAATAATCTAATAACCATAGGTAATAATTTTTTAGGACATTGTTATTCTTTAGAAACTATAGATTTAAGTGGACTAAATAGTCTAGAATCAATAGGAAATAATTTTTTATATAAATGTAGTGCTTTGAAATCAATTAAATATAACTCAAAAATTGGAAATATAATTAATAATGTCAAATATCCATATTTAAAAAATATTAATACCACAGAACTATGGGATATTCGAAATACAGTTCCAGCCCTTGGAAGAGTGGAACGAATATTGTAATAAATAAAATAAAAGATGAAATCAAATTGTTATTATATAATAATA
>ERZ807291.9293-NODE-9293-length-10672-cov-147.109447_pt1 | contig 10672 bp, 11 predicted proteins | sample MGYA00521257_ERZ807291 | MGnify/ENA primary metagenome ERZ807291 (study PRJEB31413, sample SAMN03169783) | marine metagenome | biome: Marine; feature: Water; material: Subsurface seawater | place: North Sea | collected 2011-04-28 | depth 1 m m ... | reverse complement strand
ACATCAAGGTGTATACATTCTTGAAACGACTGTCACCGCTCCATTATCGCTACGATGCAATGTGCTTTCAAGGTGTGTTTTTGCCACCCCAAATTGGGCCCCAATTTTAAGGCCAAAATAGTCACTGGAAACGGTTGCTATGGTAGCCAAATTTTGCCATTGGGTTTGATTGTCAACTGTCTTTTGACCCACAACAGTGTCTACAAATGTAGCCACACTAGGCCAGTAATTAAGCTTACGGCGGGTCAATAATTGTTGGGCTTTGGTTCGGCTGATAGTGTCTGACATGGCCATAAGAACACCTTCGTTGGCACTATTCACGTTAATCTTTGCAACCAAAGGTAGGGCGGTGATAAAGGGTTTTAACAAAGCCCGCGTGTTGGCATCAAAGCCGCGTACTAAAGCTAATTCAGATAGATCCAACAAGCTTTGGTTGGCGCTACGGTAGGGAACCGGCAAACTGAGGTAGTAGGCATCTTCTAAGGTGCCTTGTGGTGTTTCTACGTTAGCATCAAGCCAATCAATGAGGTCGTCAGAGAGCTGCGGTTTTAAATCATGTTGAATTAAAAGTCGCTCAAACACTGCCACTGAGGGCGCATAGACTTGATTACCCATAACTAAGCTATTGAGGTTAAAGCGACCTTGTAGGTCAGTAAGTTGGCCATTCAAAAAACCTTGTTCAACGGGCATGGGTGGAGCCATTTGAGCCCAGCCTTCACCTTGATGGTCAACATTGTTGTCTTGTCGGTCTTGTTGCAACAGTTGTTGAGCCCAATGCTCAGCCCCTTGGATATGGGCCTTAGCCTGGCCTAGATGCATCACCTGGCTAGCCATGGCTTGGTTAAACTGGTGGCGTTTAACCAAAGCTGCGGTGGTGACAGCAACGATGGCCAACACCAACAGCACCATGATGACGGCCACGCCTTGCTGGCTGGCAGGGCGACTAGGACTAACAAGGCGAGAACCATGACAAGGATGAGAAGCACAAGAAGGACGAGACGTATTAACAGGGCAAGCTGTGCAGTTAATCATAAGGTGGCCCCAGACTGAGGGATTTCTAAAATGCGGGTAATGGTGCCTAAGTCTGCTGTAGTGAGCTCAATTTCGATGGCCCTTGGCAGCTTTTTTAGATTGGCCTTGCCTTGCGAATCTAAGGGTGGCCAAAAGTTAATCCAAGGTGTTTGAGTCGGTAAAAAGCGCACCTTAAAAGCCGTGACTCGATCGATGAGAGGGTAACGAACGGGAGTAGTGCCAATGGCGACATCTAGCTGCCCATGGTAGCTACGCCATAGTTTTTGGTCTTGAAGTTGGTAACCAATGCGTTGCAATAACACCCCTTGGGCATGGTGCGGATTAAACCAAGTTTTGGTGCTGAGGGCATAAGTAAACTCTGGGCTTGAACTGCCTTTTAGAGCGGCTTGTGGGTCTCCGAAAGCGTCACGAATAGAACGAGGTGCAAGTTGGGAAAAATCGCGCTCTAGCACTTGTATGGCGCTTTGTAGGTCTACAAAACGTTGTTGTTTGTGTTGCAATTGTTGATGTTGGCTGAGTAATTGGTTGAGCCCACCAAAAGCCATCGCCGACAAGACTGCGAACAAGCTTAAGGCGATAAGCACCTCCAATAAGGTAAATCCTTGGGCCTTGCTGGAGGCATGACACCTTGGCCCTGTGGCGTATTTATGGATCATTAGCGTGGTATCCCACTAAACTGCCAGAAAATTCTCCATCCGCTGCAAACATTCGCAGTTGTATGCGTTTAATGCGGGCATTCGGAGTGGCACTGACCTGCTGTTGGATGAGCCATTCTTGCTGGCCTTGCAAGCGACTAAAGGTCTGTTCACCGAGGCTTGGCGATTGATCTTGTAGGCGCACGTTGGCTAAATGATTTTGCCCCACCCAATGGGCTAGCGTGCGATTACGCAGGGTGTGTGTTTGGCTGATCTGAGTTTCTAACTGGCTCAGATACGCGCCCATGGTAATGGCTAAAATAGTTAATGCCACCAGTATCTCAACCAATGTAAAGCCCGTGTTTTTATTATTCATGGGGCATGGCAGTCAGTGTTAAAGGCTTTGGAGGCAGGCTTTTTAGTTGCCATCCATAACCTTCTAAATTCACTTCAATGGTGTAAATTTGGGGTTCCTTGCTAGGCAATAACACAATGCTAGGGCTATTATCCAAACGAGCTGTTGGCATCATATGTTTAATCTGACTCAAAGTGTTGCGTTGTCCTAAACCCAGGTTTTCAGTGGGTACCCATTGGCCACTTCCTTGGTACGCAACGAACTCATAACCCTTTGGGTTAATCTTTAGACCATAGGGTTGATGGCTTAATATGGCCTGCTGTTGGGCATAATCAAGGGCCGCCATTAGTCCTTGAGCTTCACTCTTAGCTTGACGACTGGGCCCCATTGGCGACAAGGAATACACCGCCAAACTAGTGATAATGCCAATGATTAACACCACCAGCATCACCTCTAATAAGGTGAACCCTTTTTGACCTAAAAACTTATCTGCCAATGACTTGCACTCTTAAGGGTCGATGCCCGTTATTTATTATTCCAGTTCCCAATTACCCAGATCTGCATCAGATTCTGTGCCACCTTTGCGCTGGTCTGCACCATAGGTCATTAAATCAAAGTCGCCATTTTTACCTGGCATTAAGTAAAGGTAGGGCTGACCCCATGGATCTTTGGGTAACTTGTCTAAATAGGCTTGTTGCCAGTTGGCAGGCGCAGGCTGCCCCACAGGTTTGTTCACCAATGCTTGTAAACCCTGATTCGTAGAGGGGTAATGGTAGTTATCTAAGCGGTACATGTTGAGGGCGCTTTCTAGGGCGCGCATGTCTTGTTTAGCTTTGACTACCCGCGCCTGATCTGGCCGGTTCATAATGCGGGGAATAATAAGGCTGGCAAGAATACTCAATATGACCACCACAATCATGATCTCTATGAGGGTAAAACCTTTTTGGGAAGGGTGCTTCATGTGCATTATCCTGTGGGTTGAATGGTTATCCAACCATTTGGTTCATGTCAAAAATAGGCAGTAATATGGCCATAACAATCACTAAAACTAAGCCGCCCATGATGAGCATCATCAGTGGTTCAATGAGAGAAAGTGCCACACTGATGCTGCGTTGAAGTTGAGTGTCGAGTTGATCAGCTGCGCGATCTAACATTTGTGCAAGGCGGCCACTGGTTTCACCACTAGCCACCAAATGCAAGGCGATGGGTGGCAAAATAGGCCGCTCTTTGAGGGCTAGAAAAATACTCGATCCCTCCCTAATGCTAGTGCCTGCAGCATTAATATGTTGCCTTAAATATAAATTCCCCACCACCGCCTGAGCACCTTTAAAAGCCTCTACAATGGGTACCCCACTGGCCGTCAATAAAGCCAGGGTTTTGCTGAATCGTGCAGCATTAAAAATGGCCAAGTACGAGCCAATAAAGGGGGCCTTAAGCAGCAGACGATGCACTGCCATTTGTAGCTTCGGGTTTTTTAGGGCCCAGTTCACCATTAATAAGGCCAACAAACCCAGCATTAGTAGGTACAAACCTTTAGTTTTGATAAAACCACTCACGCTAATCAAGCCGATAGTGAGGGCGGGTAACTCTTGATCCATATTCACAATCACTTCAATCACTTGAGGCACTACGTAGGTGAGTAATAGCACCAGCACCCCAAGGGCCACCAGCATGATCATACTCGGGTAGAGCATGGCGAGTTGGATACGAGACTGAGTGGCCTGCACTTGCTCAGTATAACTGGCTAAACGCTCCAGCACTTGAGCAAGGTGGCCACTTTGCTCACCTGCAGCTACGGTAGCAATGTAGGCCGCAGGAAAACTCTTAGGGTGGTGCGCCAAAGCTTGCGCTAAGGCTAAGCCTTCGTTAACGTGGGCTAAAACCTGATTCAATACGGCTTTAATGACGTTTTTATGAGACTGCTCAATCACGGCTTTGAGAGCGTCGTCTAAGGGTAAAGAGGCTTGTAATAGGGTGGACAGTTGTTGCGTAATTTGACACAGATCTGCATTGCTTAAACGCTTCACAAATAAGCCTTGAGTCACGGTTTTCAAATCGTTGGTGTGGCTTTCAGTCTCAGACTGTTGGCGTTCAAAAGCCAAAGGCACTAAACCCTTGGCTTGCAACAAATCAACAACTTGGCGCTCAGTCTCGGCCTGAATAAGGCCCTTTTGCGTGCGGCCGTTGGGGTCGAGGGCCTGGTAGCTATAACTGGCCATACCTAGTTGTCCTGACTCACACGCAACACTTCATCGGTGCTGGTAATGCCTTGGGCCACAAGTTGCAAACCATGTTGGTACAAGCTCGCATGCTGGTGGCGTGCCAGTTGCTGCAATTGTTGTTCACCACAGCCATCATGAATGGCTTTTTTAATGTCTTCAGTCACTTCAAGCAGTTCATAAAGTCCAACGCGCCCTTGGTAGCCCGTGTGCTGGCAAGAGCCACAACCCACAGCTGTGAAGGCCTTGTCTACTTCTGTAGATGAGGGGTCTGGGCGCTTACAGTCGTTGCATAATCTGCGCACTAGACGCTGGGCCAATACACCCACAACCCCTGAAGAGAGCAGAAAAGGCTCTACCCCCATGTCTTGGAGTCGAGTAATAGTGCCGGCGGCGGTGTTGGTGTGTACCGTGGAAAATACCAAGTGACCCGTAAGACTGGCCTGCACGGCAACCTTGGCTGTTTCTAAATCGCGGATTTCGCCCACCATAATCACGTTGGGATCTTGGCGTAAAATAGATCGCAAACCTTGGGCAAACGTCATGCCTGTTTGGGTGTTAACGGCGGTTTGGCTAATCCCATTGAGGTCGTACTCAATGGGATCCTCAATGGTCATGATGTTGCGGCTATCTTGATTAATTTGCTGCAAGGCCGCATAAAGGGTGGTCGTTTTGCCCGAGCCTGTAGGACCAGTCACCAAAATAATGCCGTGGGGGCGCTGTATGAGTTGGTTCAGGGCCGTGTGGATGGCCTCAGGCATGCCAAGATAATCTAAGTTAAGGCGACCCGATTGGCGGTCCAGTAGGCGCAGCACAATGCGCTCTCCCAAACCTGAAGGGATAATGGACACTCGAATATCCACAGGGCGCCCCGCATATTGAATGCCCATGCGTCCATCTTGGGGTAGTCGGCGCTCGGCAATATCGAGCTTGGCCATGATTTTAATGCGCGAAGACAATAAAGGTGCCAGCTCACGCTTAGGTTCAATCACCGTTTGTAACACACCGTCTTTGCGCAAACGCACTCGGACACAGGTTTCACTGGGCTCTATGTGAATGTCTGAGGCTTGTTCACGAATAGCTTCAGCAAGAATGGCATTTAGTAAGCGAATAACGGGGGCGTTGTCTTGGCTGTCGAGTAATTCCTCAGCCTGAGGCAGGGCTTCTGCTAAGGGCAAAAACTCATCCCCATGATCTAAACTAGAGGCGATTTCCAACGCACTATCGGTGCCTGCTTGGTAACGTAATTGTAATTGCTTTTCTAACTCGTCAGAACTGACCTCTAAAAGTTTAAAGGTGTTCAACACCCTTTGGGCCTCTAATAAAGCAGCCAAGGGCGTCTGCGCCGTTTGAAATAAGGTGATGCCATCAAACACCAAACTATGTTGTTTGGCAAAGCTATAGGGCAGTTGGTGAATTGCTTGAGCAGAAGCCATGGAATTACCAGTTTACCTTACTGGCGCCATCAGTCTCAGTTTCTGTTTCAGTTTCAGGTTCAAGCTGAATCTGGTCATCATTGGCTTTTGGCTTGGGTTGATTGAGTTCCTCCAGCACCGGGCGTTTGACCCCAGGCATGAGCATTACGTCGGCATCCGAACTCAGTAATTGTTGCGTGCGTAACAAGGTATATTTGCCATGGCTGGCTGCGGCTAATACAGCTGCATCGCGCACGATGGTGGGCCGAATGAAAACCATCAAATTGCGTTTAACCATGGTTGACTTTTTGTAGCGAAAGGCAGCTCCTAATATGGGTAGATCACCTAGCAAGGGGACTTTCTCAGCGCTTTCTTGTAAATTATCATCAATCAGTCCTCCCAAAATAATGAGGTCGCCATCATTGGCAATGACCGTGGTTTGGATAGAACGTTTGTTGGTCACAATGTCGGCAGCTGATACAGTTGATGGCGCAAGGCTAGAAATTTCTTGCAGAATTTCCAAACTAATGGCATCGCCTTGGTTTATTTGGGGCTTAATTTGCAAGCGCACGCCCACGTCTTGGCGCTTGATGGTTTGAAACGGTGAAGTGGGGGTTTCGCCACTGCCTGTGCTGGCATATTGGCCGGTAATAAAGGGTACATTTTGACCCACCACAATTTCTGCTTGCTGGTTGTCCATGGTTAATAGTGAAGGCGTAGAAATAATGTTAGTGGCGGCATCACTGGCGAGCGCCCGCAGCAGCGCACCAATGCCTAACTGATCAGCGGCAAACTGACCCACGCCCACGCTCAAGCCACTGCCTAAGGACAAAGGGTTGGCTTTGAGTTGGATTAAATTAGAGCCGCTGGCACCAAAACTAGCAGCGCCCACAATGTTATTCGTACCTAAGGCCCACTGCACGCCTAATTCAGCGGCTTTACTGGTAGATATTTCAGCAATAATGGCCTCCACTAACACTTGGGCACGGCGCACATCCAGCTGCTTAATAACCCCCAGCATCGATTGTAAGGCGGCATCAGGTGCGGTAATCACCAAGGCGTTGGTTTCAGGTTCAGCTTGCACACTAATCAACGTTGGAGGTGCATCCTCTGTTTCGGCCTCTTTACTTAGTGCCTGAGCCGTGGCCATGTCACTAATAATGGGTGCCAATAACTCTGCTTTTGCATAGTGCAGATACACTACTTTGGTGTTGCCTGTCATTTCCGCAACAGGCGCGTCAAGGTGTGCAATCAAAGCCCTTAAGCGGGGCAGAAGGTCGCTGCCTGCATTAATGATAATCGCATTAGTGCGTTGGTCGGCAATAACAATCGGACTTTTGGCTGTGACTTCACCCGTAGCAATGTTGGGATTTAAGCCAAGACTATTGATAATGCCCACCACCTCTGTCGCTGTAGCGTGCTTTAATTGCACAATTTCTAAGCTCTGTTCAAGGGGCTGATCAATGCGGCGCACCATGTCCCACACACGCTTTGCATTGCGTGCTGTGTCAGACAAAATGAGCATGTTGGTGGGTAAGTAGGCGGCCAAGTGCGCCTCTTGGGGTAGAAGTGGGCGAATCACGGGCACCACTTGCACCGCAGGCACATGCTTTAATGCCATGACTTGGGTCACAATGGCATCACCGGCAGCGGCATTATTGGACACCTCAGTCACGCTGCCACTCAAGCGAGTGTTAATCTTTGGCACAATTTTAACACTGGTGCCACTGGGGGCGGCAATAAAGCCATGCACATCCAATACCGATAAAAACACCTGATACAGTTCTTCAGCAGACACCGTGCCTGAAGACACAACAGTGACTTTGCCCTGCACGCGAGGGTCTATAATAAAGTTTTTACCCGTGGCTATGGCAACGGTTTCAATTAAGCTGTGAATATCTGCATTTTTTAAGTTCAGACTAGCGCCTTCTGCATAGCAGGCAGTCGAGCTCGTTAGCATAAACGCGAGTATAAAACAGGTGCGTTTGGCCAAGCGACAAGGCTTTGATAGCGAGATTAAGGTGGTTTGACTAATTGCAGTGATTAAAGGGCCTAAAAATCCATTGTTCATTGACTAAAATCCACCACAAGTTGTTGTTCTTGACCGTTTCTAATCACCCCTAAAGTCAGGCTGCTCGCGATCGAAAGGTTAGTTAATATATCCATGCGCCCGGCTAATTCTCCAATACTCACCCCATCAATGCTTGCCACAATGTCATTGGCCTGTAAGCCTAATTTTTGAAACATCACCGGTTTATTGCCCGCATTGACCCGATAACCCACAAAGGTCCCATTTTTGGTATAAGGCTGAAAGGCAATGTGCTGCTCTAGAGCCAAAGGATTACTTAATATTTCAGTGCGCAGTTGCCCTAAGCCCACCGCAGAATTCGTGTCAAGGGTGAGGCTGTTAGCTGCCAGATCTGCCATTGAAGCGCGAGGTAAGCGAATCATCTCTAGCTTACCACGGTGATCTACCACCACGCCATCGGCCACGATTTGATGCACCCTATGGCCCAGCGTTAATTCTGCACCCACCTTGAACACTTTGTCGGCCGCATTTTCTACACTTAAAATGGCCACAGATTGCTGTGCATCGGTTAAGGCCAAAATGCCTTTAATGGCCACGTTAAGTAAAGAGTCAGGTATCTCTAGGGGAGTCACTTGATCGGGGGCTTTGGTGACTAACAAACGACCAAATAGGTGCGCACTGCCAATACCTTGGGCGTAATCAATGTCATTAGTAATTTTGGAGTTAGTGTGAGGCTGCGTGCGATCTAAGGTGGAAAACTCATTGACCTTGGCCCAGTGGCCATAGGCTTGCCAAAACACATGGGCCGCACCTAAGCCCAGCAATGCCATTAGTAAAGTCGACACACCCATGGCCAACGCTTTTGATGGGGTGCGAGAAACAGCACCCTTTTTGGCAATGATGGAAGCGATAGGGGGACCTCGAGAATAGGTAACGGAGTTACGGATACAGTATACAAGCGGCTTTAGGTAGTAAGAAATGGGTACTTTTACCTATAGTGAGTTTTCTATTACTCACCTATCATAAAGCGGAAAACTTAGGCTTTTAATTTAGCGCTTAATTTTAGTTCTTTGTTTAAAAACCTTATTTAATGATGCGTTTGATTTAAATGCGCAAGTTAAACAACGATTAAATTCAAAGGAGTTTGAGATGAGTAGCTTTAAAGTAATTTTGGTAGTGCTGAGTACGGCGTTTTTGATTGCTAGTTGTGGGTCTTCAACGACCTCTACGACTGCAGCAGCAGTTGCGTTACCCTCAAAAGTTAAAGTGCTATAGATAGAGGAGTCAAGATATGAAATTATTTTCTAAGTTTGCTTTATTATCGGCTCTTACAGCCCTAGTAATGCCCCCAGTTTATGCGGCTTTCGACGATGCAGGCACAGATTACACCAATCAAGTAACTGATTCATATATTGAATCAGGCCCAGCGGGCGACGCTCTAAATATGGTCGATTTTCTTCTATGTGTCATGGAAAACTCTAAAGCAACAACCAACCCAAATTCAACCTATTCGGTGCTCGTTGATGAAAATGTTTGCTTTGGTCAAAAGAAACCTACCCCACTTTATGCCTCTCAAACCTTAACGACCTCGGGTAGCTCAAACCCCACTGCGGCTGATCCATTTGTAGTAGATTCTTGGTTTGTTACGGGCGAAGGTATGTCGGTTGTGGCCAAGTCTACAATTTCATCTGGCGCTACTACCACTCTGCCCAATGGGGTCTTTACAATGAATTGGAAGGCAGTTGCGCCATCTAATATGGTTGGATCTAAAGGCAGTTTATCTTTTAGTGCCGATGGAACTATGTTCTACATTGAAAACATGACCCAGAATGCGGGAGGAGCAAACGAGTTCATGTATGTGAACGGCACTCTTTCTTCAGATGGATCATCAGGAAAGTTGCGCATCAAGGGCAATGGCTATGATGCCGGTGGTAATAAAACCTATCCCCTTTATCGCTATGTCTTTGATGATAGTCATGTGCACTATGATGCAGATGGGGCCGGTGGTATTTGTATGGACCGTTCAACGGCCAACCAAACCAGCATCGTGTATGGCTACCAATTATTTGACTCAGCCGGTGCTAAAGTGGCTTTGAGCGGTCCCTTTGGATTTAAATATTCTTCTGGTGGAAGTGAATATAATGGTTGGGCCAGCCCTCACGGCGCTTGGCTAGAGGGCAAAGAAACCAATACTAACAAACCGACCTCAATCACGCGCCGCAGCGACAGTCAAGGTTTTAGCATCTGTTATGACGATGACTGGGAGTCAACTTGCGGTTCAGCTGGAGGCTGTTATGACAATGGCAAGGATGACAACACGGCAGGCAATGCTACAACCTGCGGTACTGCTTCTGATGACATAAAACTGCACCTAATCAACTCTGACACAAATGTGGCCTATACGTTTGATGCAGCAATTGCCTTCAACGCGGTGACTTTTACAGACCGTTCCAGTGGTAGCTCTGTTACTAGAACTGGAGCCAAGTACGATGGCGTTGGTTCAAGTTTGGATCTCGGTTGGCAGTGTTTGTTGCCTGCAGGCGTGACGGCAGATAACTGGACCACGGAAAGCTTTGCAGGCGGCAGTAATTCTTGTGATGGTGCGATTGATTTTAGACCCCTTTATCACCTACCAAACGGCACCCCACTCGTCCGTACGAGCAATAATGCTACCTACTATGTCAAGTCCATCGATGAGAGAACGATGCTTAAGAAAGAAGCTTCGGTGACTCCATGTGCAGATCTATCCTTGGCAACTGCGCCAGCTGATGCAGGATATTCAGCAGCAAGTGTAACCGACGTCGACTTGCTCTGGAGTGCTTTGCCTGCGGTAACGGCGGCAAACACCATCAAATATATACAGGGTGTTGCTCAATAACAGTAATGGCTTGGGTTAAAACTAGACTTGATAACGGTTAAAGTAAGTCGAAAGCCAGAACATGCGTTGTGTGTTCTGGTTTTTTTTGGCCCGATAAGTTACCAGATTG
>ERZ807291.9291-NODE-9291-length-10676-cov-6.328218_pt1 | contig 10676 bp, 10 predicted proteins | sample MGYA00521257_ERZ807291 | MGnify/ENA primary metagenome ERZ807291 (study PRJEB31413, sample SAMN03169783) | marine metagenome | biome: Marine; feature: Water; material: Subsurface seawater | place: North Sea | collected 2011-04-28 | depth 1 m m ... | reverse complement strand
CTGCGAGCAAAAAACTGTTCGCCTACCTACGCCAAATCAGCGAATAAAGAGCCCTCAGCGGATAGAGAGCCCTCAGCGGATAGAGAGCCCTCAGCGGATAAAGAGCCCTCAGCGAATAAAGAGCCCTTAGCGGATAAAGAGCCCTTAGCGGATAAAGAGCCCTCAGCGGCAGAAGAGCCCTCAGCGGCACAAGGACCTTTAGGGCCTTTGTTAAAAAAATCTCGCTTATAACCTGCGATGCTGTGCAACCGGCATCTTCCTGCGTATCTCGGTCAGCCTATCCAAATCAATCTCGGCAACCGCGATACCAGGCTGATCATCAATCCGCGCCATCACCGTCCCCCACGGATCAATAACCACACTGCCGCCCCACAGGCCACGGCGTGGATGCTCGCGATCAACCATATTGGCGCCAATCACAAACAGTTGATTTTCCACCGCCCGTGCACGCAGCAGCAGCTCCCAGTGATCACGGCCCGTGGCCGCCGTAAAGGCCGCTGGTACCGACACCACCTGAGCATCGGCATCAGCTAATTGGCGATAGAGCTCGGCAAAGCGCAGGTCGTAACAGACGCTCATCCCCAACCGACAGAGTTCGGTCTGCGCCATCACGACGTCTGTGCCACGGCGATAATCATCCGACTCTCGGTAACGGGTCTGCTGCGCCATCTCAGCGGTGCTGTCAGCCACGTCAACATCAAACAGATGAATCTTGTCGTATTGCTGAGACACATTTCCCCGTGGATCAAACAACAATGACCGGGCAAAAGGCTTAGGCACCTGTGTATCACTGATTGGCACAGTACCACCGACTAGCCAGAGATGGTGGCGTCGCGCCTGCTCGGCGAGAAACTCACAGACCGGTCCGCTACTCTGCTCGGCCAAGCCTACATCTGCCAAATCTTTGCGCCCGAGGTAAGCGAAATTTTCAGGTAACACAACCAACTGACTGCCAGCATCAGCGGCCTCTGCAATCAGAGTTTCTGCGCCGGCGAGATTCCCTTCCAGCGATTTGTGAGGCCGCAACTGAACAGCCGCGGCGACAAAGCAATTAGTTTGGCTCATTCTCGAGCACCTTATCGGCATCGGGTTGAGACTCTTTTGCCTCCTCAGCGCGCAAATCGGCGGCAAAGATGCGATCCACCGATACCTCGACGTCATCCCAGGGACCGGAGAGCTTGTAACTAATACTCGACAGCCGATCAACCTGCTTTTCCACCAGTTTGCTGGTCACATATACGCCCGCTGCGGCGGGCAGTCCGCCCAGCAGAGCAACCACCCAGGGTAGATTGGTCGCCACTGGTAGAGTCGCCACCAGACGCGCATCGACCTCTTCGTTGAGCAGATCAAATGTTCCACCCATACTCATACGCCCAGAGGGCATTGCCATTCTCAACGGCTGTGTAAACCTCGCCACCCCCTGATCAAATTCCAAGGTGCCGCTGAGTTTGTTGTAACTGAGGTTCTGCCCTACCACATCAGAGAAATCCAGTTTCAATCGACGCAGCCAGTTTGCGAAGTTAACCAGACTGACCATTTTCAAGGCGGCGCCTGCTCCACCGGTGGAGCGATAAAAACTACCCTTCCTTAATTCGACCTGAAACTCGCCACTGAGATTGTCGCGGGAGATATTCCACGGTTGATCCTGCCAAGCGAGATCAAACACAAACCGTCCGGACTTGCTGTCGACAATCTTGGGGACGTTTAAACCCGACCCCAAGAACTCTTCAATATTGCCAATACCCACCGGACCGATCAGGCGACTGGCGTAATCGCTGCCGTCGTATCCCCAAAAGAATTCCGTCGCCGGCTGGTCTTCAAATAACCCCGGCTGGAGCCCTAGCAGATTGCCACGAATTTGGCTGAACAGCGCTCCCGAGACTTCCGGGCGCAACTTAAACGCAATCGAGCCCCAATCATCACCAGCAATTTCCAGGCGGTCTACCGCAAGATCCAGAGCAATAAACTGGCGCGGATCAATCGTTGATTGAACGATACGTTTTTCCAATAGCGCGCCGGGAACAGTCAAACGACTAAGATCGAGTTTGGGGACAGGCAAGGCGTTACCCAACGGCATAACCAAGCGCCCGTCCGCAAGATCAGAGTAAAAATTAATATCGATTAGGTTCTCGGACAAGGAGACCAGTGCGCTGATTTCGCGCAACTGGATCGTGGCGAGCTGCATCTGATCAAGGCGAAGATCTAACACCGGCGTCCAACTGAAATCGGCAACCGCCTCAGAGCGCCGAAAAAGACCAATCAATGGCTGCCAGTGCTGCATATCCATTGTCGGTAGATAGGCCGATAGCTTCACAATACCCTGCTCGGGCTCTTCAGTGGCTCTGTCATAACTGACAAATGCACCACTCATGGCTCCCTCATTAAAGCGCAAATCGAATTTTAGATCAGCACTGCCACCCTCAGGACTGGGCCGACCGGCAAGAGTTGCCTGCAATCGCTCAAATTCAGGTGCAAAAGAAAGTGTCACAGCAAGGTCTTGAGATTCCTCGGCGGCTTTACCCAGCGGAGCGGGCAGATTGAGTGCAACACCCTGCAAATTACTGTTTATCTGCAAGGTTATCGGCGCTGCAGAAGCCTGTTGCTGACCAACCGCAGGAATAGTGATAAGACTTTCGACGGCGATGGTATCTTTAATCACCTCTTGCCAGGGAAAATCGACCAGCTGATTTAAACTCTCCGGCAGCAAATCGCCGCTGATGGCAATTTTCTGTTCATCTGCGCTCTTGAAGAGCCTCGCGCGCATCGGTCGCTGCCAAAAATTAGCGCTGATATCATCGCCGTACAAACCCTTATCAAGAGCGAAATTCAGTGTCCCATTTATCTCGTCAACACTTATCGGGCCTCCGGGAATTCTCAGTGCGCCGCTGTCTATCAATGAGGTGACATTGTATTGCGGCACTATCGCTGACCCAGCAGCGTTAGGTCCAACTAATGGAATAACCAGATCCAGCTGGCTATTCATTTTACCGCTGTAATTCCAGTTCTTTAAGGCACCCAGGCTGCTCTCCAGAGGAGACTGTACCAATACCTCAATCGCTGCGCTGAGTTCCCCTTCGACAGCCGCATCGACGAAGATAGCTGGCGTCTGCTCTGCACCTATCTTGTTATAGACAACCTTCGCGCTGCTGATCGACGCGTCACCAACGGTCCCGGCATAGACTTCTACTTCGGTATATATATCATCGACCAACGCCAGCGCTGAGGCGTCGCGGATATTCATCCAGCGGGGGTCATAGTTGATGTCTGCGTTGCTCACTTTGACCATCAACTGGGTGGTCTGCGATAAGGGTTCAAAACGCGGTGGCTGATTGCGAATCAGTAAACCGAACTCATCGACATGGGTCTCCAAAATCGACTCTTGCAGCCATTTGCTGAGCTGTGCTGGCATTCGATAAGGGATATATTTGTTGCGCTTGCTGGCATCCAAATTGCGCGCGCCAATCATCAGGCTGACGTCTGGGGGATTACCCTGAGAGGGAATCAACTGCTCGACCGAAAACAATATTGAAGCCGCACCGGCATCCAATTCACTGCGGATAATGTCGCTGCGCAGAGTCAACAGCGTCTCATCCTGGTCCCAGGAAAAATTAATCGTCCCCTCGGCTTTGTCGATGGTCAGGTAATCTTTATAAACCGTTGGGAAAAATGCATCGAAACCATCACTGTCGGCAATCGTAAACAAACCATGACTGCCATAGACTTCCAAATAGCCATCCAGTCCTTTGACCCCCGGCGATTTTTTCCATGCGGCAATATCCAGCGCTTGCAGATTGGCCGAGGCGTAATAACCAACTTCGTCATGTCCCAGCGTCAGCGCATCAACCATCCCTCGCGGCTTCAGTCTGTCGACAATATCGAGAATTTTCTTGTCGGCAATGCGCGTGGTGTAGAGTAGATCTGACATCAGTGTCAGGTCGAGATGATTAACGGAAAGATCAAAATCCTGCCACTGCGAGCCAAGGCGCTGATTAAACACTAAGTTGAGCGGCTCAATCGAGGTGCCAGACCAGTTAAAACTGAACCCCTGCAGACGCACACCCCAATCCGACGCTGGGGTAATCCAGCCCGTGATCTCAGTTTTAATATCGGTCACTGCTGGCACATCGACCAACCAGTTTAAGGGAACCTCACCAATGCTAAGATTGCCCTCGAAATCCACCGCGCCACCGGGATGAATATCAAACCATAACTCACCCTGGGCATTGGCTTTAAAGTCAGAGAGGTTGGCAAACAGGGTTGGCATCAAAGAGCGAACGAGATCAGCGAGCGGCTCAGAGAGATTGAAATCATCGAATCGGAAGTAGCCGTCCGCAGAGAAACTCTCAATATCGGCGAGATCGCCATGGCCCTCTATTAATAGATAAGCGGGAATATCAGACTCCGCCGCACCATTAATATCAGCGACAGGCCCCTGCTGAATAAACTGCTGCTGTTCAGATAAAATCACAGAGAGCTCAGCGCGATGGAATGTCTGAGTATTTTCCATGGCGACATTGCGGCCATTGACGAACATCGTCTTGCCGGAGTAAAACTGCAATTCGACCTGCACATCACCAGCTCGGATAACGCGACTGTAGGTAAGGGGGTCAATAAAAATGCTCAGATCGGTATCGGCGTTGCGCTCAAACCCCTTTAAGCCCCAGCGGCCGCGCTCGTCTTCAATCATGGTCAAAGTCAGGCTATCAACCACCAGTTCTCGCCAAATTGGGGTTGCATGAACAATACTATTAAAAAGATCGAGATCAGCACGGACACCTTGCATCATCAGGGCAGGCGATTCGTCAGCGGCCTGAACCACTGCATGATTAATTTCAATAATAGGAATCAGTCGCGGCCACTCACCACGCAACTCACCGAGATCCACCTGTAGGCCGATCTGCTCTTCGATAAACTCGGCAATCGGTTCGCGAAACTGATCGACATTGGCAATTGTCTGGCGACCAATCACTACCAGAATCACCGTGCCGATAATCAGCAGGGCCAGAGTTAACCACAGCCAACGCATCGACGTTTTTAATGCTGTAACTGCACTCGCCATAGTCACTAGTCTTTAAACCGGAATAATATCAAACTGTTCATGAGCATAGAGGTTCTCAACCCTGAACTGAATCGTACAACCAATAAATGCTTCTAAATCTGCCACCTGGCTGGAGTCGTCATCAATAAGCCTTGCAATCACCGGCTCGGATGCCAGCACCCGCAAACTGTCACACTCATAGGCCCGAGCGGCACGAAGGATATCACGCAATATCTCATAGCTGATCGACTCGGCAGACTTAACATAGCCGCGGCCAAAACAGGTCGAGCACTCCTCACACAATATCTGTCCCAGACTCTGACTGGTGCGCTTGCGCGTAGTCTGCACTAATCCGAGTTCAGTGACACCAGAAATTGTCGTCCTGACACGATCTCGCGCCAGTGCTTTTTCCAGCGCTCGCAACACCTGACGCCGATGCTCTGCGTTCTGCATATCAATAAAGTCGATAATAATAATGCCGCCGAGATTACGTATGCGCATCTGTCGAGCGATGACTGCAGCCGCTTCAAGATTGGTTTTATAAATGGTCTCTTCGAGATTGCGATGTCCGACAAAGGCACCAGTATTGACATCGATGGTCGACATCGCCTCAGTCTGATCAAACACCAGATGACCACCAGATTTAAGCATGACCTTGCGCTGTAATGCCTTGCTGATTTCATCTTCGATGGCATACATATAAAACAGCGGGCGCTCACCGGGATAGTGCTCGAGCAAGCGCACGATATCGGGATTAAATTTATTGCCAAAGCGAGTCAGATTGTCGAATGCCTCATGTGAGTCAATGCGAATCTTCTCAACCTCTGCGCCAACCATATCGCGCAAAACGCGTTTCGGCAGCGGCAGGTCTTCATACAGACAACAGGGCGCCTGTGCAGCGCTTTTACGATCGAGAATATCCTGCCACAACCGCCTGACAAATCGCACCGTATTGCGCAGTTCCGCTTCACTGACGCCCTCAGCCGCGGTGCGCAAAATATAACCACCAGCGAAAGCGCTATTGCCGCCATTCTCTTGCGACACCTCATCGACAATCTCGCTGAGCAGGCACTTTAAACGCTCGCGCTCTTCTTCAGATTCTATGCGCTGAGAAATACCAATATGTTCAGCGTCGGCCATATACACCAGATAATGAGAAGCCACTGATAGCTGCGCCGTAAGACGTGCACCTTTGCTCCCAACGGGGTCCTTAATCACCTGCACAGCAATGAACTGGCCATCGTGCAACAGCCGGCGAATATCCGCTTCACCACTCTCGCCGGCGTTGGCTTTGCTTTTCCGTGGCAGCAGGTCATCGACATGTAAAAATGCCGTGCGTGCCTCACCTATATCAATAAAGGCCGCCTGCATACCGGGCAGCACCCGTACTACCTTACCTTTATAGATATTGCCAACCAGACCGCGCTTATTGTTGCGCTCAATAAAGATTTCTTGCGGCACGCCGTTCTCGACCAGAGCCACCCGAGTTTCCATCGGCGTAATGTTGATTAGAATTTCCTGGCTCATTCTTTATCTATCCGCTCTATTTATGTTTAGGCCTCATTGGAGCCTACTGTGCCGCGTCCGGCAGCCACATCGGTATGCCAAATTCGCCGAGTATCTCGGCAGTTTCTGCTACCGGCAGACCGACTACACCAGTGTAGCTCCCGGCAATGTGCTGAGCAAAAACAGCCCCTCTCCCCTGAATAGCGTAACCCCCAGCTTTACCTTCCGGCTCACCGCTTTGCCAGTAGGTCAGACACTCGGTTTCACTAATTGTGCGGAAGCGTACAGACGTCTTCGACAGTCGACTGGAGGAACAGGGCCCCTGAGCGATGGCAACCGCGGAAAAAACCTCGTGAACCTTACCCGACAGGGCCATCAGCATGGTGGCCGCATGAGCTTGATCGCGGGGCTTGCCAAAAATCTGGCCATCACAGACGACAATGGTATCGGCACCCAAACTGGGTAACTGCCCGTCTTGGCGACTAAAGCCAACCCGAGCTTTTTCAAGCGCCAGTCGCGCAACATAATCAGAGGGTGACTCGCCGGGCTGCCTGCTTTCGTCTATATCTGCCGATAGCACCGAAAAGCGCACCCCAATCTGATACAACAATTCACTGCGCCGTGGCGATGCAGAGGCAAGAATAAGATCAGCAACAGAGTCAGACATGCTCAATCTCGCTGTCGCTGTGAACGGGCGATCAGCCGATCAATCAGCGGCCAAGCCAATGCCGACAGAAGAATTTTCATAGGTAGATGCTCAATGGCCGATGGCCTATCGTAAAGCATAAAAACACTCGCCTCGAGTAGACCAACCACGCCGATGATAAGCGATACGAGAAAAGTGCGTTGTAGCAATGATAAATATTGAGCCCAGCGACTAACTATCACAATCACACTGACACAGAGTGCAAAGACAATCACCGAGTGGCCCAGTGTCATTCGTAAAAGAATATCCGCAAGCAGGCCAAATGATGCAGCAAAATATACCCCAAACTCTTTTGGCTGATACAAAACCCAGCCCATTACCACCAGCAGCAAAAAATTGGGTTTCCAGACAATCCAGTCGCCGCTATAGGGCATAAGGTTGAACACCACCGCCAGAACAACGGTTAAAAAAACGGCAATGCTGTGATTACCCGACTGCATTATTCGGTCGCGTCCGCACCACTATCGCGCGATGTATAGAGTAGTAACAGATGACGACTGCGATCGATCTCAGCGGAGGGATCAACATCGATCTTGAGAAAGCTATCGCCCGGTTCACTGGCAATACTAATCACGGTACCGACCGGGTAGCCCGCGGGATAGAGACCACCCAGACCAGAGCTCACCAACTTGTCGCCCTCGCGAATATCCGCCGACGGAGAGACAAATTTAAGGCTTAGCAAATTGTAGTCGGCGGTGCCCTCAGCGATAGAGCGCACACCATTGCGCAGCACCTGAACCGGCAGTGCGTGGCTGCTGTCGGTGATCAGTAGCGCGGCGCTATGACTCTTGTGCACCTCTATAATCTGCCCCATCAAACCTTCGGCATCAAGCAGCGGCTGCCCGACAAACACGCCGTCAGCAGTGCCGCGGTCAATGGTTAGCGTGTGACGCAGCGGATTAGCTGACACGCCGATCACCTCGGTGACCAGGACGCTGTCCTGAAGTAACTCAGTGGCATTAAGCAGACGCCGCAGACGCAAATTTTCCGCCGCCAAATCAGACATCCTCTGCAGCTGACCGTGGTAAATCAGACTCTCTTTGCTAAGGCGTTGGTTTTCAACTTCAATTTCAGAACGTGGCGTGACACTGCTGGCACTCCATTCCTGCACTCGCAACGGAACATTAGCCAACCAATAGAGCGGACGAACAAGATTATCGGCAGTGCTATAGATCGGTTTTAGCCATGGCGTGAAGCTATCGACGATCATCAGCACGACAGCGAGCAAGGCAACGATAAGAAATTTTCTTAGGGGTGAGGATGATTTGCTAAAAACGTTTCTGATAAACCCTCTCCCGAGTGTCACTAGATAGCTGACGACCAGCTACCCACTGTCAACAACCTTAGAAAGTTAACGAATTAATTTTACTGTTATCCATCATCTCAAGTGCCTCGCCGCCGCCACGAGCAACACAGGTCAGCGGATCTTCAGCAAGAATCACTGGCAACCCGGTCTCAGCTGTCAGCAAACGGTCGAGATCGCGCAGCATCGAGCCGCCGCCGGTCAAAACAATACCGGTCTCGGCAATATCCGACGCCAGCTCTGGAGGCGACTGTTCTAACACTCGCTTCACCGCCTGCACGATACCGGCCAGCGGCTCCTGCAGCGATTCTAGGATCTCATCACTGTTGAGCGTAAAGCTCTTGGGAACACCTTCGGCGAGATTGCGTCCGCGAACATCAATTTCACGTACCTCTTTGCTCAGATAAGCACCGCCAATTTCCATCTTGATACGCTCAGCGGTGCTGTCGCCAATCACGCTGCCGTACTTGCGACGGACAAAATTGACAATCGATTCATCGAAACGGTCACCACCAATTCGCACAGAGTCCGAGAACACCACACCATTCAACGACAGGATCGCAATCTCAGTGGTGCCACCACCGATATCCACCACCATTGAACCCACCGCTTCTTCGACCGGTAAGCCAGCTCCCATGGCCGCAGCCATCGGCTCCTCAATCAAAAATACTTCGCGCGCGCCGGCGCTGTATGCGGACTCTTTAATTGCACGCTTTTCGACCTCGGTGGCCATACAGGGCACACAGATCAAAACACGCGGGCTGGGGGGAACAAAACTCGTGGCATGCACCTTTTTGATAAAGTGCTGGAGCATTTTTTCGGTTACCTGGAAGTCGGCAATAACACCGTCTTTCAGCGGCCTGATAGCCGTGATGTTACCGGGGGTACGACCGAGCATACGCTTGGCATCGACACCCACCGCTTCAATAATCTTCTGTCCGAGATGGTGGCGAATTGCCACCACCGATGGCTCATTGAGAACGATACCTTTCTCACGCACATATATCAGCGTATTAGCCGTTCCCAAATCGATTGAGAGATCGCTGGAGAAAAAGCCACGAATTTTTTTAAACATCTAGTTAGATTTTCCTCAATGTCGCCTGCTTAGATTAGGCCCCTGTTCTAGGCTCTTCGACCTCAAGCAAACGACTACAAATTTAATCGTCAAATTTAACAGCGGCAGGCTATCAGAGCAAGCGCTCACTGACTCTTTCACAGTATTTTTGCTGCATTCTAGCTGATCTAGCTTGAAGTTGCTGTGATCTACAAAAAAACTGCTTTAAAAGCTTGAAAAATGGACCTTTTATCAACCCTGCCCCCTTAACCTAACGAGGCCATTTATGGTACCTTATGGCCTTTGTATAGTCGCAAGACAGTGCCGACCGGACGCTGCTGACAGACGGATTATTTTATGAGTATCGAACGACACGAAATCGAAAAGCTGGCCACGCTATCACGCATCGCCATCAACGAAAACACTATCACTGAAGTCTCACAGCGCCTCGGCAGCGTTCTCGAACTCGTCGACCAACTTCAGGCCGTCGACACCTCGGGCGTCGCAGCCATGTCCCACCCTCTGCAAGCCACTCAGCGTCTGCGTGAAGATGAAGTCACAGAGATCAATCAGCGCGAAGCCTTTCAGGCCATAGCACCAGACACCGAAGACGGGCTGTTTTTAGTGCCCAAAGTCATAGAATAAGCGACCCAACAATGCATAACCTCACTATCGCTCAGCTTGCCAAAGGGCTGCAGAGCAAGGACTTCTCCAGCGTTGAGTTGACTCAGCACTTTTTAGCCCGTATTGCCGAGCTAAACCCCGGATACAATGCCGTCATTACCGTCACCGCAGAGCAAGCCCTAAAAGCTGCAGCCGCGGCCGATAAGAGATTGGCCGCAGGAAACGCTCCAGCTCTCTGTGGCATACCCATCCTGCACAAAGATATTTTCTGCACCAATGGCGTGCGCACCAGCTGTGGCTCCAAGATGCTGGATAACTTTATCCCGCCCTACAGTGCCACCGTGGTTGAAAACTTCGAGCAGGCCGGCGCCGTGGTTCTTGGCAAAACCAATATGGACGAGTTCGACATGGGCTCCTCCAACGAAACCAGCTTCTAGGGCCCAGT
>ERZ807291.9284-NODE-9284-length-10681-cov-3.995389_pt1 | contig 10681 bp, 3 predicted proteins | sample MGYA00521257_ERZ807291 | MGnify/ENA primary metagenome ERZ807291 (study PRJEB31413, sample SAMN03169783) | marine metagenome | biome: Marine; feature: Water; material: Subsurface seawater | place: North Sea | collected 2011-04-28 | depth 1 m m ... | reverse complement strand
ATTGAGGATAAGTCCTCTCCGCTTGGCGAGTCGGTCCAACGCTGCAGGTCTCCACGGGTCCCGGTGTTCTGGCTCCATCATCTTGGCAGCTTTCCAAAGTTTTATAGCTTCGTCTTCCGAATGTACTTCGCCTTCTACCCGCTTCCACCGAGGCATATATGGCGTCCGACCTTTGATTTTTAAAGCGGCTGCGGCGGAAGCTGCCTCAATAGAAACCCCTGGAATATCTCTTTCGGCTAGTCGTGCCGCCAGCAAAACATCAAACAAGAGATCTCCCAACTCCGACGTCAGGTGTTTTGCCGCGCGTTCTTTTTCTTCCGGGGCAGCCATATCGTACCACACTAATGCCTCCAAAACTTCGGATACCTCCGATCGCATCCAAGGCATGATAGCGGCACAGGTTTGTTCGCTTGTCCAGGGACATTCGCTCTTTCGACCAGGGCGGGGGCGCGCAAGCTCGTCGACAACCATCAAGAGGTCATCAACGGAGCGCCTCACCGGCAAACCGTTCATCCCCTCAAAATGTGGACACACAGCCATGGTGCACACAAAAACTAGATCACGAACAATGCCGGTGGCACACTCAAGCAGTACAAAGGCACCAATACTCACACGCAGATTGCGCCGTGTCGATAGCCAGCCATCGGTGCATGGCAACCTTTGAAACTTCAAACTGCCTCTTGCTTCTTGTGATTATCTATCTACGTACCTTTACACTTTACCTACAGGTACAGACGTTTGTTTCAGATAGTTATCTACATATATCTACAAGCATGATAGAGAGATGGATAGACTCTCTATATCATGCTGTACCGTTGCTGCTTTTCACGAGCCAGAACACGTCCTTGATGGCCCCACTTATGGGCCGGAAGTTGAAGCGTAAATGTGTCCTATTGAACACTTTCAACTGCCCATACCCAAAGGTATCAGTGTACTTTCCACTGTCACCGTTGGCATACCTGGCAGCTGACCAGCTGGGGGCAGGCTGGACCCATTTCTCTTCCTGTAAGGCACCCGCAGTGCCAACTACAACGTGAGCGGGTGCTGGTGGGTTTTCATAAATGTCGTTCCCCTCATGGTCTTTTTTTGATGGAAAAGTCACCACGCTTCCATTGACTACGGGGTGGATTCTTTCGTAGCAGTGCTCGTGGCCAACCAAGACTAAGTCCACTTTGAATTGAAAGAGAAGGTGATCGAATGCAAGTTGGAGTGGGCATCCTGGTTTGTGGGCACTGTACCCGTCCAAATCACTACTGTAGATCGGGCGGTGGATGTTGAACACAATCCATGGCACGTTCTTACGGTTGCGACGGGCTTTTTCCAAATCTGTTATCAGCCATTTCATTTGATCACTGTTTGGAAGAAAGCTATGCTCCGAGCTCGCACTCACCATGTGAATGTACCCAATGTCGTACGAGTACCAAAACGAATTTCCTTTGCTTACTTCCCAAGGCATCCCGAACCTGGTGGAGTACGCCGCCGCACCGTAAAACATGTCATGGTTACCAACCCCTACCATGAACGGGACTTTGCTGGACATTGGCTCTATTTGCTTGCCAAACAGATCCCACACAAATTCCCATTCGTCCGCTTTTGTGACGTTCAAGAATTTAATCTCGGTATCGATTCCTGCGTAGCTAATGTCGCCAAATAGCATCGTTGCGTTAAACGGTTGAAGTTCGTGGTCCTTCAGAATCTGGTCGAAAACCTTGAAGCCCAGAGGCACTACACCCATGTCTCCCCAGACAGCAAGGTACGTTGGCTCGTTACTGTCTTCGATATCTGCGGCGCGTTTTGGAACGGTAAAGAAAAGATGGTCCCGAGAGACGTTGGAAGTCCCATGAGCGACTATTTGGTATTGGTACGTCCGTCCAGGAACTAGCCCTTTGACTCTGCTCGAATACACGTACCCGTCCCAGCCGTTTGGTTCCCACCACCTGGACGGAACACTGTACGTATTGAACGAAGTCGGGTACGCTTCCCATGTAAATGTTCCATTTGATTGTTGTTTTTTAACCTCTACCGTCACATTGCTTTCTGACTTCCCCATGATGACAAACATCACCTTCATTTCAGTTGGGATTCCAGTTAAGGCTACTTTCACTTGTTCTATTTTGTGCGGACGGTCGAAGTCGGCCAGGAGATGCAGATCTTCCACGGTGAATTTCGAATCACCTGTTTTATCCAATTCTCCAAACACACCTTTAAGCGAGCGAAAAGACGCGTTTCCCCCGGCAAAATGCTCGTTCAATTCCAAGGGAGAAAACACGCCATCCCCGTCTGTATCCAGCATGTCAAAGAGTCGTTGCACGTTCTGATCCAAACTCGCAGCAGTAGACAGCGCGAGCGTGACAAATCCCACGAAGGCAGCGGCCATGTATACCATGTTTTGTGAAAGACTGCTCAACGCTTGATCCTGTCTACACAAACACCTCCGCCGGACCCCTTCCACCATGTGCGTATCATGTTCCTTGAGCGAACAAACGAAGCACACAAGCCACCCAAGCAAGCGTGTGTGACATGCAGTCGGTCAAACTGTCAAACTCCCCCGCTCCTCCGCCGCGTCTATCTGCATTGAACAAGCAGAATCAGGTACGTACGTAGGATACACTAGGTACAGTACCTGTAGTAGATAATCAATAAAAATAAAATCACCCGCTGGCCCATCTTTTGTTCGAGTTTTTTGTTTGGTTTTTGTTTTGACATTAGTAATATAGTTCGACGGTCATTTTTGATGTGGCTGTTGTTGTGTGTCCAGTTTGTTACAAAACTCCACAAAGTCGTCAAAATTGATGGTTCGAATAACTTTTGCAGCCAACCCCGCACCACCTTCTGCAGGTGTTCCACTTTGTTGCTGGTCCGCGGACAGTCCACACGACTGGCCACCACGTATTCCGCCCCCATCGTTTCGCTTGGGTGTGGATATTTTAGAAAAAGCACTTATGAGTTCAGTAACATCAACGATTCCCGAATTTCCCACATCTGCATTTCGAAACGATTGGTGCAACAATCGCTTATCATGCAAAAATCGGTGATCCATGGTCGCAGCCAAAAATTCCGTGTAGACGACGCTGTTCTTTTCGCACATATCCACAGATGTTTCTTGAAATAAGGTGTGGATTTGCCGTACTGTCTGTGAATCAGCATCGGAATTGAGAAGTACAGCTTCCATTTCTTCCCACGAAATGACCCCATTGTTATTGCTATCGATTGACAAAAACAACTCGCGCAAAACCACTTCATCAGCGGGAGGCATTGCTTCGGCCACCAGCGTCATCATGGCCTGTTCTGTTGCGCTCATGGTGCAGAACAATCGAAATCGTTCCAACGTTTGGTTGTCCAAGTGAACATCATCATCGCCGAGTCCCTCCCCGTGCTTGAACCCCCCCACTTCCAGCCAAGGGTGCGCTAGCGCCTCTTGTGCTGTTAAACGGGATTGTGGAGACGGGTCGAGCAATTTATCGATAAAATCGCGTGACTCTAAGCTTGCCTTATTTCTCCAAAAGCTGTCGTTTTGAAATTTGCTTCGGTACGAACGGTCTATTTTATCACTCAACAAGGCGGCCACATTCACCCCCCCTGACGGATGTAGAAACGGCATTTTACCAGACAACAGATTAAATGCCAGAACACCCATTGACCACATATCAACAGCCTTGTCGTAGTGATCAATATGATGGTGAAGAGTTTGTTGTATTTCGGGAGCAACGTAGCCCGGGGTGCCCACAAAAGACTTCATTTCGCAGAACTCTTTTTGGGCCATGTCATAGTATTTTTGAGACAACCCGAAGTCGATTAATTTTACACAAGTGTGCTGGGGCATGTCTTCGTTCTCACTATTAAAGCTCCTGGCTCGCTTGATAGCACCCTTGGCACTCTCAAATTTCTTGAGGGGGAAGGAGTACAGCCAATTGTTTAACTTCAAATCACGGTGGCAGATCCCATGCGAGTGAACATATGCTATGGCACGGCACATTTGCACAACCAAACATTTTGCTTCCCATTCGCGAAACCGTTTCTTCCTCTTTGACGCTAAGCGAGTAGACAAATCTCCACCCGGGCAAAATTCCGTGACCATGTATAGGTTTACTTTGTCTTCATACGACGCCACGAGTTTGACAATGTTTGGGTGGTCCATCTGAGATAGCAGGTCTATTTCTAACCGCAGTTCGTCCAGGTGTTTTGTCTGCTTGGACACAATCTTAAGAGCAACAGCCCTACCGGTTTTCTTGTCGGATCCAAGGATGACCTCGCCATTCACGCCAACACCAAGGACGGTTTCATCCTCTTCAGAAGGCAGAGATACAAAGTCACTGATATGTTCTACACGTTCTTTCAGGAGGCGCGTGTGTTGTCGTGGTAAAACCACCCCCCCGGAACCTACTCGTTTCACGCTCTTCGAATCACTAGACTTTTTTGAGAGGGACTTGCCCATGCCACACGATAAAAGGCAGAGAAAAAGGGGCAGAAGCTACTTCACCGGCACTCGTGTGAGTTTAATAAGACATAGAGAGGGTTGGTGCCTTTGCTTAACCGGGGAATGTGAAGCAACCCAAGCAAGCACAACACCCGTGACGTAATACTAATCAAAAGTTGGCTGACGTTTCTGACGATCCAGACGAGTTCGATGTCCTTAATTTGTTAATTTGCGTTAACACCATCACTATTATTAATATAATTATCTTCAGTAAGTATTTACTTAATGATACCCCGGTCTCTACGTCAACCAACTGGGGTGTTCTTCACCGCAAAGCATCATTTGCGCGATGTGCAGCATGTTCATCGTGGAAATCACGTCGTGACCCCACTCATTTCCACATTTCAAGGCATCCTTTGCGCGATGTGCAGCATGTTCAACGTGAAAATCACGTCGTGACCCCATTCATTTCCACATTTCGAGCACTGCTCTATTCTGCCGTCTTTGGTTGATTTAGAAACGATGTCTTCACTGTTACACCTTTGCAAGGTTGTGACACTATCAATTCTCTCTCTTTTGACTCGGGTAACCTTCGTCTTGTCCCGGCACACAGGACACCGAGACGAGGTACCAAATTCGTTGATTGGAAAACAACGAAGTCGCACATCAGGGCATCCCACATCCATCGAGTGGCAGTGCAGTGGTACCGAGAATCTCGGTGTCGCCATGGCATCCAGTGTTTCCCACAGACGATATCCTATATTTATCATGATACTTGGTGAGAGTCCTCATCTAGACACATTTGTTCTCGAGTTCTAGGGTTTTCAGCTTCGACAAGCACTGCTGGGAATTTTCCCCATCGAAAAATGGACTCATCGTGTTCACCGTAGCGCAGCTGTCCTCAGTCAGGATCGGGCTCACTGATCCGGCGCATTGAACGCTGAATTCACTTCTCCAGCGCATCAAATCGATAAGCCCCGCGTAGCTTTTCCAGGCAAGGTCAAAGCCACCAAATTGGTGTCGAATTTCCCCAATGTCAGCGATAACTTTGTACAATAAGCAAACGATGCGCGAGAGACCAAACCATGCCCCAGCGAAAACAAACAACAAACTTTTCATGGTTTTGATGGTGGCAAATATGCGTGGATATTTAAATCCTGCAATTTTAGAACCCCCAATCATCGTTTGCTTCATTAACGAATCAAGTTTGTGAAAGAGAGTCGGCAAGGCCACACTAAGGAGAGTGACCAGAAGCCAGCTTTCCCATGTTACGAGTGCAGCTAGTAGGTCCCATTTCGCTTGAACGCAAAACGAAATGAAGGACGCGACCAAAAAAATAAACGGGAAATCTATCGCCAAAACGAGGAACAGAAATTGAGCAAGCATCGCGTACATTTGTAAAAACACGAAGCTTGCAAGAAACATTTCTAAATTGCCAAAATATTTGTAGTGAAGATGTTTTGCAGTTGGCAACAATACCGAGTCGAGTTCATCTTCATTCCCCGGTTCGTTTGGATCGATCTCGTTGGTACTCTTGGGCAAATATCTTAATTCAATCGGAGACATCGATTGTTTTCCCATACACGCAGGGGACAAAAGCAGCAATGCGCCGTAAGGAAGTTGGCGTGGATATGCATACACTGCACCCATGCCTTCGCCGCCAAGTCCTTCTGATTGCTTGTTCTCAACACTGTCTTGTTCTCTTTCCCGCAAAATGTAAAACTGCAAAACCGCGGCGTGTTGTGATTCGCCGATCAGTCTTAGATGCGCCCACGCACGGTGTAAACTACGGATACGGAGAAGCATTGCAATTACGAACGAAATATATAAGGAGCACACGATCCACCACCCACCGAATTGAATTAGCGAAACAATGAGCGACCCGAGTGGGCTCTGTAGCAACGGGCGAATTGTGCTAAATGTCTCTACCAGAAAGTTGATTGCTAGAATTCTCAGTTGGGCTTTATACACCCCTTGAAGCATCTCATTGTTTCCAGCTGTAGAAGAAATACTTGAAAACGTGTGGATCGCATCGTCCAACTTAAACAAGCCAGCAACTTGAGTTCTGTTTTGTATACTTGGGTCCATCGCCACTGGAATCAGATTCTGTAACAGTGGCAAGATGCTGGACCTCCATGGGTTCAGTGCATAGTGAAAGAGGGAAAAGAATCCTACGATTGTAAACGCTGTCAAAGCAATGCATGAAATAGCTATTGCAACGTGCACAATTAAAGGCATTTTAAACTCGGGTAGACGAACTTGCTCATGCGAACCAGAACAGCAAGATTTTGTCCATTTGAAGTATATTGTGCTTTTCCAAGATTTCCACGTAGTGCGCTGCCAACCTTGCACACGAGGAGCAAACGCGCACAAAACAACCCAACAAAGCAAGCATGTGCAGACTATTTGGTTGACGAAGAAAAGCAAATGGAAGAGAATGCTACATGTTCCTACCCCATTTGTTTGGTTTGCAGCGCATTCAATCAGTTCTTTCACCCATACTTGTTTCACGTTTGTTATCAGCAAGGGATGAAACATATTTTCGACGGTTTCTTTTCTAAAGTTATCGCGGTTATCAGAGGGGTAATATGGCAACCCCTGAAAAAACTGATGTGTCGCTTCATATACATGTGTCTGATTTCCGGTCCCAAATACTGGGTTCCATTGCCACAGAGAGTATGTCGGGTCACTAGACGATCGAAATGTGTGGTAACCTTCTCCATCTTGAACTAGGCAGTCGCCGGCCCAAAACACCACTTCTGAGTTGATTTTGCCGCAGAGGAACATTGCAGACAAGATGACAGCGATTACAGCAAAACAGATTGAGCCATTATCCCACCAACGATTCCAGTGCGCATTTACCAGCATCTGCAACATGGCAATGAAGATATACATGCCATCATTGCCCACAACTATACTGAAGAACTCGGTAGAGTCAACACTAAACGCCTTTGTTAATTGGTCAACGATTTGGGCTGTTTGCTGCTCTTTTTTTTTACTTTGCGCGGAGTATATAGCGTCTTTCACGGTCGTTCCAAGTGTTCGGTTATCTGCACACATGGACATAGGGTCGGTATACCCTTCTGGAAAAGTATCGGTAGATGCCTGTTGCCCCACATTGTGCTGGGGAATGTATACAGGCGAGCGCAGAACGGAGTTCATTTCGTACATACTAAGTGCCTGCACAATTTTAAACTTTCCATTGTTGCAAAGATGCTCGCAAACTGTTGTCATCTGCGGATCCACCAAAAAGTATGATTTTAAACTCGGTATGTGAGAGGAAAATCCTGCAAGACCGATCGACCACAATAAAATGATCATGATTTGGACCAGCGATAAAAGTGTCAATAATTGGCAACGGTTTTTCCCGAAAAATATGTCACCAAAAGGTGCGACCTGGGTGTTCATTCGTTCTCTCCTCACTTCTGGAGTCGTGTGATCACACTGAAATGGGCAGCACTTACAGAAACGCTGAGGTTGCGAGGCAATCGTTGCTGTAATAGACTCCATGGACTCTTTGTTGTAGGCTTGTTCGAACTGTCGTTGCAAATCATCTATACCCAATACATTTTTACGCCTGTTGTCATCGCAACAATTCCATATCTTACTGCGAGAGCAGCAGCAGTAGCAGCAGCAGCAGCACTGTCGACAAAACTGTCCACACGAATTGCATGGCCACATGTAAGTGCTACTCTTCTGTTGTTGACGCAAATCGACTGGTTTCACAGTAATTGTTTCATATATAGTATCATCACCACCATTATCGCGGCTAGCGAAGAGTTTCGCGCTTACCTCTGCGAAGTGCCGAACGCCGCCTACTAGTCGAGCTCTGACGCTGTCGAGGCGATTTTTTCTGCCTGTTTCCACGATCGGCCTCTGCGAATCAACACTATTCATCTCGCCCCGAAACCAAAAGCAAAACAAAACAATAGAAGAAGAACCGTCGATAAATTGGTCTTCACGAATGACGAAAAAGTAAGCCACAAAACGCTGTAGATAGCATATGTTTATTTGAAGTGTTTTAAGATCACACCGAATGAAAAAATCACCGTGCTATACCCAATCACCCAAATAATCAGATCAAATCCTTCTAAATTACAGTTCTTGACCGCACTTCCTAGACAACTGTAATAAAATAAATTCTTACGCGCGCGCGATTAGTTAGAGGTGCGGGAGAAGTGTACTGTACTGTATACACTTCCACTGGTAGGTGTACTGTACTGTCCTCGTACACTTCTCCTGGTAGGTGGGGTGCACACTACACTACCATACACTACCCCCCCCCCAGGAAAAAAAATTGGCAGTGTACGAGGGTATGTAATACACTTCTCGATTATTTCTCCCGCACGCGCGATACTTCTCAGGTCGTCATCATTATAATGATCACATAATAATAAATAACAAATACTGTAACAGCCAATACTATCATTACAGTATTGCCCCACAACAGAAGACGCTTCTGTCGTTCTTGAAAAATTACAAAAATACGTACTGACTGTACTTGTTTGTTTTTTGCTTTTACTGCCTGCCGCTGTTCTGCTGCTCTTTTCGTAACCGTGCCATCGCCACGTTCTGTTTAGCAATTTCCATTTGCAAGTTGTGGATGATGCCAGTGAATTTGGTCACCAGTGCATGTTCACGGGCTTCCCATTCCGTACATTCAATATTCGCATCCCTATCAGGAGGTTGCGTCAGGCATTGGCGGCTCTTGAGCTGCTTTTCCATCTCTAAAATCGTCTTTTTCAGTTCTTCGTTTTCTCGTTGTAAAGTAGTCTCTTCTTGGTGACTGCTGCCCTGATAACATCCAAGCAAACCAATACCCTCGTGTCGGGCGGCGCCCAGTGGGGTAGACATGGCACGCAGCAGCGTTCTCCGAGTCATTTCGATGTCTTCGTCCTCACTTACATTCAGGATTTGAAGTTCCATAGCTTCCTCTTCTTCATTTTCCACCGGTTCAGGTGCTGTACGTGCAATTCCATGCACTTCGTTAACCACAGCAATATTCTTAATTTGCATTGCACGTTTGGCCAAGAGCATGGAAGCGTACGTTTCTTCATAGTTGATTGCGGCGGGACCAACGTTAACACATAGACACGTCCGGGTATTGCCACCCAGCGAATCGGTCAACAGGCGAGTTAGCTGACTATTTCGAAACGGAATGTGGCGTTTATTCCCCCTACCGTGAGCTTCTGCGAGGGCTGATATGCAATTTCCCAGCGCTGCAATTGATTTATTTATTTTTTGTGCCTCTTGAAGCCGTTGTCCCGAGGATCCTGACTTCGTGACCCGCTCACTTCCGGCCAGATCGACTATAGTTAGCGTGGAGAACCGGGATTGAATCACTTGCTCCCCGTCCATTAAACATTCCCCATTCTCAAGCTCCTTCTTCACAGGCTTCAATTGCTCTAAATGCAGTTGCAATACAGCGTGGCTTCGACTACTGGCCGCGTTTTGTTTTGTTTCACCGCTGACACGACCATCGATGGCGTTCTTGACGATCGACATGACCATTTCTGGCGACGCTGCTTCGACGCACTTTAAATTTTGAACGAAGACGTTCCCAGAAGAGTCTTCGCGAATTTGCATGGACTTTTGCATCATCGGGCTGCGAGTGTCAGACAAGAGATCTGTGATGTTTTCCATGTATATTTGCAGCAACGAAACACGTATCCTGGCTTGTTGACCGGGAATGCAGGCTGCGTTGATGGCGTTGGTGTAACGAAATAGATGTTTCACGCAGCGAGGAATAATGCCCGCCTTGCTCTCGTCGTCCTCCCTCCCAAACGCGGTATACGTTTTGCCCCCGCCAGTTTGCCCGTAGCACATGATAGTCCCATTGACGCCTGTTTCGACAGTCTTCACAATATCTTCAGCAATGACATGAAATGCTTCCGCTTGTGTGGCATATTCGTCCAACACATTGTCGACTTTGAAGATCCGATCTTGGCAGAATTCTCGCTTCATCGTGATTTTGCCAACGTCTCGCTTTGGATACACACACTGACGGTACTCTTCAAAATCTGCCACAAGATCTTCTTCGATCCGTGGCCGACACCGGGCTACCACATGGATTCTTCCACCTGCAAATGCTTCGTCCAATGTTGGGTTTTGAATATCTTCTTCAGTTGCAGCACACTCTTCGTGGACAACGGGGTTGTGTGACGTTGCTTCTGTTCCCTCCGACTCGAACGGAGGCGGCCCCCTCAGCCGTACTAAAGGGGTGGGGGCGGGAGGGGCAATTGGTTCTTGCCGGGGCTGTGCAAG
>ERZ807291.9280-NODE-9280-length-10686-cov-7.951651_pt1 | contig 10686 bp, 10 predicted proteins | sample MGYA00521257_ERZ807291 | MGnify/ENA primary metagenome ERZ807291 (study PRJEB31413, sample SAMN03169783) | marine metagenome | biome: Marine; feature: Water; material: Subsurface seawater | place: North Sea | collected 2011-04-28 | depth 1 m m ... | reverse complement strand
GTCTTTTTGACCATTATGATTAAGATAGATAAAAGTCTTACCCTTATAAGTTATAGTTGATACATACGTACCATCTGCAACTATGATTTTGTGACACTATTTGGAGTTAGTGTTATAGATTCAGCCTAGTTTAGTCTAGCATAAGGGATTCGTTCGAGTTCTTTAGAATACTCCATTTATATTCTAAAGGTCCGGATAGATAAGCAAAAAGAGTTTATTAGAGTGGTACTTGTGAGAGGTAGCCATTAAGTATTTGTTGAAAATTCCTATTTTTTACAGGGTCTAAAACAACAACACAACAGTTTGGAGCATCACATGCTACCCAAGGAAATACTTCCGAAACAGTAACCGGAGGAGTAGCGTCCTCAGAAAAATTGAAATCTGGAGACATTATAAGTCCTGTTAGTTCTGAACATTTGATGATCGGAATTAATAATAATTGTAATGTAAGAGGAACCTCCTCAACCAGTACCCCCAGAGAGCCATCATCACAAAACCTCTCTGTACCCCGTGGAAGTAACCCTCGTGTTGCCCCACCCAGTGGAAGTAACCCTCGTGTTGCCCCACCCAGTGGAAGTAACACTCGTGTTGCCCCACCCCGTGGAAGTAACCCTCGTGTTGCCCCACACAATGGAAGTAGCTCTAGAGTTTCTTCTAACCAAGTTCTTTCGAATCCATTTGAAGAACTTGTGACTCAAGCACTACAACAACATGTAATGCAACCTGCTGGGATTAGACTAAATATTCTTAGACAAACAAGAGTACCTGTGCAAACAGATGGTGGTGATGTTGAATGGTTTTGTGCACGTGCTATCGCATGTGATCTAGGAATGACCAATGCAGATGGTAGTAAAATCACTTGTCGTAATGGTTCTGCTAACTGTACACAAAATCACAATCAAGTGTGTCGATTTCATATCAACGGTACTTGTCGTTTTGGTGATAGATGCACATTGCCCCATTGGAAACTCTGGTGCATGCCAGTTGTAGCACCAGTTGCAGCACCAGTTGCAGCACCAGTTGCAGCACCTGTATCAGACCATAGTTCGGATGTATTGCAGTCATCTTCAGCTAATAGTTATGCAGGTGCTGCTTTAAGAGCACCCCTAAGAGCACCTGTAGCACCTGTAGCACCTGTAGCACCACGTACTGCTCAAGTAAGTGAACCTCGCAGAACACACACTCAACTTTGCAAGTCTACCTTGTCTGGTCGGCCTTGCAAGTTCGGCGATAGATGTCTCTATGCCCATAAAGATAGTTATATCCGCCCAACACGGGAAGTGGAAAGGTACACTCAGTTCCTAGCAGACCCTGTCAAATACAAAATGTTCTTCGAAGAACTTAGATCTGAACTTGTTAGACTTAGTGAAGATGCAATGATTGTCGCATTTTATAATGCTGATAAATCTGACATATCTCTTCGTCTATCGATTCCAGGACCCGACCAATTAGCTGGTCTTTTAATTTGGTGGGGTAATCTTTATTCCAGAGTCAAGTCTATGAACGCCGGTAAACTTGATCTACCAACTAACGTAACTGAGGACAATGTTCCATCTTTAGATTTGTTTCCGGAAGATGGACCCAACAATTTGAGACAAGATATTGCATGGGTTCTTATTTCCAGAATGAAGATATGTACCAAGGAAAACTGTGAACATGGTATCAATTGTCGCAGTGGTGTACATAGTAACAGCGACCAAGTTACTACTAACTATCTTGAAGGAAAGTCTGAACCTAATAGTACCAAGCGTGAGGAAATGGCCGCAAAGCTTAAAACTCTCCTTGCTACCAAGGAAACTATCAAATCTAAAAGAGCAGAACTTAAAGCAGAGACAGTCTCTTCTGGTTTTAGACGTGCTAACAGAGATATTGAAAAAGACCAAACTTTACAGAACCGTCTTGCTTCTAATAATGAACATGCCATCGCTACTGCATACTTGAAGGTTGACTTTGAAGAGTGGCCGAAACTCACCATGTGGACAGGTGCACTTGTTGTACATGTAAACCGTGAGATTGTCCCTTCTGACTTTAGTATTTTAGAGTCTACTCCCGAGATGATTGAAGCCGAAGAACATCGTATAGCACAAGAAATTCTTGATGCACCTATGAAAGAAGCTGCTCGTATTCTTCGCCTAAAGATTCAAAAAGCATCTAAACATTTGACCAAGTTTTGCAATGCAAAGTTAGTTTTGTTCCGTGTTACGCAAGCTGCAAAGAAGTTTCATGAAGAGTACCAAAGAAAACTATGTGATTTCGAAGAGAGATGGAATAATTTGGGCATTGAACGTACTGTTGTTGTCTCCAAGGATGGTGAGACATCTAATGTAAACGAATGTTATTTTGATTCCGAGATCAAGAAGATGTTCTATAATGCAGAAGATTGGATGAACAACTGTTCTAAATGGTCAAACAAAGAGTTTGTTGGTACATATTCGGATGTTATTGGCGATAGTGATATTGTTAATGCATACGAGTCTAGCACCTATCCAACCTTTGTTAAATTTGTCGATACATCTCCTCGTGTGAAAGACTCTATAGTTTTGATGAGACAATCAGGCTATGATTACTCAACCTGTTCCAAGTATATCTCTACACGTGCTTCTGTACACAGAATATCAATTGAACAATTCGCTGTTGATCAGTTGAGTTATACCAAGTACATTAAGTATATCGATTTCTTCTCTACAAACGATATTTCTTTCGAGAAGTTTTCTAAGAAGACTGACATGTATTGTGCATATGCTCTATCTAATTCAGATGTATCGTTTGAAGAGTTTCTTGCAAACATTAACTCTGAAGAGGGGTTTGTCTATATTCCCCATAAGAAGAGAAATGTTCCCGTGTTTCGTGAACCCACAGAACTTGATGCAAAGACATACAAAAAACTTGCTGCACGCGAACCTGTCGAAGGTTTCTGGTATGTTGATGGTGTCCAAGTTGCTGAACCAGTTACTGAAAAACAAATAGCATCATTCAATGCTATTCAGAAACTTCGTACAGCACAATGTATCACTGATGTTCGTAAGTACTATGACATTGTCGCCAAGACATACACATCCGGTAAAATCATGGACGATGCCAAGTTTCGCCTTGAAAAAGATGAGATTGAAGCCTCTAAAGTGGTTGTTGAAGATGTAGTTGAGGCTGACTCTGACTCTGACTCTGACTCTGACTCTGACTCTGACTCTGACTCTGCCTCTGACTCAGACTCAGACTCAGACGAGGATGATTTTGACGAGAGTTATTTTGGTTGTGGTAAGTTTGAAGATCAGATGCCTGAACCTCTCATTGGTTCTTATCAAGGTCTACGTGGATATAAAAAACCATACTACCTTATTAGCACCCGTGCAACAGGAAAGAGTTTTGCTCACTTTGGTCCCTTCAAGACTAAAGAAGAAGCTAACAATTTCAAGAAATCATATGGTTCAAAGAAGCTTAGTACTAACTCTCGTGTCACATGTGATAAAGATGAAGATGGAAATATCATTTGCTACAACGTAAGCTTGAATGTAACTGCTTCAAGGAAAAGTGATGGCAATCTACATGATGTAATTGCTTTTCTATCCAAGTGTGCCACCAACAGTGGTATTCTAGGTAATCAAGTTGCAGTGCAATACATCAAGCAGTCTGATAAAGTCTTCCACATCGACGAAGACGAAACTGTCAAGAATCTTGTAGAGATTGAGATGAATAGACTTCATGTACTACTACCCAAAGTAGCTGTATATGATTCTGATTCCGACGATGAGTAGGTCAATAGTAGGTCCGAGTATTAATAGTACTCTATGGTAACCACACCAGAAAAAAAGTGGGATAATATATGACTACCTTCCACCCCGTAGTTATCTCCAAATATTGTCTGTAGGGGTTGGTACCCGACACTGATGAGATACCCATTACTTTATAATGAAAATTCGAAACAATATACAACACATATTAGACCTTTTTAACATTTATTCTAAAAAGTTAATTTTATATATTATAATTATTTATAATCATAATATATAATGTTTAGAATTATTCAGTTATTATTTAATACGTACACATACATAGCAAGTTTTGTTTGTTCATCATTAGATTCTAATGAAAATATTAATATTGAAATTAATATAAATAATACATATAAAAAAATACAAAATTGTCCATCATTGGATTCTAATGAAAATATTAATATTGAAAATAATATAAATAATACATATAAAAAAATACAACATTGTCCATCGCCGTTAAATAAATTTCAACAGTGTTGTTGGTGCGATAATTTTATTGATCATAATAATAGTACATTGTATCTTTATATGGATAAAATATACTGTACTACAAATTGTAGATGGTATTGTTAGTTCGATTATTAATAATAAATCAATTAGTTGCGAAGTAATAAACTTGGGAAATTCGACACCGGTATCACTTAATGAATTTATTAAAACATGTGAAGATGTTACTAACAGAAAAGCTAATTATAAACAAATAGAAGAACAGTTGGGGGATGTACCTGTAACCTATGCTAATATTTCAAAAGCAAAAGAGTTGTTAGATTATGATCCAAAAGTAAATCTAAAGGATGGTTTAACGAATACTTATAATTGGTTAGTATCTAATATTGATGATAATTATAGTAACATTTAAGTTTCTCATTATTAAGATATTTTTTATTGCATTCAATATAACAAAAGGTCCTTAACTTGTTGATTATAGTTTATATTATAATAAATCATCCAAATATTAATAGATAGAGTAATATCAATATTATCATAAATAAATGATCTTTCGTAATTATATAGTTTATGACTAGTAGTCAATTAATAAAATTATATTATATACCAATTCGAAATAAGTATTGATTGTATATTTAGAAACTGTAAATATTATTAGAAACATATTTCTATACATCTGCTACTACATTAGGTAAATTATATGATGTATTATTCCGTCACATAATATATCATCACCAACAGTAACAACCTTTATATACTTAATCTTTTGCCGAGGCGACCATAACTATAATATATAATTTTTAATTAAATTATATTTTTCATAATCCTCCGTTATGGTTGCTATTGATATTTCTTCTATTAATTTATTCTTTTTATCTTTAGGTAAATCAGATTTATATAATTTGGCTATTATATTTTCTGGATGTAAACTTTCGACTGACATATTTTGTACAGATATTATTTCATGATTCTCCATTAGAATATTATATAATGGTTCATTTGTATTATCTATAATTCTAACATTCTTATTAATATAAGATAATTTATACGCTTCAATTAAATGACCATCAATTTGTATTTTATGAAAACCACTCATACATGTATCTTTATTTGGGATATTTTTATATAGTGCATGTTTCTTAACCATAACCAGTTTTGGATCAGCAGAAAATGTTTTTGTGATATATTGTATTGGTTTTTTATTAATAGTATTTATACTTGTTTTTAAATGTTCAATAGGGATATTACCTTGGTCAGTATTTACTAGTGTTCCGGATTGGAAACATATATTTGAGACAACACAATTATCTAAGCATTCTCGAGTATATGATAACGCACCACCACTACTTCCCCAACTAGTTAGTTTAAATCTATAATATGATTGTGTAGATTCGATATACATTATTATATTTTTATCAACCATATCCGTGGGCCGTATCATCCCCGAATACGTTCCTCCATCGGATCTTGTCCACGCTATCCGAATATCTAATGCTTCTGGTATAAAGGTTGTAGGAGTTGAGGTCTGATCGAGCGAGTCCGACACTCTAAAACTTCTTAGTAGGGATACAAATACACCAAATGTAAAAAAGTTATTATTATTAACAATATTGGCTAATAAACTATCATTTTGACTAATATTAGTAAAGCCATCGAAATTTTCCAGTCCCCATTTAACACCTGGTGTAGTATCACCAAGGGCATTATTTACGTCAGTATACCAAAATATATCTTTGATTGCTGTATTGTTAGCAAAAGTAGAGTACCAAGCATCAATATTAGGGTCAGTCGAATCTATTATCAAATCACCGTTTTTTTCAATTAATCCCGGATAATTATATAATGCTCCTGCCTGATTTCTGGTTAATTCAACTACACCTGGAATAATTATATCCCTATTGCCTGTGTTTGTTACATCTGTATAAGCTGTCTTAGTAAAAGTTACTGTCATATACTATTAATAAACTATATATTATTTATTTCGAGTGGTATAAAAATTGAATATTTTTACTTTATTAGACTAGATATATTTATTATGGAAGGATTATATAATGTATGGAAAAATAACACACCAGTAGGAAGTACCAATTTAAGTATTACAGGTAACTCGGTTGCAGGTATTCGAACGGCTTTTCAGATACCACAATGGAAAATCCAACTTGACGCAGGGCATCAGAGTTTTAATAAAATTTCAGATATTTTTATCACTCACTCGCATGCCGACCATGTAGCATCTTTACCTTTGATTATATTGGAAAATATTAGTGATAAAATAACAACTAATATATATTGTCCCAAAGAATCAAAATGTTTAATTGAGGGAATGATTAAATCATTTTTAATGTGTAATTATAATAGTTCACATGTACCAACCCATTATTATAATGTAATTGGATTAGACCCGAAATATTTGTTGGAACTTGTATTGAACAAACAGACTGTTATCATAAAATCATTCTACTCTGATCATACAGTCGCTACACTATCTTATGGTTTCATTGAAAAAAGAAAAAGTTAAAGGACTTTGTGGTAAAGATATTGTTGAGCTGAAATCAAAGGGAGTTGAAATTAATAGTCAAATTAAACACAAAAGATTTGTTTTTTGTGGAGATACTAGTATTCATATTTTTACAATGAATCCAGATATCTTGACATTTAATAATATAGTGATCGAGTGTACTTTCTTTGATGAGATTGATCTGAAATTAGCAAAGGACAGGAAACATATTCATTGGTTACAGTTAAAACCTATTATATCAGATAATTTGCATATTAACTTTTATCTAATTCATATATCGGCAAAGTATCATGATACTGAATATTTAAAAAATATAATTAGTGAATTTGAAAATGTATTTATTTTATAACATATTATAATTTGTTAAGATTAAAATGGAATTCTGGATTATTTTGAAGTTCGGGAGAAGCATATTGTAAAGCATTAAAAGTTCGTTTAACATCTTCTAAAACTATCATATGATTCTTTATAAATACAAATGTTTAAATTTTGACCTATTTATTATATATAATCATACCATATATAATGATTAAAATTATTCAGATATTATTTGATACATATGGATACATAGAAAGTGTTATTTGTCCAGAATCATTATCGAATGAAGATAATAATATTAAAGATAATACATATAAACAAGCTTTTCAATCGACAATAAATAATTTTCAACAATGTAAATGGTGGGGTACTTATTTTGATACTACAAATCAAGTATTATATCTTTATATGGATAACATTTATTGTACTATAAAATGTAGAAGCAGTCAAATAAAAAAAGACATAAAATAATATTTGGTTTCATCATTTCCTTTTCGCTTAAAAATTAATAAATTATACTACTATAATAGTATAATGAAAATTCGAAACAATATACAACAAATATTAAAAACTAATTTTTACAATGTATTTCAAATAAAATTGATTATTAATATTGCTAATAATATTGTATGTTAATTATGAATAATTTACCTAAAAAATACAAAATTAAATGCAGAGATGCTGAGCTTGGTGCTACTACATTGTCAGGATATCCAAAATCTTTAATTAAGAAGGTTGTATCGCAACATAAATGGAAAACATCAGTAAAGTCTTTTCAATCAATGTTCAATGAACAATTAGAATTAATAAATGATCTCAAACCGATGTCTATAAGTAATTTAATATTATGGGAAATATTTAGTAAATCAAGCGAACAAATACGGTTGTATTTAATGGACCATCCAATATACAAAATATTTACACCATTGCCTAAAACATCACAAAATATAGAAAATATTGTTATAGTTTGGAAAAATCCAAAATACCATATGAGAGCTCTTTTGTTACAACTTCATTATTACAACTATTATTTTCCTAAAAATATTTATTCGACATATCAAAGGGAAATTCGTAAGCTTAAAAAAGAATTAATTGTTTCAAAAGATTTGAAAAATTTTTATTTCCATTACATAACGGGAACTCTCCTTGGATACAGACCTAGTTCTATCAAAGGCTATTGTATAAATATACAATTAAACAGCTATATATATAAAAAATATGATACAAGAGAAAAATATGATGAATTAGTTAGTTCGCCACATTATTTGAGTGAATTAAAAAAAGCAAGGGCCTTATATATTGAGACCTCTCATTATAGGATTTTCACAAGAGAATATCCCAAGTTCACTAAAATATGTAACGTGTGGATAGAATATATGCTTAATGATTCCAATATGTTCAAAAAATATTATGATAAATATAAAAAGAAAATTACACAGTTGTCTGTTTAGTAACGGTTAGAAAATACTGGTATTAAATCTTGGTGAAACGGTATAGTAAAGACAAAAAGTAAATCGGGTTCCAAAAATATACATGTATATTTGCTATATATATGTTATGATTATATATAATCATAACATATATATAATGATTAAAATTATTCAGATATTATTTAATACGTATGTATACATAGAAAGCTATATTTGTAAATACGTATTATCCAATGATGATAATCATAATGAAGATAATGAATATACACAATCAGTACTAAATAAATTTCAACGGTGTAACTGGTGTGGTAATTATATTGATACTAGACATCAAACAATATATCTTTATATGGATAAAACTTTTTGTAATATTAAGTGTAGAAACAATCAAATAGAAGAAGACATAAATAAAAATTAAAAAGAATAATAAAAGATTTATTATTGTTTTATGTAATAAAAATTGACAATTATACGATTATAATATATTATAATAGTATAATGAAATTTCAAAAAGAACTTGCTAGAAATAATAAAGTATGGCAAACTTTTGCAGATGATGAATTATATATAAGTGGATCCTATACACCAACTCGTATAATGCAAGATAATCCAACATATTCAAAAAAATTACTTCAAGACATAAATAAATATGGAATAACTATAGATTCGCAAGAGGTATTATGCGATAATAATCCATTTATTCATAATAATTTTATTAAATACAATTCTAAAAAAATTAAGATAGATCTTTCTAAAATGAATACTAGAAAAGTATCCCAACTTTCATATTTGGAAATTATATTTCCTAAAGTAATTGGTGATAAAATATTTAAAGAACTTTATAATTCCATCAATATTTGTGTTGAAATTCAAACAGATCTAAATGGTATTAAATCAAACCCATCTATGAAGTTACTTCGCGAAGAGCATAAAAGAAAATTTAACATCAATGCAATTAATCTAACATGTATTGAATTTACAAATTCTCATACTAACGAAACAATATACCTACGTGATACAAATCATCACTCTTTCAAAGAAATATTATCCGATTATTGGGACCACAGTGATATAGAAGTAGCATCGTTAATGTTAATTGGTATAGATAATAATATTAATGTTAATGATATTATTCGAACAATACTATCTATTATAAATCCAGTTATATCACATACACGTTGTTAATAATATACAAAAATATATTTGTATAAATTTAAACTAGATGATAATACTATTCAATAGTTCACTTAGTAATCTTTTGAGTAGCACTACTATAAATTAAATAATTTTAATTGTATTGTTCGGGTATTTATCGGTCTTATTTATTTATATTATTCTTCTAAGACGTCATTCAATATTTAACAATTCAAAAAGGTATACTATTGGTACTTATTTACCACCTTTATTCTTTCCACCTTTTGCAGGTATTTGTTGACTTTTTGTACCTGTGCGTCATGGTTTGATACGTTTTCTTTCTCCGTAGTTTTCCTGTCTTTTATAAATTATTTGGTCTGATGTATCAATTTGATTAGTTTGCTCACAAATATTAAAGTCCGACAATGTAGCTTTTCTAGTCGATTGTATATTCTTTGAAAAATCAAAATCTTTCATAAAGTTTACAAGATTAAAATCTTTATTATTATTGGTACAATGTTGTAATGTACTATTTATTTTAGTTTTATATTGTGGTTCATCCATAACATAATGATTTATCTTATATAATATAATATAAATCAATTTTTTATATTTCATATACGCATGTACTATATGTGAATATTTACATAAAATTAAACCACTCAGATAAACGAATGAGTGATTTAATATATAATAAAAATTGAAATATTTTATGTTTGTATGTTCCTATAGTTTAGTACTAATTAGGGCATTTGTGTAATTGGATGCCTAGGAAGGAAACCTAAAACCAATTCAATGAATTTTTACAAATAATAGATAAACATAATAGAAAGTTATTGGGTCTAAAGGATGTAACGTGTTATTGAGAGGTATTTACCACTTTTTAGCATACCGAATTAACGGGATTGACTAACATCGACTAATAATGACTGGAACAGAGACAACAACAGTTTGTCTTGTTATGTATAAAAGTTTGTTAAAAAATTTATTTGAATGATTGAGTAAAGTGTACGTGTAAGGTTTTAACAGTATGATAGTAGTCATGCGCCAACAGTACTAATTACAACAA
>ERZ807291.9274-NODE-9274-length-10695-cov-6.502162_pt1 | contig 10695 bp, 11 predicted proteins | sample MGYA00521257_ERZ807291 | MGnify/ENA primary metagenome ERZ807291 (study PRJEB31413, sample SAMN03169783) | marine metagenome | biome: Marine; feature: Water; material: Subsurface seawater | place: North Sea | collected 2011-04-28 | depth 1 m m ... | reverse complement strand
ATGATCCTCAAAAGCCGCCGTTAAACAAATGGAGAAGTCATGCACATTTGCTATATGGAAACTGGATTAATCAAATATATCAAACAACACCGTTTGATATAAAGAAGATTGGATTATGAAGTTTAATTGTACTAAATCACAAATATTGATAATCATCATTTGCTTTGAAACCTTTACTTGCAGCGCTGTCTAAGATGTCAATCTGAATGGAATACTGTTTTAATAATCGGCAATATACAATCTATAATTCTAATATATTTGAATGTTGTCCGGGGGACAACTGTCTCCCAGATTATAACTTATCTTATGGATATAAAAATCCTAATTCTAATATAATTACTTTTTAGTAACACTAATTATTTTTGCTCTCCCGATGCAGAGAAGAAACAACTGATAGGGTAAAAGTCTTATTTCATAATACCCTCGCTTCATTGATCGAAAAAATTTTTTTAATCTATTCATATGTGATACTGTAAATTTTGTAATATCAGATCCTTGTCCAATTTCTTCTGATTGCCATGCAATTGGAGGATTCAAAATCAAAGGTTTCAAAGAGGTAGTAAGTTTTGAAATAGTTTCATTAAAAAGAAGATGATCAACAGGTATTAAAAAAGGTTTTTTAAAATTTACTGCCTTAATAGCTCCATTCTTAGACATTAAATATGCACCTGCACCACAATGTCTAGAATACATTCTTCTAGTTTCTCTGGTGTCAGATATTGTTTTTGAAATGACTGGACCTAACAATAATTTTGAGGGCCTATTAGCTGAAAATTTTTCTAATTTAATAATATTTGTTTTTTTTGGTAGCCAAGATAAATCTTCAACCAATTTTTTAAAGTCTAGTGACAAACGAACATCGTCTTCCAGAAAAATTCCAAATTCTGCATTACTAGAAATAAATTCTTGCCAACACTTATAATGACTTGCGCTACAAGCCCTAGTACCATCTGACAACTCTCCAATTTTTCCATAAGTTACTGATATATCTAGATGCTTCTTTTTACATTTTTTTCCATCAATAGCCTCAAATCGAGACCAATTAATTCCCATTTGGTCTAATTGTTTAGCAATTCTTTCGAGACGATCGGGGCGACTCTTCAAATTAATTACCCAAATCTTAACAAGTGTATCCAAATCTACAATCCATCTATAATGGTCATAAAATTAAAAATAAACTTAGTAAAATATAATTACTAGCTTTATTTGCAAGAAAACCATCATACCATATTGTAGATATTAAAGTTCCCAAAGATCTGGTCTTTTTGTACACACCATATCAGGTACAACTATCAAGTTATTTTTACTTTGAAAATCCAAAATTCGACTCTCCCAACTTTTAGGTTCATCTATGTGATGCAACTCTGGTGAAACTTGACAAATTTTGAAACCAGAGTTTTGAAGTTTTTTTATACTTTCCAGTGGCATAGGAATACCCGTAAACGTATCCATCCAAATCCAGTCAACACATTTTCCATACTTTTTTAGGTGAAAATTTAATGCTAAAGCTGTCTCAATACTTTCAAATTCAGAAACTCTTAATGCAAAATTTGAAATTCCTTTTAGCGCATATTTACGAATATAAGGTATACTTTCATCCAAGATAAAAAAATTAGTTATTTTATTTTGGGACATAAGACTTAAAATTTTAGGCTCTAGGCCTTCCTCCTTAACATTTACTATTAAAAATTTATGGTTATACGCTAACAACCATTCGGAAAATTCTATAGCGTCTGTTGAAAATGGATCATGGATGACTAATAAATCACCTCCGTGATTTCTTACATCAATCTCTATACCGTATTTTATACTGGTCGAGAGCAAATGTTTTTTGCTATTTACCCTGTGTTGAATTTGTATCATTTCATTCTTTCTATCTTTATGAAACGTTTGAGTTCAAAAATATATGTAAGAGTTCTTTTAATTAATTTGATGCGTGTTCGCCAATTACCTCCACCTTTTGCTTCACCGTGTAGGCGCTTTGCAAAAACAACAGGTACAGTCAGAATACGATAGCCAGCTTTACGAGCCTGGTACAAAACAAATAAATCCAGCGAAAAATCTAATGGCGCTTTGTTATGAATATATTTTTCGAAAAAATATTTTGAAAATACTTTAGGTTGAGCATTAACGTCATTAACTTTAACAGCTAAAACCATTGAAGCTATCACTTGCATAAAGTATGTGAAAAACATTTCTAAAACTGCTCTCTTTCCACGTTTGCCTTGTACAATATTATTTTCAATACCTTTGGAGCAAAGTAAATCAAATGCAGTAAGCACATCATATGGATCAGTTTGCATGTCAGCGTGTGTCCATGAATATACATCTGCATCATGCGCTTTATTTATTCCAAACAAAATACCATGCCCATATCCTATATTTTTTTTAATTTTGACATATCTTATAAAATCGTGACCATCTAATAGATGTTCAAAAACTTTATCTGAACCATCATTAGAACCATTATCAACTAAGATTACATCGATATTTTTTCTACCGACAAATGCTTTATTCATCCTTTCAACAATTAAGGACAAATTATCTTTTTCGTTATAGCAAGGTATTACAACTGCGAGTTTCATTTGGCCCAATCTTCATTTAATATATATTTAGACCAATAAGCTATTGTAGCCTGATAAGCCTCATAATCTTTGGGCGTTCCCCAACAAAGATATCTATCTACTTCTATAACACCAACATTTTGTTCATTTTCAATTAAATAATTAAAGACTTGATCAACGTAAAATTCACCATTTATTCGATCATTATTTGCAATCATTTGTTCTACCGACGCAAAAAATTCAGATCCACTGCGAAACCAAAAGGTTCCAACAATTGCATGATCTGCAGTTGGATTTTCACTTATTTTTTTCTTAATTGAGACACTTTTAACTCTACTATCGTCTGTACGCACCCAGCCATAAGCTTCCGGTTTTTCTTTGACCGCGTCATTGCCTCTAAACGTAAATATTAACGAGTCATAGTTTTTTGACTCCTCAACAAATGCTTCTACAGGTAAGTCCATTCCATTATCACACGCAGCAATCATTAAAGGATTATCCATGTCAAAATATTTACTAGCTAGAAGACAAGTGCTAGCTTGACCTTCAGTCAATGCATTGACAGTTATAAATTTTGCTCGAGGAAAATATTTAAGCAAAATTTTATCAATACCATCAGTAATATGGAATTCTCTCACAATAAATAATAAACATGTATTTTCATTATTTAAATCAACAGGTAAATCTCTCACTGCTTCTACAACCATTGGAACGGTCTCTAGATTATGCCTACTAGTTATTGGTAATATTGGCTTGTGTTTAGAATAACCATTATTAGAAAATCTAGATCCAGCACCTGCCATTGGTATTAATATATTCATTTATTTTTACCTATAATACAATTAGTCCAATATAAATACTCTTCCAAATCATAAGGGGTTCCCCATTGGCAAAATTGTTGAACATTAGCAGTAACACCAATTTTAAGATCATCTAAAAGCATCATTTTGTAAACTAAACTTACATAGTATTCACCACCTAGACTTTCACCACATTCGACTAGCTTTTCACAATAATGTTTTAATATTTTTCCTGATTTAAAAAAGTAAACTCCAGGAGAATGAAGTGATTTAGTTTTATCTGAATTAAAAGAGAATTTTTCTCGTATTTCCAACAACTCTCCGGTACCATTAATGCGACAACTTGCGTATAAATTATTTTCTGGCAGCAAATTTGGGTGGAACCCTGTGTAGCACGGGATTGCCCCATCATAATTTTTATCTTCCACAAATCGCAGAAAAGTTAAATATTCCCATTTCATATAATAATCACAGTAACTAACTATGACAGGATCATCATCATTTATACTTTCAAATGCAGAAATAAGTGCACCCACCGGACCTAATTTTGCACCATCAATTCCAATAACTTTTCCATCATGACAATATTTGTCTAATATCTGTCTCATTTTTGTATTTTTTAAGTGATCATTTCGGCAAATAAAAATCGGGGAATTTGCCTTTGGAAACATACGTAAGACCCATGCAATCATGGGTTTACCATGGACATTTATCAATGGCTTAAGATCACTATAACCTTGGTTTACAAATCTCTGACCAAGACCAGACATAGGAATAATTAGTTGTACGCTCATATTTTTACTAACTTTTGTCTAAATTTTTCTGATTCCATATTAAGCAAGATATGTTTCTCTGATTCATGAATATAGCAAGGCGTTAAGCCTGCATTTATAATTCTATCAAGAAGAAATTCACATGCTCTCATTGTTTCTCGTCCGGCTCGACTGGTTTTTAATTCAGGACTTGAATGATAAATAGCTTGGTCAGGAAATAACAACCCACTTATGTCACTTGAATTAACTTCATCCTTAGTCTCATCAAAATCTAAAAGCATAGGATACTCTTCACGAATTATATTTGTTACTTTCTCATGCATTGCAAGTGCACTCTTACTATCTTTAGCACTAACAACAATACCATGATTTTGCAAAAATATAGTAACAGTTCTTTTATTTTCTACACGTTCCATTATTGCTTTTGTTAAAGCTAAACCTGGAGTAGAGTAAGGAACCCAAATTGCTTTTGGAAAAAGTTTTCGCACGATAGATTGACCCTCAATAGCGCAAGTAAGTATGTTTGCCCAAACTGAATGGCTATGTAAAGTGCAAGTATTTAAGACAGCATGAAAACCTGTTTCAATAGACGGTTTTAATGATATGTCATCAATTAGTTTCGATTTTTTTAATAACAATCCGTATTCTATTTCTGTTTCACACGAACTGATTTCTGATCTTAAAATCCCCCAATCAACTGGAATAAAACCTTTTTGCATTGTTATATCTGCTAGAAAGTTTCCAGAAGCCTTGATAAGCATACTTTCTGTTGAAACCTTTAAAGAAGTATTACCTCCACCTCCCTGAACATAAGCAACCCGATTACCCAAAAATTTAGAAACATTTACTAATGTTTTCAAACTATCAATCATATCTATTCTCCAACATCACTAAATATACAAAAAGCTATGAAAAGTTGGACTACTCCATCCCAACCACCACTCCAAGGGGGATCATAAATACCAAAAAACTCAACACCTGAAGCATGTTTCTCACCAAGTGCTCGAATAGTATTCTGTTCAGGTGGGCGTTTGAATTCAATTATTTGCTGATCTTTATCATCATAATAATGATGGACATCATTGTTAAGAATCTCAATTAAATCTGAGACTATTGACCCTACCGAAAATGAATTTGATAGTGTAATGGATAATCTTTCCGAAACATCTAAATCTGGATTGCCTATATCATTCTCTTTTAAATCATTAACTGGAATATTTGAAAAAATTAAATCCGCATGTTTTTCCTGTACTTCAATAAACTTTACCATATCAACTTTACGTTCATTAATTGATTTAATAACAGTTTCTTTTGTTGAGTTTCTTTTATTTACATCACGAACAATTTTTCGATGTTGTAATAAATTTTGGTCAGGTTTAATAAATATTTTCAAATCGCAAAGATCACGTGAAGGCTTTAGATAAAAAGAATGAAGTCCTTCTGTTACCATAATGGGCAGTGGGTTTACTTCTACTTTATCAGTAAACTTACCATTATTATGATCATATTGACGGCGATAAATACGCTTGTTTTTGCGCAATTGTTTTAAAATGTCTAAATCATAATGGAGCTCATTAGCAATCGGATTTAAATGAGTAAATTCTTTCCATCGTTCATTTCCTCTTTCCCACTTATGCATATCATCTCCACAAATAATTCCCACTCTTCTAGAACCAAAAACTTTCTTTATGTTAGAGGCCAATGTTGATTTACCTGATCCTGAGGCACCAGAAATACCAATTATATATGGTCTAGCTCTCAATTTGCTTTGTTGTGGAATATATACCCCACGAAATAACATCAAACTTGTATTAATAAAAAGAAAAGTTTGTAAAACGGTAAAACTCAGTCCAACTAAGGTCACTACATCCACCCCCATATTTACTAATATATCATTTAAAATTCTATCATTATTATTTATAAAATTTACTTGTGATAACAACCCAAAATCAGATTCTGGAATTACAGCAAAATATAAAAAATATGCTATTTTAAGAGATATAATTGGCAAGAGGGATGTAGAAGGGTGGCGAACAAAAAAGTAAATCAAAAAAGGCAATACCCAATAGTACCAACCTTGGGAAGGTGGAATGAAAAGTAAAATTACACAAAATGTTGAGCCAATAAAAAATAAAAACACGTCACGATTACGAATTTGAATCGTAGCAGAATAAAAAACTAATAATAATAGAATAGCAGGTATTAACTGCAATAGGTTACCATCAATAGATGATTGTAGTGTGATTAACCCAACTTTACTTTGCTGGGGGTTTAACAGAACCATATTAATAAAACCATCGCTAAATATATAAGGCAAATTAATACTAAAAAAGATTACGGTAGAAATTAATATAAAGCCGAAATTAGTCCAAATCCTACGATCATTTTGCCATAAATAAATCAACACAAAAGGAATTAGTGCAATTAAATGCATTTTAGCAGCCACAGCTAACCCAAGAAAAATTGCAAATTGAAATAATCTATTGGTGAATAAAAAATATGTTGATAAAAACGCAATTGCCATGGCAATGACATCTAATTGTCCATGAAAATAGTTTATATAAAATAAAACAGGCGACGCCCAATATAGCCACAAAAGTAGCCCAATTTTCTGCCGAAGCCATCTACATAAAATCATAAAAATAGCTAGATCCGCAAGTATTAATGGTAATCTATATACAAACATCAATATATTTAATGGCAGTTCGTTAAACCCAACCCAGTAAAGCATTAAGCGTGGTAATCCCATTATCCATAACATTGTTGCTGGGTATGGGAAATTTCTTTCAAGCCCATCATTCCATGAAGTTTGATAAATATTAGAGAATGGTGAAGATACAAACTCCTCAAGAAACGGTATAAAAAATTCGATTAAAACAGAGGATCCAAACATAAAAGATGAAATTATTTTTAATACTAAAATACACCAGAATATCTTGGACCGTAGAATAGTTCCAAACCAATCTAATACTTTTTCATCAAATTTATTTTTAATTGTTTTAAATAAAAATTTCATCACTTAAATACCCAGAATTTAACGCCTATAAAATTTATACACACAGTAATAGATATAACACCTATATTTGCTACAATTGGATCTATATTAAATATCTCAACCATAATATTAATACAAATAAGTCCAATAAAAAGTGATACCAAATAGACTATAAAATATCGTATCAAATCATTAGAATAGTGTCCTTTCTCTACTTGGAAAGTCCAAAAACGATTAAGAACATAGCTAAATAAAACTCCCGAAAAAAAACCCATTATATAAGATATACTATAATTTAATTCTGTGAAGACATACAAAATAGAATAAATTCCATAATTAAAAAATGTTGATAAAGCACCAACAATCATAAATCGAAAAAAATGTTTTTGAAAATTTACACTCATCGTTTATTATTCGAATTGAGACAAATTAAATGTGCTTTAATTCCTAATCGAATTGCACCAGAGACATCCTTTTCAAAATTATCTCCTATCATCAAACATCTTTCAGCAGGCACTCCAAGTTTTTTTAGAGCTGTATTAAACATTCTTTCATCCGGCTTCTCTGCACCTACTTCTTCCGATGTTACAAGATGGGTGATATAATCCTCAATCCCTAAGTGCCTCATTTTGCGAATTTGAATATGTGCAGTCATATCTGTAACGATGCATATTGGCATATTTATTTTTTTACAATTTTTCAAGAAAACAAAAGCGTCAATATCTATCTTCATGGATTTTATAAAGCTTGACCAGTATAATTGATCTAATTCATAAGCCAGTATGTAACTAGACTTTATCTTGGCCTCTTCTGCCATTAACATAAATGCAAACAAACGAGACCGAGATGCTCCTTGAGGTTTTAACAAACTAGTTACAGAATTTCGAGCCGCACGATAACGTAACCTAAATTCCTGAAATTCAATTTGAAAATTGTATTTCTTATAACAAGCCTCAAGAGCAATATTATGGCAATTATTATAACTATATATCGTATCATCTAGATCCAATAGGATACCATCAATATGATTTAAATTAATTTGATTAAAATTTATTTGTAGCTTTTTATTCATTAAACAGTTTAGCCTCCACATTTAATAAATTTCTCAATGTTTAAAAGTTATAAAATCATAAAAATAGTGTAAATTTAAATTTAGTTAAAATTAATTATTGCTCTAAATTATCAAGATTAATAGCGAGATGGTTTTATTTGAATTTATACACACTATCTTTGTCAAAAGGATAATTTTTTAAAACCAGTTGAAAACTTTCATGCAATCTAGACAAATCCTGTTTTATTGCCCCATTATCTATATATAAATCAGCTTCTGAGTCCAAACTACTCAATAATTCATTAAATGTCTCAAATTCTGAGTACGGGGGTTTTTTTGAATGAATTAATCTAACATTTGGTTTAAGATATCGCAAATGATCATCTCCAAATAGTACAATTGCTTTGTCGGGCAATTCTGAGTATTTTTTATTTAGAGCTTGAATATTGTTATTATATGTAAAACCAGATGAAAAACCACTGTAAACAAGATAGCTATTCGTTACACCCACAATTAATATAGATATTGAAAGAAATATAACCGTAATTCTTTTTACATGTCCGCCGTGTTGCAGTATCCACAGAATTATACCAATAAAAATTAATGAAAATCCAGGGTCAAGGCTACGGTAGAAAAAAAGATTAAAGTGCACTGTCCATCTAGCATAACAGAGAGCAAATATGTATATTAATCCAAACAATAAAAAAATACTCGATGCAAAGTTAGGTAATATGATTTTATGATGCTTAAGTTCTCTCACAAGCATAGAAAATGAAATAAATGTTACAACGAGCCAAAATATACTCACACACCATAAATAGATAATAGTATTACCTTTTTTAGCAAATTCAGGGATCCAAGCAAAATCTGGTGACCAATTAGGTGCGAAAAGAATAAATTCATGTGCAATTGCAGTTGCTAGCACTCGAAACCAAGTAGAATAAGATTCTGGTGCTGGAATACGCAACATTCCTGTTTTATGTCCAGTGTATTGTAAATTAGTATATAAATAAACTATACAAATTAAGGAGGCTAGGATGGTAATAAGAGCTAATTTAATTGCATCAGAACTTCGATTTAAAAAATGCAAATAGAAACAAAAAAATACCAATGGAGCCATGACAAACAGTCCAATATAGCGGAAAAAAAACGGCAAACTAGCTAAAATAAGTAAAAATAGACATTCAAAAAAGTTTAATTTTATTTTATTTTCAAAAATATTAACAATGTATATTATTAGAATTATTAGAGAGGTTATGAAGGCTGCTTCAGCCCACGTCATCGTATATATTTTTAGTGTTCCTGCAGTTAAAAGTATGGATGCTGCAATCAATCCTTTTCTATTGAATTTTTTATATAAGGCAACGATGGCAATCGTAATTAAAATGCTATTCAATACTTTTGAAGCTGCAAATGTTGAAAGTCCTGAAACAAGAGAAACAATTGCAATCAAGCTAGGATATCCAACTGGCCAAACGGCAAATAATACATCCTCTGCCTCCCCTAACCGACCAGTACCAGGAACGAAAAAACCATATCCAGACAGAAGCCTTTCTGAAGCCCTTAAATACTCTGCAGAATCTGGATTTATAAAACCATCAGTTGAGCTAAAAGCTCCAAAGATAATTGAGCAGGAAGCATAAACCACAAAAATAAAAAGAATTCCTATATCTATTGATCTATCACTAATTTTCATTTTTATTCCTCTGACAAAACTTCAATAACACAAGATTTTAATTTATTTACTCTGTACATATATCGATATTGTAGATGTAATATCAAGTTTTTAATTTCTTCATTCTGTATCAAAACTATACTTATAATATCTACCCTGACGCAAGAGCTGTGTCTGAAATGCAGATCGCGCATTCTGTTCCGTAATATGGTTAGAAATTGACTACGGGTTCACGCTATTTGCAATATAATTTGAATAATAACTGATTAATTATGGATATAAAAAAATGAACAAGCTGTCATTCCACCATCTGCTTTCCCAAATAGCAAAATAGCCTTTATTTCGATATGGTTTCGACATCTTCTATATGAATATCCTAATTTATATTTAAAAGTTATTTATTAATTAAAATTAATAAATCTGCATCAATCTTTATATTTTTGTGTTCATATCTGTCTCTCATTGAGATGACTGCATTTACGGCACATTCATTCACAGATTTCGTGGTGTCATCATTAGAAGTAGTAACAAATGCAGTCATTTTTGTAGGATCATTTCGACCTTTGTTTAAATCAACAGTGATCCTACCTTATGTTGATGGATAACTCCAAGAGATCCATAACTGTTTCCATTCCTCTATGAAGGCATCATTGTCTGATTCTGTTGTAAACTTATTGATGTTTGATAATTTAATTGTGGCAATAAGGTTTTATGTAAATTAATAGGAAAATCTTATGTTATCATTACTCAAAAATACAGTATTTCTAATTTGGCTATTTTGCTCTTTAACCTCATTAACTATTTTTGCGTCAGTTTGGGCCCTTCAAAAAACATTTA
>ERZ807291.9265-NODE-9265-length-10702-cov-6.381516_pt1 | contig 10702 bp, 10 predicted proteins | sample MGYA00521257_ERZ807291 | MGnify/ENA primary metagenome ERZ807291 (study PRJEB31413, sample SAMN03169783) | marine metagenome | biome: Marine; feature: Water; material: Subsurface seawater | place: North Sea | collected 2011-04-28 | depth 1 m m ... | reverse complement strand
AAAAATATATAATTTAATATTAATGGATAATCCATATGAATTAGATATTAATATTAAATTAATTGATTATACAAGAAAAAAAAAATTATTACATTCACCAATTCAAAATTGTTGTCAAGAATATAATAAAAAAATTAAAGTAGAAAAATATATAATTATTAATAAAAATAAAAAAATGAAAGTCTCTTAAAATTTAAAAAAAACGAATTAAATTTTTAAATTTAATATTTTCATTTACAATTTCGGAATCTTTAATATATCCAATAGGTCTAATTTTTTTAGGTATTACACTATTTAAATATAAATAATTTGATGTATTAATTAATGTTTCAAGTTCTTTAAAATATTCGATTAAATTATTTTTAATATTAAATACTAAATCCGCCCAAGGCTCTTTTGTGATATCAACAAGACCATATTCAATTTCAGAAACATCATCTGAGCAATATTTTTCTTTATTATAAATTTGTACGATTTTACCTTTTGGTTGATTTAATGCTAAAAGATATCCAATTAATTGATACAGGTCATAATCATTTCTACGAACATTTTGTTTTTTAACTCTTGTTTTAATTTCAAGAACTAAATTAGAATCAGAAGCATCATGTTTTCCACCAATAACACCGTCTTCTGTAATATTATAATAATACATTTTATTGTTACCTTGTGTATAATTTTCTTTTTTAATAATATGCTTTTCTTGTAATGTTCCATTATCTTTTTTTAGTCTATCTTGTGTAACTTGAATCAATTTTTGAACTTCTGCTTCTGATTGTTCGTTGTTTCTTGTTTTTTTATATTCTTTAACAATTTGTTTTTCAATTTTACCAAAATCTTTTGTATCAAAGTCCTTCGGTAATACATTATCATAAATTTCTTGTTGAACTTTTGAATAATCCTGTCCTACCAGAGGAACTAAACAATTATTATCAATTAAATAATTTTTAACTTTATCCGAACAATGTCTTGCCCAAGATACTAATAACATTTTTTCCTTTGATTCATACGGATTTTTACCACAGGCAGCAGCAATATTAGATATTTCAAGATACATCTTATAATTTATAGTATTATTAATCTTTAAATAATAAATAATCCTAAATAATAAATAAATTTGTTAAAACCAGTATGGAATTTCTCGTTTTGACCACACACAAAAATCTTTTTTATATTTTTGATAATATTGTCTATACGCAATAATTGGATTGTTGTGTTTAACATCGATTGGCATAGCTTGAACAAATGTTGTAATATTACCTTTTGGTATTAATTCTGGTATATAGTTTAATATATCCATTAATTTTTTTTCGCATAAGTGAACCTTTGAATAACGATATGTATATTCTTTACATAATTCTCTAAAAAGTATATATAACCAACAATAATTACCAATTGTTTCTCTTACCCATTTTGTACATGGATGATTTTTATGAGCTATTTTGTATATTTTATCATCACAATCATTACTACAAAGTCTATGAGTAGTACATAACATTTGTGCTGATTCTAATATCATTTTTACTACATGTTTATCATTATGTTGTTTTGCACATATAAAAGGACATAATGATAATACAAATATATTCATAAAGTTTTACTTTACTACTTTTTATTTTTTACTAAATTAATTCTAAATATTTAATTAATTTGTAAAATAATTTCTTCATTGGAATTGAATTTTTGAAATACAATACTATTACAATCAGGTTGTTTTTTTATAATGCACACATATTTAATATCGTGGTGTGAAGAGTTATACACATTTATATCTAGTTTTTTCAAATTGTATTTTATAATATAACTATCCCATAAATTATGTAAATTAGAAAAGTCATAGTCATCCATAATTAATATTGTTCCTTGTTTAGATAATCTATATGAATTTATAATATCACTATTAGCAACTTCATTAGAATGTCCTCCATCTATATGTATTAAATCATAAATATTATTAACATTCTGTAATGTTTTTGTACTATCTCCAAGTGTTATGTTTATTCTATCACCAAATGTTTCTTTTAATTTTTCATAACAAGGAATTGTATATTTATGCTCTCCTAAATCAAAGCAAGATATTTGAATATATGGATTACTTATAAGCATTAACAATGTAGAAAAACCAGAATTAAATCCAATTTCCATTACATTTTTTATATTTTTATTTAATACTAAATTACTTATATTTTTTGATTTATTTAAAAATTTATTTGTATAATTCGTTGTATGATGTAACATAAAAATATTTCCTTCGTGTTTTTCACCACAATTATTAATAATTGGTAATAAATTTTTATCAATATATGCTTTTGCTTTATTTATATTATCGATTATAGTAAAATCTTTGATACTATTCAAAAATGTAGTCATATTCACTATTTTATGTTCATGAATGCCTGGACCACCCGGAAAATGATGTATTATTTTATCACTATAAACATTTTTATCATTATTCACTACAAACGATTTTAATATTTTATTATTATATAAATTATAATTAAAAGCATTATATACTATATATGGCTGGTCATGAAAATTATGTGGTCTTTTAACAATATCTTCCTTTATTTTATTAAATAATTCTTTTATTTTTTCACAATTATTAAATAACATGATTCCACTTGTAAATGCTGTTTTGTCTTCATAATTACTAATTTCATTTCCAAATAATGATTTTCCATGAAAATCGTGTTGGTCAATTTCTAAATTTCCCTCTTCTAATACATATAAAATGTCTTCTTTACAAACATCTAATACTTTGTTAATATCATCTTTTACTAAAATATCAGTATCTAAATAAAGTATTTTATTATATTTTGATACACTTTTTAAATTAAATAAATCCAATCTTGCCTTACACGCTTTATCTATACTACCATATTCATCATTTATTTCAAATTTTATTTTTTCTTCATTAAACAGATGACTATTTTTTATTATATTCATAAATTTTGTTGATGTATAAACTAATATTTCAGTATTATTATCTAAATTTCCATATAATAGTATACTTTCTAAAAGAAGATAAAACATTTTAATATAACTTTCTTGGTGAAATACACAAATATAAATAAGATTCATTATTTATATTTATTTATTTAATTAATACTTACAAAAGAACGATTTTATTTACAGTAATTATCATATATAATTTTATATCCATTAAATTGATTAATCTGTCTATTATCTTCTTGTGCTAATTTTCCAATCATATTATATTGTTCTATTAATTTCTTTTTATAATCTTCTTTTAATCCATATTCAAAATTATTTAAATTTGAATTACTTGGAAATTTATTTGTACCATAACAACTTGGTTTATTATTTATTATCTGAAATGGAAATGAATGCATATAATATTAATCTATTTTTTTATTTTAATTAATTAATTCATTTAATTCATTTATCGTGCTACATATACAAGAGTTTTAGTACCATTTTTATTAGTAATCTTTTTAGGACGGTATTTTTTTAAAAATGAATCAGGAAAACGTTTTTTAATTAATCTTTCAATTTCGGAATATTTCAATTCAGATAATTTACCAAAACTATTTTCATCAAATAACCCATCCATAAAAAATGAAGAATCTTCTGATAATGGAAATCTACTATATATATTCTTTATTCTACTTAAATCTCTCGAATCAATTTCATTTGCCGCTTTTTTAATTAAAAGTTTAAATCCCTCTTCTGTATTAGAATTAGATGAACCTGGCTCACCAGACTTAATAATTTTTAAATTTAAATCTTCGACAATTTCATTAAAATCAGCTCTTAATTTACTTATAGGTAAATTTGCTTCTACAAATTTAAATTCAGAATCATCCTTCTGTAAATAGTAGTAATTTACTGATTCTTTATTAACACTTTCTATTAATATAGGACAAAATTTGAATAATTTATTATATTCTTTTGGAACATAAATATTCTTTTGAATATTTATGGCAAGAATTAATGTATCCATCCATGAATAATTAATATTTTCTTTTAAATATTCATTTTTAACATCATTAAATGTTTTATTCATATCTAAATCTTCGTTGTTTTGTACGAATAAATTTTCACCAGTTAATTCATTATTATTATAAGCTTCTTTTACATCTTCGGAATCAATTATAGTATCTTGCCCACATTCATCAGCATCTAATTGGTCGATTGTTTGTGGAAAACTTGATAATGATTCTTTTGAATAATTCCATTTATTTGATTTAGATAGATAGTACCAAAACAATACATTATCTCCTTCTATTTTATGTATAACATATCTTTTGCCTGCACAAAATTTTCTTAAATCATTTCCAGTTAATTTACCTGGTTTAACTTCTTCTATTTTGCCTGTACTTTCTCCGTCCAAACATGATTTAATTTGGTCCGTAGTTAAATTTCGAGTCATCCAGTTTATTATTTCTTCTTCACTTTTATCTTTAAAATATTCGGCGGTTTGTTCGGTCGATGACATTTATAATATTACTTTATTATTTTTTTTTATTTAATTTTAAAACTAATTTACTAATTTACTAATTTACTTCTTTTTACTTCTTTTTACTTCTTTTATAGCAATAATAATTAAAATACTCATAAATACTGTAAATAAACAAAAACAAATAATAATACCTAACATTTTATTATTTGTTTTTGTTTATTCTTTTAAATAAATTAAATTTAATTTATTCTTGTTCAACTTCTTTTAATAATTGATTAATAATTTTTGAATCCATCACTTGTAATTCTTCAATCATTGATTCAGGAAATATATTATATTTATAAACTAATAAGTATATTTTATCATTTAGTTTTTGTTTAGAACTTATATCAGTTAGCATCTTTTTAATAGTTTTTCTTAATTTAAGTGAAGTTGTATCTGATTCTGATAAAACCTTAAGACATTTAAGTAATCTATTTTTACCTTCAAATTGTTTATCAACTGAATATTTTATTGTATTTGTTCCTGATTTCTTCAAAATTTTTGTTTTAAAATTTTCTAATTCTGAAAAATTACTTGTTAAATTTAATAAATATGTTCTTATATCTTTATCTAATTCAATTTTATCAAATGTAACTGAACTATTCCAACATTTTATATTTTCAAATAAATTTAAACTTGAATTTATATCTGGTTCTTGTAATATTTTCGGTTCATCTGTATATATTGTTAATTTTTCACCCTCTTGAATTCCAGCTTCTGTAAATTTTATTGGAAATACATTCGGATAAGAATATTTTCTTTCAATAATATCTTTGTATGTTATTTCATCTGGTATAGATTCTCTTAAATAAGCTTCAAGAGTTACTGGATTTTTATAATATATTTGATAATTTCCATTCGATAATGGAGTAATATTTTCTTCTAATCTTATAATATTTCCATTTTTATTTAGCTCACAATCATATGCAGTTTCTCTTAAAACTTCTTCAAATTCATTATTTATTTGATATTTTTTAAGTGAGCTTCTTAACATTTTTTGTTCAATTGATATATTTTCAAAATTTTTTAACTTTTTAGTACCAAATGTTTCTTCTAACATAGCTTCTACATCTGGATCAGGACTAATTGGTAAAATAGAATAATGTCTAAATATATCAGTGTATTGTTCTTCAAGAGGTAATCTTGAATGACTACAAAATCTTACTGCCCGAGCTAAAATTTGTTCTATTCTTGCTTCATTCCACCATGGGTCTGTTATATGAACCTGTTTTACATTTTTAAATGATACACCTTCCATAATAGATCTTGTACCAAGTATAACTTTTAATAAAGAACCATCTTTGTTTTCATATGAATTAAATGTACTTTTTGCTTTTGATATTAATTCTTTTTGAGAACTTGTTTCAGAACTCCATATAAAGTATCTTCCTTTACCTTTATCTTCTTCTGGATATTTTGTTAGCCCACATGCTTGTAATATAATACTTAATGCTTCTACACCAAACTGTAACCAATTTGAAAAAATAAAAACTGGTCCATTGCAGCCTAACGTTAAATCTATAATACTTACAAATTTATTTGAATATCCTTTACCTCTTATATAATTTAATACTTCTTCTGAATTTGTTGCCTTTAATTTTTTAAGTTCAGACTTGAAATTACTAACACCTTTTTTAACTACTGACTGGCTTTTCTTTGTTAGCATTGAATCAATTACATCACTTTTTATTGTTGGTAATGATATATTTGAAAATTGTTGGGTTGTTACATAAATACCTGATATTTTATCGTCTTTATTATCAGATTCATCTATTAATATGAATTCGTCTTCTTTAAGAACTTTTTTATACATTGTTTCATCTTTACTTAAATCACTTCTAAGTGCATCAATATAATTAGATTTTTGAAAACTACCCATCGAATGTTCAAGCGTTATAATTCTTTTGTATGGATATGCATTTGGATTACCACCTCTAAAATATGAGATATACCCTGCACACATATATGAAAGTAATTCTTTGTTAATTAAACAAGAATTATCTGTTATCCAATTATTTCCTGAAACTCTGTTACATTCATCTGTTTCATTATATTTTCCTAAGAAAAATGAATAAAACTTGTCTTTATCAAGTGGGAAAACAACTCTTGGTTTTAATAAATTCATAGTTAATGATAATTCATATGGATTATCATATATAGGTGTAGCACTCAATAAAATAGTTCTTAATTCTGGATGAAAATACTGATAAATTGCTGTAAATAGTTTTTTATAAAGAACACCTTTCTCACTTACCAACCGTTGTATCTCATCTATGACTAAAAGACAACCATTTGTTAAAACAGGACTATTTGGATTTGTAATATAATCCATCTTCGTCCATTTACCATCTTTTGTTATATTAAATAATCTATTAATAAATCTATCATGACTAATTATTTCAAATACTTTTGATACTTTACTTATTATTTGTTCTTTAAATCTTGTAAATTTACTATATGATATATTAACTTCATTTTGAAGTCTTGAAAATTTATTTTTTTCAATATCAGCGTTTTCCTTATTTTTTAGTATTTTACTTATTATTTCTGATAAATTATTTAATTCTTTTTTTTTATTATTATAATCTGATTCTAAAAAATCAAGCATCAGTTTTTCATTTACATTGGTGTAAAAGTCTCTTGAACCTTTTATTACACATTGTGACGTACAAGACCATATTTCATCATTTCTTAATTCACCTATAATTTCTTCGTAATACTGGTCGACTAATGGAGCAGGAACTACATATAATAATTTTTTAGGACTTTTTTCTTTAAATGCTTCTCCTATTACTAAACTGGTACATGTCTTACCTGAACCTAAACCATGAAATACTAATGTACTTTTTATATTAGTATTTGGATTAATTATTTGTCCCATAAATTTTTGTTGCGGCTTTAAAGAATATTCTTTTGCATCACAAATTTCTTTATTACTTTCTTTAATATAATTTTGACTAAATGTAAATGGACTATCTCCATCAAATATAGAATCAGAATAATTGTCTTTTATAAATTTAAGAAAATCTTCATTATTAAAATGTTTTAAATTTGAATAATCATTAAAGAATTTTTTGGAACATTTAATATTATATTTTTTAGCCAATATTTCATTCGGATAATTATATTGTAAACATGAGTTTGACATTAAAATATAATATTATTTTATTTTATTTTTAAATATTAATCATTTTTTATATTATTATTCTATTTATTATTTTACTTATTATTTTGTTTCTTTTTAAAAACGTTATATACAGAATACATTAAATAGGACATTATTATTAATAAAGTTTTAAAAAAAGTACATTTTTGTGCTGGTTCATCGTTTATTTCTATGTCTATTTCTTCTGGTTCTGGTTTAATTATATCTGTTTTATCATCTATAATCGACCATATTTCCCAATGTGCTCCCCAATCATTAAATTTATAATAACAATATCCTTTATCACTCCAATATCTACCCCAACTATTTCTAATTATAAATGAATCTTCCGTATATCCAACAATAGTCATTGCATGTCCTCCAATCATTTTTTCATTTTCGTTGGCTTTTTTCCACATTTCATCCGAATAATTATATATTGGGAAAGCTATTAAACATGGTCCATTTTTAAATAATGATAATTTTAAAGTATTAATATCTGTTATTTGTGCATAACTTTTTATTTTATGTTTTAATGCGTTTTCTATAATAAAAGGTCTAATATTAGTTTTATCTTCTATTAAACCATAAGGATATTCTTGTTCAGTACATATTCCAACATTTATTAATAATCTCATAACATCCCGACCAAACATACCTTCATCGTTTTTATCATTATTATCATATAAATTCGACCTATTATTATAAAAAAATTGAGGAGATAGATAGTTATTAAAACCATAATCCCTATTTTCTTGCCATTCTTTTGCACATGCGGCAGATTGTGCATAACATGTTCCTTGCGAACCTTGATTTCTTATTGGCTGTAAGGAATCTCTATAATCTAATGTATTTGGATATTCTAAATTAGTATTTTTTACAATATAATCTCTTTTATCAATCGGAGACTTAACAGCATTTAAAATTATTAAATCAGAATTAAAGTCAGACATTTATATTATATTTATTTATTTTTTTCAAATTCTATTTAAATGAATTTTGTTATGATAGAACAATCAATTATGTGAAATTATTGCAAATAAAAATTATAATAAAAATATATTATTATTATATAACACAAAATGGAAAATAAATTACCTGATGATATATTAAAATATATATATGATATGAATAAAATAGATAATTATGTAATTATAAAATCTAATAGTGTTGAAAAGATTGAAAAAGTTTTAACAAAAATAAAAGAAATATGTGATTATCAACCTTTGAACAAAACTGGTAAATATGATAAATTCATATTAATTAAAAATTTATACAATTCATATTTAAATATAGAGATATTACAATACCCAGATCGATATACAACTTTGGAGGGTGCGTTTAATTATGATGATGGTAGTAATCTTTTTTATTCATTATATAGTATTTTAAATAAAGAACAAAAAAAAAAATTAATAAATGGATATTTAAAACAAAAAGGAATAAGAAATATTAAATTTATCGATGATACTGATTATATGGTGTATATATTAACCAAACAAAAAAGAATATTTACATTTAGTGATTATAAAATACTGTTAATATATGTTTTGTATAATTATCCGAATTTAATATGCAAGAAATTGTATAATTATTATTTAAAAAAATTACAAAAATATAAAACATTTACCTGGTTAAATAACAAATAATCTATTAATTTCTTGACAATATTCAATTTCTTTTTAAGAAACATTTCTTTGTAATTCATTTCTAACAATATTAATTCTTGATACATGTTTTTTTTTAAAAAATGTGTAAATTTTATTGAAAAAAGACTTGACACTGATATTTTCGGGTTCTATGTCTGTATCAGAAAAAGTATTTGCTATTTTACTACTATATTGTTTAGATAAAATACTTTTTGTATCTAAATTTTTCATTACAATATTTTTAAATTTCAAATCTGTTTCATTTAATGTTATCTCTATATAAGAATCAAGTGTATCATTGTCAAAATTAATTAACATATTATCTATTTCATCTTTATTCTTTGATTTTAATTTTAAAATACATCTCTCTTTATGTCTTAATCTTGAAATTATAAATGTATATTTAGAATCAATATTTCCCATACTTGCTAATGTTGTTTCAAATTGAAAATATTTAGAAAATGATATGAATAATGATAATGAAGCAGATAAAATTATAGGTATCATACTTTTATGTAGTTCTGATATTATAGTTATATATGATTTTAATGATTCAAATAAAGTTATCGAAACTGGTAATATAATTTGAAAAAAATTAATTATTATAATTATTTTTTCATAATTATTTATATTTCCACTAAGTTTTTTTTTAATTTCAGAATAATAATTTATTTGTTGCTTACAATCATATAATAATGATTTACTATGTATAAATATTTCTTCAATATCATTTCGCATTATTATTATTATTATTATTATTATTATTATTTTATATTTGAATCGATTAAATTCATAATATTTAATAATTGTTTTTTAAGTTCTAATAAAAATGGTAAATCATTTTTTTTATAAGTACAATGAACTCTATAGTCTTTATTTATATCTAACCAACTTTGTAATTTAGATTTAAGAGGTGCATTCTTACCATATTTTATTACATTTGTATTTATATTTATTACTGGAACTCTATCATTATTATATGATTTCATGTTTTTTTCATGTAATTTACTATTTAAATGTTTTAAATACCATGAATGAATATTATATTTTTTATCACATATTTCACAATAATTTTTATCTTCATCTTCATCTTCATCTGATTTATCAATTTTTTCTCTATTATTTAGTTCTCCACAACTTTTACTTGTTTTAATTATATTTGGTTCTTTTAAAAATTTAAGTTCTTCATAACTTTTACTTGTTTTAATAATATCAGTATTATTTAATTTAGTACTTTTATTCATATTTTTAATATGTTTAACTGTTTTACAGTGTCGTTTATAATTAATATAGGTTTTATTACAATAAGAACAGTTTATCATTCAAGTATTATTATTTGATTTAATTTTTTAAATGAATATATATCGCAAAATGAATTAATCAATTAAACACAACAGACCAAGACCATTTTCCAGTAGCTAATGCTTTTTTATATTTCATTGTATT
>ERZ807291.9262-NODE-9262-length-10703-cov-22.403362_pt1 | contig 10703 bp, 13 predicted proteins | sample MGYA00521257_ERZ807291 | MGnify/ENA primary metagenome ERZ807291 (study PRJEB31413, sample SAMN03169783) | marine metagenome | biome: Marine; feature: Water; material: Subsurface seawater | place: North Sea | collected 2011-04-28 | depth 1 m m ... | reverse complement strand
ATTCTTGCAAAGTTTGCTTCTTCCATTTTATTTGCTGCAGCAACTTGTGAATTATATTTAATTAAATTTTCTTGTAATTTTGCTTCATAAGCATTTGAAAGTTCTATATTATAAGCACTACCCGTTCCAAGTTCTACACCAGATTTAGCAAGAGCAACAGTTGTTTCACCTTCTAATTTTTTAAAATCTTTTTGAAATTGTGCAATATCAAATTCTGCTTTTGCTTCTAATTGATCTGCTTGACCTTCAAGAACTGCAGCATTTCTATTATTAACTGCTTGATTGTATTTACCAATTTTACCTTGAGCTTGGTATTGAGCTGCTCCCATTGCTCCTGTAAAAATCATTGGTGCGGCTGTTCCCATTAAAATATCCTCGCATATAAGTATTGGTCTGATCCGTCAAATCCCCAGTTTTTCATTAAGCCTTCTCTTTCTAATCCTAACCATTCGGCAAATCTTATGCCTTCTTTAAAATCTTTTCTAATTCCAGATTGAACTCTTTTTATATTATGTTCTTTTGCAACTCTAGCAAAATCTTTTTTAATTGCTTTAGCAACTCCTAATGGATGATTCCACATTTCATCTGTAGCAATAACCCAACCTTCAGCAACTTGACCCCAAATCATTTTCATACCTGCTGCAAAGATAGGTTTATTATTTACGATACCTGTAAAAGCTAAATGATCTTGTTCTAAGTTTTGAGCATCACCCATAACTTTTATATATTCTGAATCAGCTTCTAAAATTTTATGATTCATTTGACAAGATAATATGAATCTTCCATGTTCTTTTGTATAAGGTGTTATATGCAATTTATTATCCATCATTTGTAACCAATCTTGGGTATAATGATAAGAGTGTTAAAGGCAAAGGTTGCGTTTGTCTTACCATCATAAAACCATCTGTATCATAATTTCCTCTAAATTCTACTTCTTTATCTCCTGTGAATGGTGGAATACCTTGATCCATAGGATCAGCAGAAGTTCTAAATGGTATTCTTTCCATATTGTTTAAGTCTGGTCCAACTTCAACACCAACTGTTTCAAATAGTCTAGCAGTAACTTCATATATTCTTTTAGTTTTACCTTGAGAAGTACCATCTTGTGAACCAGCATCTATTCTCATAGTTTTTAATATTGATGTATAACTTAAACCAACCTTAACATCTGTTCCAAATCTATCTAAAGTTATTTGATTACTAGCAACTACTTTAGTTGGATGAGTTGCACCATCTACTAATATAGAAACTGTTTGTCCCTCTAAATGATCTAATCCAGCTATAATATTTACAACTTCTTTTACAGTATCTCCAGAAGTATGAGATGTTGCTGTAGTTATATTTTGACCCCTTGTACATCCTGTTAAATTAAGACTTGATATACCTGCATATGAAATTATTTCTCCACCAATTTTTATTTTACCAGAAGCTGATAATCCAGAAATAGAAGCAACAGGAATAGTTGTATCTGTAGCACTAATACCAGCAGTTAAAGTTGTTTGTGATTTACTTAAATCTAATTGAGAATCTAAATAATTAAATGAAGTATTATCTGTTTGGTCAAAGTTAAATGTATGTAAGTATTCTACATATCTTGTAGTTGCACCATTAATAGTTCTTTTAACAATCATGTACAATTCATATTCACTATCGTCTGTTGGAATTACTGCAACACTTTCAACTACTGCATCACCAGTTCCAAATACACCACCAATAATATGTCTGTGCCAAGCAACTACCTCTTGTTCTCTTTGATAAGTTAATGCAATTAATTGACCATCACCTCTAACGCACCATATAATTGCTAAAGGCTCTTCTTGATAAGCCATTTCAACAACATTACCTTCGGTAATATGTTCTGCAAGGATAGTTAAGTCTGGAGCAATATAACCATCAACATCAAAGTTATAAGCTAGTTCTCTAATTTTTCTTTTAGCACGTTGTAAAAATAATGTTGCATTACCAACTGATATTGCATCTACGTTTGCAGCACCATGATTGGATTGTTTTTTAATCATAATGTTTGTAGGGGTTATGGGACTATTGTCACCACCGCCAGACACAACAAATTCACCCCCTGCAGTACCTATAATTAAAGTTCTAGCAGAAGTTAAAAAACGAATTGCGTTTACTTGATTAGATGCGATTGTATAAATAATAGCATCATCATCTGCAACAGTTCCACCAATGTTTGCATCCATATTTTCATAATCACCAGATTTAGAAAAATAAACTGTTTGTGGATTATTAATACTTGCAGCAAAAACTAATCGCTGTTCAAAGAAAGATACACAAGATGGAAAACCTGTTGTTGTAGAAAATGATCCTAATGACCAATCAGTAGAAGCACTTGTTGATCCCATATCTATTAAAATTTCAATTGTTACAACTGTAGTGCTTGTAAAAGCTGTTATTATTCCATAACCATCTCTAAATCTAATTTGTCTACCAACATCAGTTGTTAAAAATCCAGAGCCACTATTAATTCCTGTAACTGCACTAGCTGTTAAAGTTCTTCCAGTTCCAACTGTATGAGCAGAAGTTGTCATTGTTGTTGCTGTTGTATTTGTATCTAAGTATGGACCATTAGTAAATTCAACTGCAGCTAAAGTCCATGATGTGTGACCTGTTCTTGATAGCTTTCTAGTTTGATGATTAGGGTGCGTAAGATACATAACATCAGCACTTTGTGCAAATTTAATATCAAATAATTCTGCTGTTAAATAAGGTGTAGATATTTCATAAGGTGATCCACCAGATTCTATTTGACCATTGTTTCTATAAAATCTTATGTACTGATTGCCAAACTCTAATATGTAAGTTTGTTCAGTTGAAAATTCAAAAGGTATTAATCTTGTTTTGTTAGCTGGTGTTTTTACTGAAGCAACATATTGTGTTCCGGGTCTACGAGCAGCAGCTCCATGAGGATAGATAACCATATTTTCTACAGTTGCACATCCTGCTGAATATTTTGCTAAATCATTTCTTCCATCTAAACGTGGAGATAATTCACCTGCTGTGAAGTTTGTAAGTTGTGCAGCTACTCTAGCCATTATTAATATCTTGAGTTAATGAAGGTATCAGCACCAACAACATCTGTCATTCCATTATCCGGATTAACATTATATCCTTCTGTTGAATCTACAAATCTAGCGTCTCTTAATTTTTCTTGGTATGATACAATCATATTTTGTGAAGTAGTATTATTAGATGTAATTGCATAAGCAATGTCTGCACCTAATGCTGAAGATAAAGTTTCTCTTAATAATTCATCATATTGATTTGGGTCAGTAACTCTTGAGATATATAAAATTTTCATAGTCTCACTATTAGATAAAATACTTCTTCCTTCTACTTTATGATCTGAATCATATTCTAATATTCTAAGTAATCTTAAACAATCACCGGGTAAGTCATATTGAAATTTAAAACCCCAAGCAGGAGTTGTAGTTGATTGTGGTAGTTCTACTCTTGTTTGTAAACAGTTCCAAGGGTGTGATCTAAATACTGCGTCTCTTACTTCTGAAAATCTAGTATTGCAAAGTCTAGCATTTTTTGAATCTTCTGTTAATGAAAGTATTGTTGTAGCTCCCAGTTGATTTAATGCTCCATTACATATTCCTACTACTGATGCCATATTACTTCCTTATTATATATTTACGTCTGATTTGTCTATTACTTTTTAACGCAAAAATTTCTTCTGTTGTCTTTTCTTGTTTAGTGTCAAAACCATAATGATTCTTACCATCATTTTGAAATCTGTCTACTAATACATACCTGTAAATGTAATTGTCTTTTTTAAGATGTAATACAGGTTTTAAATCTTTAATTTGTTTCATGCACTCTAGGGGGTTTTCACTCTCGCTTCCACCCCCTAAAATAAGTATTAATCTAAAACGTAAAACATTTGAAGTTGGATAGTACCAGTACCATTAGCACCTGCTAATGTAACTGTAACTGGTAAACCATCTTCGTTAGCATCAACTACTGCATTTTTTCCTAATGCCATAGTAACTAAAGCATCAGAACTTGTTGCTGCTGTTGAAGCTGCTGCCGCTTTATATGCGTCAACGTCAAGAGCAACTGTTGTTCCATCTGCATCTGTATGAGCTGCGTAACCAACTGATAATGTAGTAGAACCACCTAATGCGTCATGTGATACTGCAGCAGATAACAATCTAGCACCATTAGGTATTGTAAACATAGTGATTGTTGATTGTTCTGCACTTGCTTCGTATTCAGCAAAAGCAACTCTTACTCTTCCCGCTAACTCATTAGTATTCAACTTTACAGAAGGTGTACTTTGAGTTTTTGCGTATTGTATTGAATTAGCCATAATTATTTCTCCTTTTTATTAGCTATTATTAGTTTGCAAGAACAGAAACAACTTTTGCTTCTTCCATTCTAGTCGCACCGATTGTTTGACAGTAGTAAACTTGAGTAGCGTAAGATTTATCTGCTCTTTCGTCTATTCTAGCAGTTACATCTTTACCAACACCAAGTAAAATACCATCTTCTGCGAAGGCTATACATTGAGTGTTTGATGCTCCATTATCAACAAGTCTATTAGATACATGAAATTTGAATCCCATGAAACTATCAATTTCACCTTGAACCAATGCTTTAACAGTATTAAAGTCACTTGAAGTAACTGTAGTATTGTTTAACAAATCTTGAATCTCTGTTGGAGATACAATGATGTGTCTTTTGATTGAAGGATCAACATCACCTGCATCAAGTATTTGTTTTGCTGCTGCTAGTTTAGCTATGTTCATAGTATTAGCTCCACCAGTACCAACTGCAACAATATTACTTGCTGGTAATGGAACTGCTGTTCCACCAGATACTCCAGTATTAGCTGAACCTAGTGCTGCTGCGATAATCACATCATCCATTGCTCTTCCCATTGCGTATGCAGCGGCTTTTGCGTAAGATGAAGTTGGATCAATCAAAAGTCTAACTTTGTCTTGTTGATCTATTAGATCAGCAAATTCATAATCTGCTAAGCTAACTCTTCTTCTTGAGTGAGGTGTATCTATTTGTGGTGTGTCAGAATGTCTGCTAACTTTTAGTTGAGCTGTTACTTTACCAATTTGGTCAAAGTAAGCATCTTTTCCAGTAACAGATTCATTTCTAACTGCGTCTCTTAAAAGTGATCCCATTTGTTGAGATAACATTTGTATGTTTGCAGAGTATTGCTCTACAAACGCTGTAGTTATTTGTGATGACATATTTGTCTCCTATTTATCATTATTGTTATATTTATAAAAAACAGAATAGTTCTCCATCAATAATGATAGGCAATTCTTGGATTTAAAGTCTTTTAGACTACAATTCTATTCTTTGTGGTCAATAAGGTTCGTAAAACTTGTTTTGCGAGTTATCTTATATTTAATTCCTTATAATATATTTTATTATATTACAAGGAATATAAATTATTAATCTTCTTTAGGTTGAGCCATTTCTCTTAATGTATAAACCTGTTGAACCATTTTTGCGTGATCCGGATGTTTGTTATTCCAATAAGGTCCATCAGTATCATTAGTAATAGCAGCTATTTCTGATTGTAAATCTTTTATTGAATTAACACTTTCACTTTCAGTTGAAATTAATTTATCTTCTGAAAGCATACTAGCAATCTTTGCAAAGCCTTTTATTATTTCTGGATGATCCCCAATTCTAGTACCATCTTGCATTTGTAAATCTAGTATTTCTGGATTCATATTTGCTTTTGCTAATGCACTAGCTTTTGAAACATTACTATCAAACTCTTTACCCCATTCAGCTCTTAATTCTGTTTCAGCTTGAGCTTGTGCAGTTTCAGTATTAACAGTTGCTTGTTTTGCAGAGCTTTCCATATTATTTTTATAGAACTCTAATATACCTTGAGCTTGTGCATTGTTTAAACCAAGTTTATGAGATTGTTCGGCAAAAGATTTAATTGCACCTTCATCCATAGCTACTGCTTCTGATTCAATATTCAAAGCATATTTATCTGGAGTATCTGGTCTACCCAATTTTGAGTACACTTCATTCCATTGATCTTCAGTTGAATTTTTATTAGGTACAGCAACTTTGTCTTGACCAATCATTCTTGTAGCATTGATGTAAGATTTAGCTAGAGCATCTATCTCTGTAAACTTTTCAATGTTAGGATCGTTTCTAAATTCTTCACTTATAGAACTTTTCCAACTTGCCGGAGTATCTCCATTTGATACAGTTGATGGTGTTGCAGTAGGTTGTGTTGTTTCTGTACTTGTTGTTTCTACAGGCACAGCTTCTTGTGTTATCTGTTCGCTTGACATTATTTATCCTTTTGTTGTAGCATTGATTTAATAAATAGAATGACGCTACGTTGTCCCTCTAAGTATGCACTCTCGTGACTATCTCCTTTTACATTAGTAGTAGAATGATAATGGCATCTCTTTTCTATATCAGCCAAAACATTCTTACCTTCACTTGATGCAAAAATAAATTGATAATCTTTTCCAAGTTCCTTTAATTGTTTTTGTATTTCTCTTACTTGTTTCTCTTGTTCCTTGTTTTCCATTTTACTCCACTAAGGCTTTTGCTTCTTCCGGTAATGCCTTTGCTAGTGGTGCGATTTGTCCCCCGGCTTGTGCAACCTGTTGCATCTGTGCCATTTGTTGTTGTTGTTCAGCTTGTGCTGCTTGTTGTTCTCTTTCAGCATTAACTTGAGATTGTAATTTTAATAACTTCTGTGGCATACCCACAATATCCGCAACGTGTTTAACTAATGCGTCAAAGTTAATGTAATCAAATACAGGTGCTACATTTGCTAGACCCCCTAGTATTTCTAATGCTCTAGTTATTGATGAAAGTTCTGTAGATTTTTGTGCTTTAGCTAATGGAGAAACATATTCTATTTCTACATCTTGACCCGATAAAAATTCTGGTGCTTCTGCAAATTGATTTTTTCTTAATAGAATATTGAAACATCTATCAATCAATGGTTTTAATAATTCAGATTGTAGTCTACCTAATACTGGTCCAAGTAATCTCATCTTCTCTTCGTTTCTTTGCACAACTTCTGTAGCTGTCATTTGTGGACCTTGTTGTAATTGTAATTGGTTTACATAGAATACTTCTCTAATAGCATTTCTTCTTTGCTCTTCCATGTTTAAACCTAATGGATTGTTTGCACCAATGTTTAATGGTTCAATTCTATCTCTTGTACCACTTCTATAAAAGTTTAATCCACCCGGTACAGTTCTAACAGGAAGTAAGAATCCATCATCCGGAACTAATAGTGGTGGGTCAACTTGTTTTTGTGCAGCTTTGATTGTCGTTTTAGACATTTCATTTAGCATCTTAACATCTGGTAAGGCTGTCATTGCAGGTGATCTACCATAAATTTCGTGTGATGCTTTTAAGTATCTTGGAACTACATAAGGGAACTCTTTAAATCCAGACACAGATAATTCGTCACCACTTCCCATTTCTAAATACACAGATTCAAATGGCATATTTTCTTGGTCTTTTAATTTAGGATTAAAGTCTGCTCTTGGATAAACACAATGTAAAATATCTACATCTTGGTATGGGTCTTTTTCAGCCATTACTTTTATGTTTTGCGAAACCTTGTTGCCAAACTTTTGTACTAAAGCTCTAGCAGATAAAGTAAACTTTCTGTAGACAGTATCTATTCTACCTTTATCATCTTCAGCTATAAATATTTCAGCAATATGTTTTGTAGAAAATTTTAATAAATCTTCATCATCTTCTTCAATGTACATTGCTGCAGTACCAAATGTAATTAGATCATGGTACAATTCAAAAATTTCTTGTTGGAAGTTTGATCTATTAAATGCTGTGTACATATCTGCAGTTACACTTTCTAACCAAAGTTTTGCTTCATCATTCTGATCCATTACTGCATCTTTAAATTTAAGGGTAAACCAAGGTGTTGATGGATTAGTCATCATGCCATGTAGTGATGCTGCTAATAATTCTAATGCTTGTAGTGGAGATGAATCAAAAATTAATTCATTTCTTTTATCTCCTCTTGTTCTTCTTTTAGTAATGTTTGCTTTTCTTGGCATCATGTAATCAGCAACTTCTTGCCAATGATTTTCCCAATTAACTCTTTGAGAATTTAGTCTGCCAAATCTTGCTAGTAATTTTGTAGTTGTTTCTGTTTTTGCCATTATACTCTTCCTAGTAAACTTTTCTTACCTAATGAATAATCTGCTGCCATTTTTGTTACACCTTGCGATCCAGATATAATTGATTGTGATCTTCCTTTTTTTTTAATTTTTAATAATCTGTTTGCTTCTGTATCTGCATCCGCTTCTGTTGTTGTTGATTGACTTACTTCTGCTTCTGTTGGTGCGGTTTGAGTTACTTGAGTAATAGTATTATTGTTATCATTGCCACCACCACCATTATTATTGTTAGTAGTATTTTTAGTTTTTGATTTTTCTTTTGAATATAAACTTCCTTGATAATCTGAAGTTCCTAAATTTTTATCATTTTGTTTTTCTTTTTTTGCTTTTTCTGAATTAAAAAATCCTTGATCTGCTCCAGTATTTCCACCACCACCACCTGCTGAACTTCCACCCATGTTAATTTTTTCCTAGCAATGTGTTGGTTGCATCTTCTTGATCTTCTTGTATTCCAAGTGGACCAGTTAATATTGTAGACCTTCTGCCTTTTCTTTTTCTTTCCACAGCATCTTTATCTTTTTTAATTTGTGCTTTCTCTGCATCAGACAATTCAGATGAAGGTGGCTCTGGCATTGGTTGTACCGGTGGCAAAGGTGGCATTTTTGGTTTAAATATTGATCCCATAATAATCCTATATAATTGTGTAACTATTATCTGCTACAACTTGTGGAGCAGTTTGTCTAGTATTAATTTCTTGAAGTCCCACCGCTAGATACCTCATAGCATCCGCTGCGTGTGAACTCCAATCATGTACAGGCTTTGTTTTAAACATTCTATCTTTATCTACATATCTCCTGTGGTAATGTCTTAACGCATCTATCAACTTTTTGCAATGGTCTGTATCTATGTAACATCTTGGTAACGTCATTGTGGTAGCGTGTATGCCATCCTCAAGGGGTATTTTTGGAACTACCTTAAACCTTAATCCTAATTGCGTAGCGACCTCTCTCCGGGTCTTGCCATTGCCAAACTCGGTTACTTCAATGTCGTGTGGTGCAAAGTGATTTTTGTAAACGTAATCTTTGTTGTCTACCATCTTGATGTAGTATGGTAATCCTTGACCTCTCTCTTCATGGTAATCAATTATGTTAATGACACTTCCATTCTGCTGATAAAAGATAATAGCACTATGGTCTGAAACTCCTAAATCCCATGCTGTAGAAACTGGTAGTGCAGGATCGTAAGGTACTCTAGTTAATTGCTTATTGTCATCCATCTTGCCAATCACATCTCCATATACTGCTCCTTCAATGTTAGCAATCCAATCGCACTCAAATTCCTGTAGGTACTTCTTCTCACCCATTATCTCTCTTGCCTTGACCAACTCTTCTTCATCCACAATCTTGGTGTCTGATGCTTTTGCCTTGTAGTTAAACCAATCATCTGCTCCATTTGCGTGTTGGTATAATTCATAGAAGTTGTTGTTCATTCCTGCTGGTGTACCAATAAAGACACAGTAGCCTTTACGATCTGATAGAGCCGGTCTAATTATCTCTGGAAACAACCTACTGTTGACATTAGCATACTCATCAATGACGCAGCCATCTAGGTAGATACCTCTTAATCCATCTGGTGAATCTGATCCAAGTAATGTAATCCTAGCACCATTGGGTAAATCAACTCTAAGTTCTGTTTCATTAAATTTAGTGTGGGGTATTTTGTCAGTAAATTGTTTCATGTAGTCCCATGCGATAGACTTTGCTTGTTTGAATGTGGGTGCAAGATATGCAAATCTAGGATTCTTTTGTTTAGACATTAGTGCTGATTTAATAAGGTGGTTAATCATGCAGACGGTTTTGCCAAATCTTCTATGACAGACTAGCACACTCCATCTATGTTTATCAATTTGTTGGTGTAATAGCTTCTGATGCTTTCTTGGTGTATAGGGGATTTTAATATCCATATCTAGTGTATAGATTTGTTCCTATACTCATCATTTGGTATGTAATCAAAGTCTAGTTTCTTCATAGCAAAGACACTAAATAGTTCAGATTGTTTAGAAGTGGTAAATCCATAGAACTTTATTATTACATTGTTACTGCCTTCTTCAATATAACAGATTGATTCTACATCTTCTAAGTCAAGGTGATCCATATACTACATCTAGTTCATTTGTAAAAAATAGTAAAATAAAAAATTTAGATTAAGTGTGGATAAAAGGGGGTGGGTTGTTTTAGGAGAACTGTCTGTGTGTGTGTGAAAATGTTCCATGTATATATAGAAAGAAATCTGCAGGAATATTTTAGGGTATACCCCCTTAGAATGATTCTAATTATCAATACTTTTTAGGTAAATATATCTTTTATAGATTAGTGATAATAAACGGTTATCAAACCTAATCAGTAAAACCTTTTAATTATTCTTTTATATTGTCCCGTTGCTTAACACGTAGAGAAAAAACAAAGACGGTTTATAAATGGATACGATCATTTAACATCTTATTTTATTATTTCACCTTATTTGAATTGTGTTCAATCAATCTTATTCGTGCCTTATTTATGCCACACCAATTCATTA
>ERZ807291.9261-NODE-9261-length-10703-cov-132.925620_pt1 | contig 10703 bp, 6 predicted proteins | sample MGYA00521257_ERZ807291 | MGnify/ENA primary metagenome ERZ807291 (study PRJEB31413, sample SAMN03169783) | marine metagenome | biome: Marine; feature: Water; material: Subsurface seawater | place: North Sea | collected 2011-04-28 | depth 1 m m ... | reverse complement strand
CATTATCGAGTTTGGAGAGGTCTTATTCCGACGCTTCACGAGTGAATTCCTCCGTAGTATTAGCAAGGTCGACTAGCAATGTTTCAAGCTGCGCCCAGTAGTCGTCCTCTAGATATTCAGCTTTGCGGCCACGCAGGAGTAAAACACTGCGCTCTAGGGTTTGCATGCGCCGCTTAAGTGCCAAGCGGGTCGCTGACAAGCCGGTTTCGCCTGCGTCGGACGCGTCGATAAAGGCGATTTCGGCAAGGCTGCCATCACCTTGTCCAGGCGCTGGGCTGAGGGCAAAAAGGGCATCCCCATTGTCGTCTAGCCCCGCGTGTTCGGCTGCAAGCCTGCCCGATTCCTCATAAAATTCTTCGACATTATTTTTTGCGTAATTAAACGCTTCGAGCAAGGAGACGCGGCTGTTCTTATCGCGATCGGCACGTCTCTCACTCAAGCCCTCGATAAAGTAACGTGAAAAATAGGGATCAAATTTTTCGGAAGACGAGCGCGTCGCCGAGACTACGATGCGCCCCTCTCCTGCTATTTCGCGGGCGAGTGCTGTTGAAAAGCCATAGCTTGCACTCGTCGTATTCACAAAAATTAAGTCTTGCTCAGTAAAGACATCAAACAAACGCGCGAACTCTGCGCCGGTTAGGTCAGGGCCACGGAGGTTGAATTTGGCTTCTTCGTCGGTTCCGGTGCCATGGCCAAGCAAGAAAACGGCAAGTTGGTCGCCGGCACTCATTCGATTTTTGAGGTCTGCCAAGCTCGCACTAATTCCTTCGCGGTCAGCGATCGCATCCAAGCGTGAATCCGCATTCGTATTGCCAAAAAGCAATTCTATCGCTGCACTGCTATAGCCGTAATCGCGCGCGAGGATGTCATGCAGAGAAATCGACAACTGACGGTATCTGGCTTCATTGTCAGCGCCAACGGTCGCACCGCTAATAATTAGCGCGTATTTCGAGGTGGCAGCCGACTGCGCAAATAATTCTCGCTTGCCGTTCTCTTGAGCGCTGACACTCGCTGCAACCAATCCGGACAGCGCAAAGAAAACCACTGTTTTCACAAAACCATTCATCACGATAGCCCCTTGCCGCGGCGCAGCGTCCAATCGAGGCAGAGCATCAAAATAAGCAAACCCAGAAGCCAGGGGCTGTCCCAAAGATCCGTTGTGACTTCTTTCGAATACGCATTAGGTGTATTGCGGATAGCTGCAGCGACTGATGACGAGTTGTCGATTGACGCGTAATAACCTCCGGTCGTTTCTGCAATACGTTGAAGCATGCCTGCATCAAGGCCAGCGTTAGAATACTCGCGCAGTGATGGCGTCACGATAATCGAGGCGTTAGCTTCCGAGTTTTCAGCACGCCCTTCACCTGCTGCGCTAGCAACATCGACGAGCAGCGAGTTGACTCCGACATTATTTGCAAGAAATTCGGCCCGATAAACGCCCTCGTCTTCGAGTTGCCACTGCATAGGCGTGTCGCTTACATCCCCAAGAGGATCTTCGCGTTGAAGCCATAGGGTTGCATCATTGTCTGCGAGATAATCGGCATCAAGAACGGTTGCCTCGACTCGCACGGTGTCACCCACGTTGTAGAACTCTCTATCGAAGCTAAGCGTGATTCGCTCCTTCGCATTCACCGCAAGCCATCTGAGTAATTGTCGCCATACTTTTTCTTGCGACTGATCGGCAACCGGAAGCATCATCTGCCAGCGCCAAGTACTCGCAGTAGCTACGCTCATGCTTCTGCCAGACCCATAGCGCTGCGTAACGAGAACAGGCAATGGCTGATTTTGATAATCAAGACTCGGGTGTTCAAGCAACACTGATGCACCGGGCTTAACACGACCGGTAACATAGACACCTTGCAGAGGCGGCATTTGCGCCCATAAATTGATGTTTGCCGCCTCGTCTGCAGCGAGTCGTAACAAGGGCGACACGCGACCCGCTGCTGTCAGCTGCGGATTGAAGAGCGCGCCGGCAGGATGATCGCCGCGGCGAATCCCGCCCTGCAGTGGCTGCGGCAGAAGAGCTTCCTCAACCAAACTTACCGGCGCAATCGCCGCAAGCGGCGTACCAATAAACCCTTCGTCGACACGCCCCGAAAGCAGCAGCCCTCCGCCGCGTTCGCCAACAAATTCATCAAGCATTTCCAGCTGTTCGGTATCGAAAAATTCTTGCTCTATGTCGCCAAGAATAATTGCTTCGTAGTCGAACAGCGCCTCGCGATCGCGTGGAAAGCCATCGCTTAATTCGGTTGGTGATTCGATGCCTTGCCGATAGAATTTCTCGGGTCCCGTGCGTAAATAGGTTGCTAGGCGCAGCGACTTATCGCCTCTGACAGCGCGTTGAATAAACTTATATTCATTTCGCGGATGGCCTTCGATAAAGAGGATATCAAGCGCGGGTTTTGGTGTGTTATCCACCAGAAATTGATAGCGATTATTCTCGCTAACAATCTCCTCTTTTACCGAATCGCGATCAACCAATTCAGCTTCGAGCTGATAGACAATTGCTTCCTCACGCTCGGGGCTTAGTTCTATCTCGAAGCGCTGTGTCACATTGCCGGGGGCAAGAACGACCTCACGGCTGGCTACTTCTCGCTCGCCATCAACGATTCGAAGGCGGACTCGTTCGTTATCGAAACCGGCCTGCACGAGCCGTATTTGCGCAGTAAAAACAGAGCCTTCTAAAACGGTTCGGGTAGTGACGACGCCTTCAATACCGAGGTCGCGAGGCAGCGATGGCATACCCACGCCAAGCGTGTAAACAGGCACGCCGCTGGCAGCAAAGGTTCGGGCAGCGATTGTCGCATCCTTGCCACTGTTATCGGCGCCGTCACTAATCAAAAGTACCCCACCAAGAGGTAAGCCACCTAGCTGATCATCCACATAGCTGAGCGCATCACCGAGGCCTGTTTTACTAAACGCGACGGCCCCGTCCTCTACATCGAATCCTGTGCCAATTGAGGCTAAATCATTAGCGCGTCGCGTCTCACCACCGAAACCAAAGAACCGTAGCTGATAGTCTTCGGCAAGCACATCGAGCAAACCGGCACGTTCTAGCGATTCTGCCGCGGCCTGTTTCCGCGTCTGGCCGTTCGGCATGTCGGTGATGGTCATACTGGCAGAGTTGTCGACTAACACCGCAAAAAATGTCTCCTGCGGGATCACCTCGAGGTCGATCACCACAGGCCGCAGCAGGCAAAACATAATGAGCACTAGCACCGCTGCTCTGAGAGCAACTAATCCGGCTCGCCAGCGGGTAGTAAGAGGCCTAGTTGTATTGGCATACCCCAACCACACGAGCCCTACAATACCGAGCGAGAGTGCGACGAAGGCCCACGGCGGAATACCGTAAGCAAAAGTGAGAGTGCCCGCGCGCAGTGCGTCAAAGAAGGAATGATCGGAAGACTGCATAACTACCGCGCTCCTCCAGAATCACCTTCCGACAGCGTTCTATAATATTGCTCCACTAACTCGCGATACGCATCAGGGATCGCTTCTTCGTCTGCGCTAAAAAGCTGTGTGGCCGCACTCTCTAATTCCGCCTGCGCGCGCAGCGCGCCTTCTAACTCAACAATAGGTTGCAGTAACGCCTGAAGGAGCTCGGGCTGCGCGAGGAAATCTTCAATATTTTGCCGCGTCAGCTGCTGTCTAATCGATCGCGCGGTGCCTACGGCATTCGCCTCGCCACGCAGGGTTTGCGTTGTGCCTCCCCGCTGCTGCGCTAACTGCTGGGATAAGTTTTCGGCGAGTGCTTGGCTGCTCTCTAACTGCTCACGCATCTGCGCAAGCGACGGCGTGTTTCCCGTGCCTTCCGTTTCATTCGCCTCGCCTGCACTTCGTTGATTAAATTGCTCAGCCTGTTCGCTCAGGCTTTCGATCTGCTGTCGCAATTGCTGCGCATCACTTGCTACTTGCCGTGCAGATCCTTCGGAGTCTTGCGTTTGCGATGGATCCAGTCGCGCCAGGCTCTGCGCTAACTGGTCGATCTGGTCGCCGAGTTCCTGTTCCATATCAATCGCAAGGTTGAGCATGCCATTGCGAAGAACACGGTTGCTTGTTGCCATCTCATCGCGAATTGGTTTTAGGTCACGCGTTGCTGCCTGAGCCTGAGTCAGTAAGCTGCGGTCATCACTATCGCCTCGAGTGACCACCGCTCGGAGCATGTCTTCGATCTCTTCGATATCACGTTGCTGCTGTCGCTGCGCATCGAGAAGCGCCTCTAGCGCCTCATCACGACGCGCCTCACGGCGGGTCTGACCTAGACCCTGATTGCGACTAGCCTCTTCTAATCCTTCTTGTAGCGCCTGCTGGTTACGGACAAGCTCCTGACCGCGCTCGCTTAGGCGTCGTGCAATCTGCGAGACCGAACTCTCGCCTTCTTGGCTTAGTTCGCGTTGCTGGTCGCGTAAGCTCTCGAGTGCTTTCTGGCTTTGCGCCGCTGCAATAGCAGCACTGTCGCTCTGCGCGGCTTGCTGCATTTGCTCGAGCGCGCGCTCAATTGCAGATTGAGCAGTTGACTCACCCGCTTGCGCGGTGCCGCCCTGCTGCGCCGTTTGCTGCCCTACTGTGCTCTGCTGTCCTTGCTGAGCTTGCTGAGGCGATCCCCCGTCTCTTTGCTGCGACTGTTGAGGCTGTTGAGACTGTTGAGATTGCTGTCCCTGGTTATTTTGAGCTAATTCGCGTGCTAATTTTTCAACGTCAGCGGTAAGCTGTTCTTGCTGTCGGCGCAGCCGTTCTAGTTCGCGACGACGCTGCTCTTCTTCGAGCTCTTGCTCTCGGCGAGCAAGGTTTCTCTGCGCGCGAGTGAGGGCTTCTTGGCGCCGCGCTAACTCCTCTAGCTTGTTCACCTCTTCGGCATTAGTTCCACCCGCTTGGCTCGCGCTGTTCGGTGTCTCATACCGATTTTCGAGTTGCCCCATCTCCATTTCGAACAATTCGCGAAGATCTTCGCGCTCTTGCTGAGCGCCTCCTCCTCCACCGCCGCTGTTTTGATTCATGCTTATGTCAGTGCGATTAATATTCGCTTCAGCTTTCAGCACGTACTGCAGGGCGAGTTGTTCAGGCTTGAGTGCGGTCGTTACTTGCAGACTATCTAAATCGTTTGCAGCAAGATTCATCTGTTCGATGGCGAGAGACAAATTTTCAACGGCTAGATCATAACTGTCATCCGAAAAACTCAATCGTTCGGATAAGCGATCAATAGACATCTTAGCGCGACCGGTCGCCTCGCGCTGGCTCTCGGCTATGATTTCGGCATCGGCCTCGATGTCGGCATTCGATGCGTCACGCAGTCGGTTTCGCAGTTTCCAAGTCGCCGCGATAATGTCTTTCTGCACTGAAACAAGCGCACTACTTTCGCCGCCACCCTGACCGCCTCCTCCGCCACCACCACCCTGCTGCTGCGATCGGCGAAATTCTTGATCGGTCGGTATAACTTCGAGGAAATAAATGTCAGACACCACCTCACTCGGGCCATCGAGCGCATTATTGTCGGCAAGCGTTAGGTAGTAACTAATAAAGTCACCCGGCTCAACCTCCATGTCTTCGAGGTAAAGCAGAGTCGATCCCTGCGCAGAGCGAACGGGTTCGGCAGGCAGAAAATTAACCACACTGTCACCGGCACCCACTACCGCGTAATTGAGCACGAATTCGCTCAGCCCATAATCGTCGCTTGCGTCAACTTCGATCACCACCTCTTCGAGTGGCATCACGTCTTGATCAGCGCCGGGTCGGCGCAGAGTGAGCTGGGGAGGCTGATCTTCGATTGCGCGAATATAGTAATCGAGCGGCGCATCGCTTTGCAGGCCTTGTAGATCGGTTGCCGAAAGCCGGTAAACCCCATCTCCCTTCACGGTAAAACGAGCAGTTGCCTTAAGTCCGTCAATAGTCAGGCTACTGTTTACATAGCCTTCCCCAGACGTACTGCCGGCGTCAGCGAACTGCAATTCGGCACTCGCCAGTGGTTTATTGAACGTAATCGTAAGGCTTACCTCGGTGCCCTCTGCGGCGACTATATCGCCGCCATCAATTTCGATTCGATCCTCTTCGCCGGTATAAGCCGGAAAATCCAGCGCCACATCGATCTGCTCTACATTGGGGAGGTCATACAAACTTATCTGGTATTGCCGCGAAGTCTGCTCATCGCCGGCAAGGCTAACCAGATAGACCGAATCTTTTAGAACCGCAGGTAAATAGTAGCTAAACGTCGCGCCGCCGGTGTCCGCCGCATCGAGTACCATCGGGTAGTCGCGCCAGTTCAACCGATCGTCCTGAAGCCGCAGGGTCAGCGCGCCAGGCTGCGCATTTTCTACCCTTGCCGTAAACGTCAGTGGCGAGCCCCGCTGCAGTTCAATATCCCCCGGCTCGACAATAAGCGCGATAGGCAACGCTGCTGGGCTTATATCAGCTCGCTGTTCACTAGCGAAAGGCCAGGCGAGGCGCTGCGCTGCTTGCCTCATCTGGGCAGATTCTTGCAATAAAAGGCCGAGTGCTAAGCAGGCGGCAAGGCCGGCGGCCATCGCAATAAAAGATTCACGTGGGGAGCCTACTCGCTCAACCTCTTGCCTCTGCAATTCAACATGTGAGCGCGCGTCTTTGATCAGCTGTTCGACGAATGCCGGGGAAACGCCCGCCTTTAGAGGCTCTCCTTCTATTTGAGAAAACTCGATAGAGGTAAGTAGACGCTGTTCGAGGTCTGGGAATTTTTCTTCAACATAGAGCGCTAACGCCCTCTGATCGGCTTGTGCACGATGACGGTGACGCCACGCAATCGCCACAATAGATACCAAGAGTGCAAGGGATGCGACGGCGACTACTAAGATGACCGTCGGTGATGCGGTGACATTCGCGACTACAACGAGGCTTGCCGCGATTACGATACAGACGGCGACAAGCGCGAAACCGAACTGCCGAGCGAGCACTAATCTGGCCTGCCTTCGCTGAAGGCTGTAGAGGGTGTCGCGGAGACTGTCGAGATTCGGAGTCGTCATGCGTTTCCTGGATGATAATAAGCAAAAACTGACGCCCGCTTTGGCAGCGTGAGCGCCAAGGGCACTTAGCTAAAACGCCGAGGAGTCGCCATTGGACTTGCTCCCCCTCTTGCTGAAAGGATTGCAGTGCAAGCCTCTCTCGCAGCCCCACTATCCCACTATCGTCAACCGCTTAGCAAGGTTCGGAAAGCGGGTAACCCATCTCTTGTGGCCGATAAAAGGGGGAATCATCGGGGAATATATGCACAGGGGTCGAGGCAGCCCAGTCTAGAAGCGCTTTGACGCTGCTGATTTGAGCGATGCCTTTGAGCGTCTCCTTAGTGGGCTGCGGCAGAACGATCTCTTCCGCCTTCGAAGCGGCGAGCGCAGCTTGAGGCGTAATCCAGCGGTGCTCTAGTATTTCATCGTTGTCGACAACAACGGTGGCCGCTCGTGGCACCGGACACATAAAGAACCAAGTACAAAACCGTCGTGGCAAATGGGGCGGAGTGGTCCAATGGGCAGTGTGAATAAGCTGGCTCTCGCCGATGTCCAGCCCCGCCTCCTCTTTCGTCTCTCTTACCGCCGCTTTTAGCGCCGCGCGATACTCCAGCCCCTCGACCCCCTCGAAATCGGCCTGGTCTACACGACCTCCGGGAAACACCCAATGACCACCATGGAAAACAAGCTTGGAATTTCTCCTGAGCAGTAAAATTTCAATAGAGCCTTGCGTAGCGCTGTCGCGGGCTACGACTACTGTGGCGGCCGGAACCGGGGTCATCTCGCTCATTACTGGGTCTTCCTTAAGGCTCAACGCCCTTGTGCACTGTCGCTTTCGGTAACCCTCATAATACCCAATTTGGCGGAAGATCCCACTCCCTGAATGCAGCTATAAGCGGATGGTTTGCGCCTCCACCCCCATACGCTTAGAATCGAGTCAACGGCGGCTCTATCGATGTGTATCGAAGCCCCTTACTTCTATTCCCATCAACAGAAAAACGGAAAACAAGCTATGACAATTGGATTTGAAGGTCGCGTCGCAATCGTAACAGGCGCAGGCGGCGGACTAGGCCGACAGCACGCCTTAGAGCTGGGACGCCGCGGGGCAAAGGTAGTCGTTAACGACTTAGGCGGCAGCGTAGATGGCAGCGGCGGTTCGGCCTCGGCAGCTGAGTTAGTCGCTCAGGAAATCATCGCCGCAGGCGGCGAGGCTATTGCGAACGGCGCATCAGTTACCGACCTAGCCTCTGTCCAATCGATGGTCGACGAGGTAATGGCGAAATGGGGCCGCATAGACATCCTCGTGAATAACGCAGGCATCCTGCGCGACCGCACATTCTCGAAACTCGAACTCGAAAACTGGCATGCGGTCATCGATGTGCACCTCACAGGCAGCCTCAACGCGACTAAATGTGTGTGGCCAATCATGGTGGAGCAAGGCTACGGCCGCATAGTAATGACAACCTCAACGAGCGGATTGTTCGGAAACTTTGGCCAGAGCAATTATGGCGCCGCAAAGCTAGGCCTGGTCGGCTTTATGAATACCTTGCGCCTAGAAGGTGCGAAATACGGTGTTTTCACCAATGCGATCGCACCAATAGCCGCGACGCGCATGACCGAAGAACTGCCGGGCTTCGAAGACAGCGCAGAAAAACTCGCGCCCGAGTTAGTCACCCCTGCGGTGGTCTATCTCTGTTCCGATAAAGCCCCTAATGGCCGCATCATTCAGGCAGCCGGTGGCCGCTATTACTCTGCCGATGTGCGTGAAAACGAAGGCGTTAATCTTGGCCTCGGAGCCTCGGTCGAAGACATCGAGGCGAATATCGACACAATACTCGACATGACGTCGAGCAAGGGCGTGATAGAGCGGACGCACCACCGATAACGGCAGCACGTTTGCGCCTGCGCAATGTTTGATCCGTCGGCAAAGCGCTTTTGAGCCGACCAATAGAAAACGCCCCCTTTGAGAGCTATAACACTCTCAAAGGGGGCGTTTTTTATTCACTCACAGACCGCCTAGGCTTTCTTTTTCTGGTCTGCTAACACGCGCTGAATCGAGGCGCGCTCGTCGAGGCGCGCGATCAGCTCATTGTTGCGGGGCATTTCGGCGGCAACGTCCCAGTCTAGTGCGCGCTTGCAGGCTGTCATGGCAAGATTCATGCTGAAGCGAAAGTAGAAATCGGCATAGGTTAGCTGCTCGCCGCATAAATAGGGCGAGAATTTCGCGAGCCGATTGAACGAGGCAAACCCCTTCTCTAGTTGAGGCTTCACTTCTTTCTTTAATTCATCAGTTGCTGGCCGCCCAAAAAACACCTCTCCGTATAGCCGACGCGCCGGTAATTCAACATAGAGTTCGAGGTAGCGGATAATTTCCTGCACCTTAGCCTTCTCGAAAGGGTCTGCCGGATAAAAGCTCTCGCCCTGTCCCAGCGAGTCTAAATAGTCGATCATCACGCCCGTCTCGGTGAGAAAGCCCTGTTCGGTTTCCATGGCCGGCACTTTGCCCATCGGACTTTTGCCCAAAAAATCTGACTCTTGATTAGGGAGTATCAGCATTTCTTCAAAATCCATACCCTTCTCGAGCAGAACAGTCTTTACCATGTTGTAGTAATTACTGAGTGGCATCCCATATAGTTTGATCGTCACACGTGTCCCCTTCATACTTAAGTTCAATGAGCGACAGAAATTACTCTGCACGCGCACAGATTGCAAAACCTATTCACGCAAGCGTAAGCGATTCCCCATGTCAGCCACTGCACGCCTCCGCATTCTCTTACTATCCGGCTACGATGCCGCGAGCCATCGCCTCTGGCATGAGAATCTCGCGCGCATGATGCCCGAGCATGAATGGACTCCGCTAGCTCTCGCACCCCGAAATTTTAGCTGGCGCCTACGCGGCAACGCATTAAGCTTCGCCTTTGGTGAGCGAGAGACCCTGAGCAGACCTTACGATTTGCTGATTGCGACATCGATGGTTGATCTAAGCACGCTGCGTGGGTTCATGCCCGCACTCGCAGCGATTCCAACTCTGCTGTATTTCCACGAGAATCAATTTGCGTATCCCACCCGTGATCAGCAACGCGTTAATGCCGAGATACAGCTTGTCCCTCTTTACGCTGCGCTCTGCGCAGATTCGGTCGCGTTTAATAGTGAATACAACCGCAGGACTTTTCTCAGCGGCGCAAAAGAGTTGCTCCGGCGCCTACCCGACTATGTGCCCAAAGGATTACTGCAGCGCCTCGAGCAGTCTCACGTAGTGCCGGTTCCTGTGTTCCAGCCGGAGGAGTTGTCGCCGCGTTGCAGCAACCATTCGACGCTTGAGATAGTGTGGAATCACCGATGGGAATATGACAAAGGCCCTGAGCGACTGTTGGAGGTGGTCAAACTACTCTGCGCCCAGAGGCTCAACTGCCGACTCCATATTGTGGGCCAGCAGTTTAAACAGCAGCCCGAGGAATTCGACGAATGTCGCCGCTTACTTAAAGCGCACTGCATCTCTCTAAATCTTGAAGACGCTCACTTCGGCTTTATCGAAAGCGCTACTGACTACCACACGCTTATCAACTCCTGCGACGTCGCCCTGTCGACTGCGCTGCATGACTTTCAAGGTCTCGCAATGCAAGAGGCTGCGATCGCTGGCTGCTGCCCGCTCGCCCCTGCCGACCTCGTCTATCCCGAATACCTGCCGCCAGAAAATCTTTACTCTGTGACTCAAGATAACACGCACACCGCGCG
>ERZ807291.9260-NODE-9260-length-10705-cov-5.043850_pt1 | contig 10705 bp, 5 predicted proteins | sample MGYA00521257_ERZ807291 | MGnify/ENA primary metagenome ERZ807291 (study PRJEB31413, sample SAMN03169783) | marine metagenome | biome: Marine; feature: Water; material: Subsurface seawater | place: North Sea | collected 2011-04-28 | depth 1 m m ... | reverse complement strand
GATTTTGATTTCTCTGTCGACGATACTTGCGATAGAACCAATACAGTTACTTTTAATAATAAATCAACCGCTTCATTCACAGGTATTACCTATACTTGGGTGTTAAAAGATGGAAATACCAAACAGGGTAAAGACATCACCCATACATACCTAGAAGGTGGAAACTATCAAGTTACCTTAATTGCGTCTCCCAGTTTTGGTTGTGTAGATAATTACACCAATCAAAACGCGGTTAGAATTATTCCTCGTCCTGTAAGTAAGCCTATTGAAAAAAATGGCCAAGTTCAACAATGTCTTGAGGGTAACATCTTCACGTTTTCTGACGTCACAACCATTAAGAATTTGCCTAAAATGGCCTACGTGAGAACTTGGTTTTTTGCCCCAGATGATTCCTCTACCATACCAAGACCTGTAAAATCATATTCAAAAGCTGGGATTTATCGAATCGGATACAAAAGCGAAACCTTTTATGATAATCAGCCTACCGGATGTACCGATACTACGTCTTTAATTATTGAGGTTATTCCAAGTCCTTCAAGTGGTATTGATATCAACGATTCTATTCAATGTTTGAATGGTAATAGTTTTGTTTTTGATAATACATTCCCCGGACTGGTTGCGTTTTCGTGGGACTTAGGAGATGGCACGGTTTCTGGTAACAAGTCCATAACACATTCTTACTCTACAGCTGGTGTTTATCGAATCATACACGAAGCAGAGAGTACTATCGGATGTAAATCAAAGGATACCGTTTATGTAGCGGTTAAGCCCAATACCATTGCATCTTTTACCGGTTTGCCCGCTCAAGTGTGCGAAGACGGTCCTGCAATTCCTCTTTATCCAAATAATCCCAATGGGGTATTTACCGCAAGTTCAGGAACATTCAGCGGTAATAACTATCAACCAGGTGCTGCAGGAATGCACGAAGTGAAATTTGTAGTGTTGGACTCTTTCTGTCCAGATTCTATGACTTCAAGTATAACCATAGTTCAAAGACCTCAATTTTCCTTGGGAAGAGATACCACTTTGTGTGATGGCGGATTTACAGATGTATTTGTGTCAGCAACAGGTTCTTTAACTTGGGAGGATGGAAGTTCTGTGAATCCAAGAACAATATTCAATCAGGGTAAATACTGGGCAACTGTTGATAATAATGGATGTTCGTTTACTGATACTATTAATATTCAAGAGGCCCTTACTCCACAGGCTTATTTGCCGAAAGACACGTTTATCTGTAAGGGTTCTTTATTGCGATTGACGCAAAAATGGCCAGATGCACTTATTACATGGAGTACAGGTGTTGTTGATACGGTTATCTATATTTCAGAGCCCGGCTCCTATTCTGTAACGGTTTCAAACGCTTGTGGATCAGCAACAGATAATATGACCTTAGGCGTTACAGACGGATTCTGTGACATTTTTCCTCCAACTGCCTTTACACCTAATAACGATGGTAGGAACGACTATTTTGAAATTTTAGGAAGAGATATAGAGCCTCTATCAATCCAAATATTTAATCGTTGGGGTGAGTTGATATTTGAAGCGGTAAGTGGTGGCGATTTTAGATGGTACGGAGAAGCCAACGGAGAACCTTGTATGCAAGGTAACTATCCCTACCTATATAGATACCAACAAAAAGTTGGAGATCGCGTAAGACGTTCCACGTACAAAGGAGCTGTTTACTTATTGCGTTAATTCTAGGATAAGTTTTTCAATTATTCCCTTCGGAAGTCCTTAAATTTGTGGCAATGAACCACCAACTTTTGGAGCAAGCCAAACAGCTAGGTCTTTTAGAAGAAGAATATCATAAGATCTGCGAAATCCTTAATCGCGAACCTAATTTTACTGAACTATCCATTTTCTCTGTGATGTGGAGCGAACATTGCAGTTACAAAAATTCAATCGTTTGGTTGAAGACCCTTCCTAAAGAAGGTACTAAAATGTTAGCCGAAGCCGGTGAAGAAAATGCAGGATTGGTAGATATTGGAGACGGATTGGCTTGTTGTTTTAAAATAGAAAGTCATAACCACCCTAGTGCTATTGAACCTTATCAAGGTGCAGCTACTGGTGTTGGAGGAATAAATAGAGATATTTTTTCAATGGGGGCTCGCCCAATTGCCCAATTGAATTCATTGCGTTTTGGTAATATCAATTCAGATCGGACCAAATGGTTAGTGAAAGGTGTTGTTAAAGGTATCGGTGATTACGGAAACGCCTTTGGAATTCCTACGGTTGGCGGTGAGGTATATTTCGATGATTGTTATGAACAAAATATACTTGTAAACGCTATGAGTGTGGGAATCGTTGAAGTAGGGAAAAGCATTTCAGCGGGAGCGGGAAGTCCAGGGAATCCGGTTTACATATTTGGCTCAGCTACAGGTAAAGACGGAATACACGGTGCGGCTTTTGCAAGTAAAGATATGTCAGAAGACTCGATCAACGATCTCCCAAGTGTGCAAGTTGGAGATCCATTCTGGGAGAAACTTATTCTTGAAGCAAGTATGGATTTAATTGCAGCTGATGTGGTTGTGGGTATGCAAGATATGGGTGCTGCAGGTATAACATGTAGTACAAGTGAGATGAGTGCTAAAACCGATGTAGGTATGGACATTCAACTGGATAAAGTGCCAATGCGCCAACCCGATATGAAAGGTTGGGAATTGCTACTTAGCGAAAGCCAGGAGCGTATGTTGGTAATCATTACAAAGGGTAAAGAATCAATTGCTGAGGAAATATTTAAAAAATGGGATTTAACCTATTCCCATATTGGTGAAGTTACCGACTCTAAGAAAGTTCGTTACTTTATGAATGGAGAATTAGAGGCTGAGATTCCGGCAGAATCCCTTGTTTTAGGAGGTGGAGCTCCCATTTACCACCGTGATTGGAAAGAGCCTGAATACTTTAAAACAATCAATTCATTTAGTTTGAATTCAATTGACGACATAACCATTGAAGAAGCTAAAGAAAATGCATTGAAGATAGCGGCCTTGCCAAACATCGCCAGCAAACGTTGGATTTTTCAACAGTACGATTCCATGGTTGGAACGGTAAATCAATCTACGAATTTGCCTAGTGACTCCTCTGTAGTGAAAATTAAAGGTACCAATAAAAGTTTGGCCCTAACGGTGGATTGTAATAGCCGTTATGTGCATGCTAATCCCAATAAAGGAGCACAGATAGCCGTTGCAGAAGCAGCCCGTAATATTCGTTGTACCGGAGGAGTGCCAACTGCAATAACCAATTGTCTGAATTTTGGTAATCCGTATAACGAGGAAGTGTATTTTCAATTCAAATCTGCTATAGAAGGAATGGGAGAGGCCTGCAGAGCGTTTGATACCCCTGTAACAGGAGGTAATGTTAGTTTTTATAACCAAAGTACAAACGGTCAAGCAGTTTATCCTACTCCAACAATTGGTATGGTTGGAATTATTGAAGACCCTAGCCACGTTATGAGTTTGAATTTCAAGTCGGCCGGTGATGCAATCGTGCTTTTAGGCACCTCTAAAAATGATTTGGGTAGTTCTCAATACCTATCGAAAATAAAGGACGTTGCACTATCAAATTGTCCTGAATTTGATATGACGGAAGAACTTAACTTACATGGCCTGCTAGAAGCAATAAGTCGTGAAAATTTAGCCCAGAGCGTGCACGACATTTCTGAGGGAGGCTTCTTCATAACCTGTTTAGAAAGTGCAATGGCTGGTAATTTAGGCTTTGATATTTGTACACCTAGAGAATTACGTTTGGATGCAGCCTTATTTGGAGAATCTCAAAGTAGGGCAGTAGTTTCTGTCGATAATGACAAATTAGGGTCCTTATTAGCCTTGGCAGAAAAACAAGGTGTACCTGCATTGCACGTTGGAACTGTTTTGGCATCGGACGTTGTGGTAAACGGACAAAACTGGGGGCCAACAGCAGCTTTTGATGAAACATATCAAAATGCAATAGGTGCAATTTTAGAGTCATAAAAGATTTGCGTTTTTAACAAAATCACGTCTTTCAGCTCTATCAAGAACTATTTTTTTATTAACTTTACATTTATGGGGATTGGCAATTTGCTTCTGAGAAAAGGGCTTGCACTATTGTGCATGTCTTCGGCAGGATTACTTTCTGCTCAAATTGATGCAGAATTTGCCGATTCAGAACCCCAGGAAGTCACCATATCCGTAGGAGATACAGTCGTTTTAGGTATGCCTAAAAGCACCACTGTATTTGCTTTTATCGATATATTTAGAAAAACACGTTGGGATCCAGATCCTTTGCCTGATGATGCATTCACCAGGAAGTACAAAACATACGATTCTTCTACTGGGAATGGTTTCTATCGGTTTTTCTTTAGAGGTGATTTTGATGCTGCTGAATTGCCTGCAACATTTAAAGGTGCAAAATTCGCCATAAAAGGCCTAGAAGTAGTGAGGAAGGAAAAAGATGGTTCACCTATGAATGTTATTTATCTTGAAACCGGGGAGCCTGAATCTGTGATCATGGTAGATATCGATAACGCTGCGAATTATGGAGAAATATCGAATGTGATTTTTTTAAACAAATCTCAAAATAACCCATGATGGACAATTCTGGCATATTGGGTATTTTAAGTTTGTACGCCAAGTTGGCAGAATTGCACAATGAGAATGCGTTTAAAGTAAGAGCCTATTCCTCAGCGGCATTTAATTTGAAAAAGATCAAACTTTCCTATGGGCAAATGACCGATGCAGATTTGTTGTCGGTACCAGGCGTTGGGAAAGGGGTAGTTGATAGTATCCGAGAAATAACTGCAACGGGGAAAATGGAAGCACTAGATGAGCTTCTAAAAATCACTCCCGGGGGCATAGTGGAAATGCTTCAAATAAAGGGATTAGGGCCTAAAAAAGTGGCAGTTATTTGGAATGCCCTACAAATAGAGACAGTTGGCGATTTGTTAGATGCGTGTCGTCAAAATCGACTGGTTGAGGCTAAAGGGTTTGGACTAAAAACACAAGCTGAAATAGTTCGAAGTATTGAGTTTTCTCTCATGTCACAAGGCAAATGGCACTATGCACGGCTTTGGGAACCTGCTACGTTGTTTTTTGAAGATTTTAAAAAGGAATTCACAGGATCACAAATTGCATTTACAGGTGCTTTCCGAAGGGCAGCGATTGTACTAGAGGCCATTGAAATTATTTGTGATATCGATCCATTAGAAGTTTTGGAATATTGTGAGAGTAGAGATATTCCAGCAAACATAAATGACGTAGAGATTGAAGCAACCCTCAACGGTCAATATCCACTTGTTATATTATGTACAGATGATGCCTCGTTTGAACGTGAACTCTTTGAAACTACAGGTAGCTCTTCACATTTGAAATTAATAAATTACCAGAGAAACGACCATTTTGAATCCGAGAGCGATTATTATCACTCCAAAGGGTATCGATGGGTTTTGCCTGAACAAAGAGAGGGTAGGGATGAGTTGAGTGAACAATATCCCTCAGAGAATTTTATTGAATTTTGGCAATTAAAAGGTGTTTTACACAATCATACAACTTACAGCGATGGTCTCAATAGTTTGAGAGAAATGGCGGAGTTTGCAAAAACCCAAAAGTATGAATATTTAGGTATATGCGACCACTCCCAAAGTGCAGGATATGCTGGTGGACTAAAACCTGAACAACTTTTGAAGCAAATCAAAGAGATCGATATCCTGAATCAGGAAATGGCACCATTTAAAATTTTCAAAGGTATTGAAAGCGACATACTGTCGGATGGAAGATTAGATTATGACGCGGAAATATTATCCCAATTAGATTTTGTAGTCGCATCCATTCACTCAGGTCTAAATATGGATATGGATAAAGCCCATTTAAGATTGATAAAGGCAATTGAAAATCCATTCACCACCATTTTGGGTCATTTAACCGGGCGATTGTTACTCCTTAGAAACGGATATCCCATCAATCACGAATACATCATTGATGCATGCGCACAAAACGGAGTTTGTATAGAATTGAACGCACATCCCTATAGACTTGATTTAGATTGGACTTGGATTCAATATGCCCAGAAAAAAGATGTCATGATAAGTATCAATCCCGATGCACACGAAAAGCAAGGTTACCACGATATGTTTTTTGGTACTTTAGCCGCCCGGAAAGGAGGTTTGTTGACCAAAAATACCTTGAATGCTCTTTCGCTTGAGGAATTTGAAAAATACCTGTTTGATAGAAAGGGCAAGATATAGTGAAACGTATTTTAATAATCAGATTCAGCTCTATTGGAGATATTGTGCTTTGCAGTCCGGTTTTACGGAATCTAAAAAACCAATTCCCGAATGTTGAAATCGATGTATTAACCAAAAAAGATTTTGCCTTTGTTTGGGATGGAAATCCCCATATTTCAAGGATTTTAAGTTGGGATATTGCCGAGGATATGAATTTATGGAAGCAAGCCCCCTATGACTATATACTGGACCTGCACAATAACCTGAGGTCCCAATTAGTAAAAATACGAAGGTGGGATTGCCCTTCTATTACGATTAGTAAGCAAAATTTTGCTAAATTTTTATTGGTTGCCTTCAAAAGGCCACTCATTACTATAAAGCCAATTTATTCGCGCTACGCACAAATGTTGGAGATATTAGGTGTTAAGGATGACCATAAAGGACTGGAATATTTTGGAACACAAGAACTGGTTGAAGATAAATTGTGGCAACCAGAGTTCGTGGGACTGCCGAAGTCTTATTTTGCCGTAGCATTAGGAGGGTCATTTTTGACAAAGCAAATTCCCCTAAAAACCTATATCAACTTTTTTGAAAAGGCACAATCAGATGAGAATTTTATTCTTTTAGGCGGTGCTGGAGATGCAAAAACGGCCGAAATTTTAAAAGAAAAGTTTCCGAATAATTGCATCAATTTATGTGGGAAGTTGACCTTAGGTCAATCTGCTGACATTGTTAAAAATGCGACTGTATTAATTTCCGGAGATACAGGCTTAGCACATATTGGAGCGGCGTTAGGGAAGCCGATAATTTGGATATGGGGTAGTACAACCCCAGATTTGGGCATGTTATCACCACAAAAACCCAATTCCTGTTCTATAGTTTCAATGGAAGTAAAAGGGTTGAATTGTAGGCCCTGTTCTAAGTTGGGACATTCAAAATGCCCAAAGGGTCATTTCAAATGTATGGATCACGATCCAATCCAAATCAGGGAAAATTTGGAAAAATTAAGCGCAACTGCATTAGTGTAATGCGATTGATTATTTTTTTATGTAATTTCGCGACCTTATTAACATTAAACTGAGAATCGAATTCAGATGAAAAGCAATAAATCACTCGTTATTTTCTCCGTCATTTTGGCGTTGGCATCCCTATTTCAACTTTCATTTACGTTTCAAGCTAAAAGCTTTGAAAAGGAAGCAATGGAATTTGCCCAGAAGAAGTCTGCCCAAAATGGTGCGAATGAAAAAGACCTTTACCGTCGATACATCGACAGCTTGGGAAACAAAGACTATTACAGTTTCTTGGGTATGGTATCTTATACCTATTACGAATGTAAGCAACGTGAACTGAACCTAGGTTTGGATTTGCGTGGTGGTATGAACGTGATCCTAGAAGTTGAGAAAGATGCAATTATAAAGGTATTGGCAAATGATCCTACTGATGCTGATCTTATCAAGTCTTTAGAGCTTGCGAACATTGAAGTTCGTGACAAAGGAACTGAATACGTTACCGCATTCTTGAATTCCTTCAAGTCAGTAGCTAAAGATAGAAATATTGCCGTATTATTTGTAAAGGGGAATAATTCTCAAATCCAAGCAAAAAGCGAACTAATCGAAGTTGAGAAATATTTGAGTTCAAGTATTAAAACAGCGGTATCTAACGTAAAGTCTGTAGTTGAAAAACGTATTAACCAGGCTAATGTTACCCAGCCTATTGTACAAGAGGTTGATGGAGGTCGTATCAGTGTTGAATTACCTGGTGTTGACAATCCACGCCGTATGGAAGAATTGGTTGAGAAAAGTGCAAAGTTAGAATTCTATGAAGTTATATCTGGCGTTGAAGCAACGCGCGTTTTGAATTCTTTAGCAAACAATACTATAGGTTTGGAATTGGATTCTGCTTCAAACGATTCAAATTCAGTACCAAGCAATATTTCCGCAGTAGGTCGAATTCTAAAGCCTTTTGGCAACGGTCAAAGTTCAGCGAGTGCATTAGTAAGCGCGGCAGATCGTAAGTTATTAGACGACTTATTGAACAATGAAGAGTACCAGAATATCTTAGGCCCATCTGTTAAGGTTGCTTATAGCGCAAAGCCAACAGAATTTGATGCGAACGGTAAGGAAGTTGCCAATTCAAGCGATTATTTGGTTTATTTCTTACGTAAAGATCGCGAGGGTAATGCAGCTTTGGCATCTGATGATGAAAATATCATCGAAGATGCTCGAGAAAACACCAATCAAGTGGGTCAAATTGAAGTAACCATGCAAATGACTCCTGCTGCAGCATCTCGTTGGGCGCAGGTTACAGGTTCAAACGTTGGCAACTATATAGCAATTGTTTTAGATAACAGGGTTTATTCAGCTCCAGTTGTTAATCAAAAGATAAGTGGGGGAAATTCACAAATTTCTGGAAACTTTGACATCCGTGAGGCGCAAGATTTAGCAAACGTTTTAAAGGCTGGTAAGTTGCCAGCTCCGGCTCGTATCGTGGCAAGCGAAGTTGTGGGTCCATCTTTGGGTCAGGCATCAATTGATCGTGGTTTAAATTCATTATTAATTGGTTTCCTATCCGTAGTGGTATTCATGATTCTGTATTACAATCGTGCGGGTTGGATCTCAGTAGTTGCCGTTTTGGGTAACGTATATCTAATCATGGGTGTTTTGTCAAGCTTAGGTGCTGCATTGACACTTCCTGGTATCGCTGGTATCATCTTGACAGTAGGTATGGCGGTAGACGCGAATGTACTTATCTACGAGCGTATCAAAGATGAACTTTCCGCTGGTAAGGGATTAAAAGCTGCAATAGAATTAGGTTTTAAACATGCTTTAAGTGCAATTATTGACTCGAATATTACGACGTTATTGGCGGGTGTTATTTTGACATTCTCAGGTGCAGGACCGGCATATGGATTTGCCATTATTCTTGTAATTGGTATTTTCAGTTCAATGTTTACTGCTCTATTTATCACGCGTTGGTTATTAGAGAGCCGAGTGGCTAAAGGTAAGGATGTAACATTCGATACTTCTTGGAATCGTAATTTCCTAAAGAATAAAAACTACGATTTTGTGAGCAATCGTAAGAAATATTATATTTTCTCTGCTTTGTTCATTTTAGCGGGTGCTGTGGCCTTCATCATGAAGGGTGGTATCACAACAGGTATCGACTTCAAAGGAGGTAACGCATTTATTATTCAGTTTGACGATAGTAAGAATTACGCAACTGAAGAAATTAAAAAGGCTTTGAATAATTCATTGGCAGAATCGAGCAATGAAGTGAAATCTTTTGGTTCTGAAGGTCAGTTTAAAATCGTAACTACATATCTTGTTAATGACGATAGTAAGGACAAAAGAGATCGTGTTCGCGAAGATTTATTAGCGGCTCTAAAAGGTTTTGAATTGGTAACTCCAGCAGGTACAGATAGTCCGATTTTGCAAAGTACAAGCGTTGGTGCTGCCATTGCGACTGAAACCAGAAATACAAGTACAATGTTGGTATTGTTGGCAATAGTTGGAATCTTCCTTTATATCGTAATTCGATTCAGAAGCGTTGCTTATGGATTGGGAGCAACAGTGGCGTTGATTCACGATATTTCATTCGTGCTTGCGGCATTTGCCATCTTGGATGGAGTATTGCCATTTGCTACTGAATTTGACCAGCATTTAATCGCGGCTTTGTTGACACTTTTGGGTTACTCAATCAACGATACGGTAATTGTATTTGACCGTATTCGTGAGTTCTTAACGAGCCGCAGAAGCGACCGTTCTGATATTACAATGATCAACGGTGCAATCAACTCAACGCTAAGCCGTACCATAGTTACAGCTGCAACCGTATTCTTTGTGTTGATTATCTTGTTCATATTTGGTGGAGATGCATTGAAAGGATTCTCTCTGGCTATGTTAATCGGTATAATAGCCGGAACATATTCTTCTATTTGTATCGCAACTCCAGTTGTTGTTGACTTCACTTCAAAAAAGAAAAAAAATTAATACATTCACCCTGTAAATAACGGAAAGCGGGGTTATGCCCCGCTTTTTTTTGATATATCATGAAAGATCTAACACCAGAAGAATTACGCAGAGCCTCGAATAAATTCGGTTCACCTTTATATGTTTACCACGGAGAGCGAATAGAGTTCCAATATCATCGTCTTAAAAATGCGTTTAAGGATGTTAATGTGCATTTACATTACGCCATGAAGGCCTTAAATAATATCAATATTCTCCGGCTGATAAAAAATCTGGGCTCAGGCCTTGATGCGGTTTCTATACAAGAGGTTCATTTGGGTTTGCGTGCCGGGTTTTCTCCGAATGAAATCATGTATACTCCAAATTGTGTGAGTTTTGATGAAATCAAAGAGGCAGTTGAACTTGGTGTGATTATCAACATCGATAATATTTCAATTTTAGATCAATTTGGGCATGAATATGGGAATTCAGTTCCTTGCTGCATTCGTTTGAACCCTCATATTATGGCGGGTGGGCACTCCAATATTTCAGTAGGTCATAT
>ERZ807291.9259-NODE-9259-length-10705-cov-8.493427_pt1 | contig 10705 bp, 10 predicted proteins | sample MGYA00521257_ERZ807291 | MGnify/ENA primary metagenome ERZ807291 (study PRJEB31413, sample SAMN03169783) | marine metagenome | biome: Marine; feature: Water; material: Subsurface seawater | place: North Sea | collected 2011-04-28 | depth 1 m m ... | reverse complement strand
CGGCAGCACCGAAAGCTGACTAAGTCAGACTTCTACGTCGACCCCACAACCGGTGACCAGAGGCGCGTGCCAGAAAACTGGAACGAGCGGAAGATGAAAGCGTTCGCGAAAGAGCACGGGTTGTCTGTAATTACTAAGATGGTTAAGCAGGTACGTTGGACAGTGACCTGTGACAAGGTTGTGCTGCACGATGACTGGTCGCCTTACGACGACTTTACCTTAGTGCCATTCTTCGCTTACTTCCGTCGTGGCCGTCCGTTCGGCATGGTTCGTAACCTGTTATCTCCGCAAGAACAGCTGAACAAGATCGCTTCGCAAGAGCTGCACATCGTTAACACCACCGCTAACAGCGGCTGGATGGTAGAAAGCGGCTCACTGGTAGGTATGACACCAGACGATCTCGAGGAGCACGGCGCTGAAACTGGTCTTGTGCTTGAGTTCGCCCGTGGCACCATGCCACCTCAAAAGATCCAGCCGAACACCATCCCTACTGGTCTAGATCGTATTGGTCAGAAAGCGGCGGCAAACATAAAAGCGATATCGGGTATTAACGACTCTATGCTGGGTACTGACTCAGCTGAAGTGTCAGGTATTGCGATACAAGCTAAGCAGAATCGCGGCGCGGTAATGATTCAGGTGCCGCTGGATAATCTGAACAAGACGCGTCAGCACTTGGCAGAGAAGATTCTGAATCTGATACAGCGGTTCTACACCGAGCAGCGAATAGTTCAGATTACAAATGAAGATGATCCTCTTAAGCCGCGTGAGCCGATGGTGATCAACGAAATGACTCCCGAGGGCAGGATCGTTAATGACCTAACTATCGGTGAGTACGATGTAATTATTTCCACAGCCCCTGCACGCGACAGCTTCGACGAGATTCAGTTCGCTGAGGCCCTGAGTTTGCGCAGCGCAGGTGTGATGATCCCAGACGACGCCATCGTAGAGTACAGCCACCTCGCGCGTAAGGGTGAACTGGCCAAACGAATTCGCACTGTTACAGGCGTCGAGCCGCCTAGTGAAGAACAAGCGCAGATGCAGCAGATCCATCACGAAATGGAGATGGAGCAGATTCAGCTCACTATCGAGAAGTTACGAGCAGAAGTGCAGAAGCTGCAGTCAGAAGCTGCGATCAACATGGCGAAAACTCAAGATGTGGCAGACGTTACGCCGCAGCTTAAGGTCATGGAGCTTGAGAGTCAGATGCGCATGAAGGAAATGGAGCTGAATCTGAGAAGAGAGCTTGCGGATCTAACTAATAACACCCGCCTATCTAACCAAGAAACTTCGGCGGCTACAAGAATTGCCACAACGGCGATGCAACAAACCAACAAATCTCTAACCCCCAAAGGATAAGTTATGGCTGATAAGGATGAAAATTTAGAATTCGACAGGATGCCAGGATCGGATGCTATCGATCAGGTTGAAGATGTAGATGTGGATCTTAATTTTGGTCTCGGTGTAGATGAAGCTGAGCCAGAAGAAGATGAAACTTCCGACATAGAAACCTTGGAGACTGAAGATGTACCAACTGCCCAAGAAGAAGAAGTCGATGAAACCGAAGCCGAAACCGACGACGAGCCCGTCGCGCTCGACGAAACCGAAGAGCTCGAAGAGCCCGAAGAGGTACTAGAGGAACCAAAGGCCAAGAAAAAAGGTCAGATGGTGCCTAAATCTCGTCTTGACGAGGTGTTAGCGAAACAGAAGGCGCTGCAAAAGCAGCTCGACGAGATTAAGCAGGCCAATCAGCCCCCTCCGCCTGAGTTACCTTCGTATGACTTCGAGTCCAAAGAGCGCGAATATCAGGACTTTATCCTTGACGGTGAGCCTGATAAAGCGGCGAAGCTGCGCAGTGAGATTCGTAATGCGGAAAGGGAGGCTATGTCTCATGAATTGCGTCGAGAAGTCGAGCAGACCGTTACGAGAAACAACGAAGAAACAGCTCTCCAGCAGGCTGCAAACCTGTTGGAAACAGAATACCCCGTATTCGACCAAAATTCTGCCGACTATAACGAAGACTATACTCAAGAAGTGATTGAGCTACGCGACGCGTTTATGGTTCAGGGTCTAAGGGCGGTAGATGCGCTATCGAAGGCATCCAATTTTGTCATAAAAGCCCATGATATTGGTACTGAATCGGATGACTCTTCTGCGCTGACCGCTAAACAAGCACCAAAGAAGTCTGTAGATGAAGTGGCGAAGAAGAGGGCAGAGGTTGCTAAGAAGTTAGATGCAGCTAAGAAGCAGCCGCCGGAACTTCCTGGAGAAGGCAGCAGCAGCCACGGCGAAAAAGCACTCGATATCAGTTCGCTTTCTGAAGAAGAGTTTAATGCGCTGCCCGAGGCAACGCTGAGAAGGCTCAGAGGCGATATTTTTTAGAGGAAATGCTATGACAACCAGAGACCCCAGATTAGCTCGCGCAGGCGTGGCTGGTTTTAACAAACCCAAAAAGACTCCTTCGCACGCGACAAAATCGCATGTTGTTGTAGCTAGGAATTCATCGGGTGAGACAAAAACCATTCGCTTTGGGCAGCAGGGGGTCTCTGGCGCGGGCAAGAACCCTACGTCAGAAAAAGATAAGGCGCGCAGGAAGTCTTACTACGCACGACACAACGCCCAAGACTCAAAACCAGACATCCTAAGTGCCCGATATTGGAGCCATAAAGTTAAATGGTGACCCAGTATCTTGTTGACATAGTTTATTAGTAACGCTAATATTAGTGTACCATTCGTGTATCAGTACGAAAACTGATCGTGTCGTTCACGTAAAAACCGTACTCCCGTCTGCACAGACGTTAAATGCGCCGAGACCGCTCTCGCTAAAACGCGCGACCGTTAGTCTGCACGAAAAGGACGATTTACAAGGCTATTTTAATTTAATGCAAACAAATGGAGGCCATCATGGCTTTAACAAATTTTGCTAGCCTGACTTCTGAGCAACTAACCGCGTGGAGTCGGGATTTTTGGCGTCAAGCTCGTAACATGAGCTTCATCAACCAGTTCGCAGGATCTGGTTCAAATGCAATGGTTCAGCGTATCACTGAACTTACTCGTTCTGAGAAAGGCACCCGTGCTGTTATTACACTGCTTGCTGATATGACTGGCGACGGTGTAACTGGTGACTACACTCTGGAAGGCAACGAAGAAGCGCTACGTGCGTATGACATCGTTGTTAATCTCGATCAGCTTCGTTTCGCTAACCGCATTGCCGGTCGTATGGCGGACCAGAAGTCGGTGGTTAACTTCCGCGAAACTTCACGCGACGCTCTGGCCTATGCTATGGCTGACCGTATGGATCAGTTGGCATTCCTCACGCTGTCGGGTATTGCTTACACAAACAAGACTAACGGTGCGCTGCGAGTAAACAACGCAGGTGCGGGTCTTGATCTTGCTGACCTTGAGTATGCGTCAGACGTAACTACGCCTACTGCAGCTCGTCACCTCCGCGTTAGCGGCTCTGATATTACTACTGGTGATACCACTGCTGTTACAGCATCTGACAAGCTGGGTTACAAGCAGATCGTTGAACTGAAAGCTTACGCGAAGGATAACTATATCCGTGGTATTCGCGGCGCTGGCAACGAAGAGACATTCCACCTCTTTGTTACCCCACAGCAGATGGCTAACCTCAAGCTCGATGCCGACTTCCTTGCAAACGTCCGCAACGCTGGCGTCCGTGGCACGAGCAACAGCTTGTTCTCTGGTTCTAGCAGCCTGATGGTTGATGGCGTTATGTGCCATGAGTTCCGCCACGTCTTCTCAACTGAAGGTGGAACTACTGGTACTTCTGCTAACGCAGGTGCTGCTGGTTACAAGTGGGGTGCAGACGCAGATGTAACAGGCGCACGCGCACTGTTCTGCGGAGCACAATCGCTTGCAATGGCTGACATTGGCGCGCCAGAAATCGTCGAAGATACTTTCGACTATGGCAACCAGTCAGGCATCTCTATCGGCAAGATCTTTGGTCTGAAGAAGCCCAAGTTCAACAGCGACTACAACGGCGCTGTCGAAGACTTCGGTGTTATCTGCCTAGATACTGCTCAGTAATCTCCCCTTGAGAGCATTGCCCCCTTACAGCTAACGCTGCGAGGGGGCCTTTTTAAAGGCTAGAAAATGAGAATTAAGGCCGAATTTGATTTGAGAGTAGCCACTTTAGGCGGCGGTGTCGTTTGCCTGCAAGCTGGAGTGGAAAGAGATGTTTCAGAGGCAATAGCAGCTATCGCTATTGGCATGGGAGCGGAGGCCGTCGGTGTATCGGTTGAGTCTGCCCCAGAACCCGTTGAGCCTGATGTCGACCCCGTATTCGAAGCAGTAAACGCAATCGAAGAGTTGATTAACGTTGGATCACCGGATGATTTCAAGATAACTGGCGAGCCCAAAGCAGCCGCAATCCATCGTGTGATGGGAAAGCAAGTCTCCGCGGAGATTAGAGAAGCCGCTTGGGATCAAGTGCTAAATGGCTGATGGGAGCTAAAGAATCATGAGTGTATCTGTTCAATCAGTTGTAGACCGCGTTCAAATAACGCTCCAAGACACAACGGGCGTTAGATGGCCTGTTACTAGTGAGCTTGTTCTGTGGGTTAACGACGCACAGCGAGAGATTGCACTCTTCAAGCCAGACGCGTCGGCGAAGAATACGACAGTGACACTTGTCGAAGGCACTAAGCAGTCGATACCTAATGACGGTAACCGGCTCCTACGTGTAGTAAGAAACATGTCCGCTGCAGTTGATGGCACTGGCGCGCGAGCTGTACGAATTGTAGATCGAGAGGTGCTTGATGCGCAGTCCCCTACTTGGCACGATCCAACTGTTACCGGCGATGCTGCTCACAGCGCTACTGTTAAGCATTATATTTATGATGATACTAATCCTATCAACTTTTATGTTTATCCAGGGGTTACGGGATCAGCGTTCGTCGAAATTATCTATTCGGCGAACCCAGTCAGCGTTACTCAGAGCGATAACTTAGATATCCCAGACATCTACGGAAACGCAGTAGTTAATTATGTTTTGTATTCAGCTTATATGAAAGATGCAGAATACGCGGGTAATAGCCAGCGCGCTGCGAATCATTATCAGTTGTTCATGTCGTCTATTACTGGAAAGTCTCAGATTGATGCCGTGACGAATCCTAATACTGATCTCATGTCAGTGGCACCTCGGATGGCAACCCAATAATTTGAGGTGACCGCCAATGGCGACTTTCGAGTCTTTACTACCAGACGTTTTACCCAGTGTTCATGGCTGCTCAGATGCGATGGCTATATCAGCTCTTCGCTCTGCGGCCATAGACCTGTGCGTCAAATCAGAAATTTACCAGCAAGAACTAGACCCTGTAACGACGGTTGCAAAAATCTATGAATATGACCTCGAGCCCCCAAAAGGCACGGTCGTTGAGAAGATTCTTTGGGCGGTCTACAAGGGTGACAAGTTAGAGCCTATCAGCACTGCGCTTCTCGAAAAGCGTCAGCCAAATTGGCGCGACCCTTCTAAGTTTTCTACCCCCGAGTATTTTGTCCAGCAGACTCAAAGTACGTTTTGGTTAGCTCCGGTGCCAAATACTACGGTTGTCGAGAGCGTGATTTTACGCGCTGTACTTAAACCTACAGTAACCAGTACGACTCTTAGCGACGAGATACTAAACGATAACAAAGACGCAATTGTAAACGGCGCCTTGTTTCGATTGTTGCGAACTCCGTCGAAAGATTGGACTGATTACTCTGCGGCGCAGATGTACGGAATGCTTTACAACGAAGGCGTCAAAGATGCTGAGAATAAAGCGCGTTCAGGAAACACACCAATAGCAAGGAATGTGAAATATGGAGGTTACCACAGTAGCCCTTTCCGCCGGCGATACACTCAATATAGGTGAGATACGAACCGAGTGGCATTGGATTAAGCCTGCGATAGAAGAGATTCTCGAGGCTAATCCACACTTAACGTATATCCCAGAAGATGTGTACGCAGAGGTTAAATCGGGACACGCAGTATTGTGGGTTGCAGACAAAGCGTTTGCAGTAACGACTAGTGAGACAGACCAGTATTCAGGCGAAAAGACACTGCTCGTTTGGGTGTGTTGGAGTAAACCAAACGGAACATCAGTTTTGTTTCGGCACCTTGAAGAACTGACACGAGTTGCTGCGGGCAGTGGTTATGCGTGGATCGAAACGAGGACCCAAAACGAGCGTCTAGGCGAAGCACTAGGGCACTGGGATTGGGAGCTGGATCACATAGTTTATAGGCGATCATGTCATGGCTTCAAAACCTAAACAGTCTGATTATCAAGCCTCTGGTGCGGAGAAAGCCTCAGCATCGGTAGCTCTTCAGAACTACAACTACTTTAAACAAAACTATTCCCCAATTCTCCAGCAGATGCGTGATAAAGCGCAGAACACGGACGTCGGTACAACGCTTCGTGGGCGCGCAAACGCCGACACTATGCAGGCACTGACACAGCCCTCCTATCGAAATACCCAGCAGGTTGATTACGGGGCTGACCTTGGAAAAGCATACCAAGGACAGCTTGGCGTCGCTAATACCTCAGCGAAACAAATTCAGAATCAAATGGGAACGAATGTCCTTGGCACTGCTCGCGGGCAGGCGGCGGATGCTTCTACGGGCATGGCACAACTTTCACGATTAGGCACAAGTGAAGCACTGAACCGCGCCAGGAATAAGCAGATGGTTGCTCAATCCAAAATCGATGCTGCGGTAACTATGGGGGGCGCGTTTGGGTTGCAGGGTATGGACAATAAGTCTACCGGCGGCACTTTCTTTACCCCGAATGATAGTAATGGCGTCCCCATCACAGGCGTAAAAAATCGTTATAAGTATTCGATGGGGGGTTAAATAAATGAGCAATAGAAATTATGAAGACATGGAAGGTCTTGGCTATTTGCCGACTAACGCTTCGCAGGGTAACTCATCACTTCCGGTGGTTGCAGATCCTGAAGCGGCCTATGCCCAAATCACTCGTGGCGAGTTCCAAGATTACATTAAGAATTTCCGCGGTATGGAAAATGATCTTATCAAGCGCGCCCAGACTGATACCTCTTTGGTAGACCAAGCACGCCTAGATTCAACGTCGGCGAGTGACCTAACTAAACAAATTGCGTCAAGAAACCAGCAGCGTTACGGCGGTCAAATGACTCCTGCTCAGTTGCAGGCGATGCGAGGTTCAATACAGCGCGGCAGCATTCTTGGGCAGATCCAATCGGTTGGTGATGCTCGCATTGCGCAGAACGAAGCGAACACTAACTTAAAAGCCGATCTTATAAACATTGGCCAAGGCGTAAACCGCTCGAGCCAGAGCCAGCTAGGTTCTGCTGCATCTGATGCTAGTTCGCGCAGGCAGGCATTTGACGCAGCTAAAGCGCAGAGCCGTGCCAACACTTACAGCACGGTAGGGCAACTTGGTGCGATGGCCATTATGGCGCTAGCTTTTTAGGAGATAAAAATGGCCGGTTTAGGTGATCTCACATCGATGATGAATATGATGAATAATCGTAGGCAGAGTCGACTGGACAATGAATACAGGGACTCTGTTCTTGCGCAGCGTGGTGAGCAGTTAGAGTACCAGCAAGGGCAGGACGCAACTAATAATACTGCGCGCAATAGACAACTTTTGGGATATGAAGAGTCCATACGAAACCAAAGCCAAGCGCAAGCTAACCAAAATGACGCCGCGGCAGCATTACAACGAACGCGCGATCATAGCCGCATCGCCCAGGACATAATTCCCGTTTTGGGCGAAGGGCTAAGCTTTAATTCTAATGGTGGTATTTCTATTAGTGATGAAGGAATGGCAAGCGTACTTCAAAACAATATGACTGCCGCTCTTAAAATCATGCGCGCCTCTTCTCAGTTTGAATCGCTAGCCTCGTCAATGGGTGTGCCATATGATGATATTACCGGCTTGCAACCACTTAGTGATGGCACTTTTGCCTTAATTGTCAAAAACGGTGACACAGAAGGTCCGCTTACGGTGGGAGGCACATCAAACAATGATGATCCGATTACGAAACTAGACAAAGCTACTGTAAAGCGCATACTTGAAAACGGTATGGGCGGGGTCATGAACGACGGCGGGTTTGATTCTCAAGCCGCGCAGATATGGGCGACAATGGGTGTTGATAGCGCGCGGCGTGCTGAGATAATGGGGCGCCGAGAGATGGAGTCTGCAGTAGCAGGTATTTTGCAGTCTGATGGCGCTATGCTTTCCCAAAATGGTGACACCGAAGGCGTTGATGCGATTCGACGAGCATCTCTTGATATAAACGACATGAGTTATGACGATCTTGCAGGAATAATGGCAGATCGCGGTATGTCGATGGAAGACATAGAGGCGCAGTTCCCGAGACCGGCGCAGGAGCAAGTCAGTTCTGATGGATCTCCAATACAGGGTATGGGGTTTAATTTTGCTGCCAATGAGGACGGTACTGAGAGCGCGCAGATTGAAGTGCCTGAATGGGCTAGCCCAAAACTCAAGAAGCTCATAAAAGACCGAAATACCATAGCAGGTTCAGGTGGTTCTACTCCGTCGCGTGGCGGGTTGTCAGCCGCTACTCTTGGCTCATCTGAAGCCCAAGATACTACTCGCGCCCGCAATCTTAATGCCGCTGAGCAAGAAATCCGTGGTTATGCGCAAGGTCTGAAAGACAGAATCCAAAAGCTCGAAAAAGCGGGTCCCTCTGGCGCACTTGCGGCCACAACAGGGATAACAAACGAAAAGCAGCTTTCTATGCTTCGAAAGGAACTAGAAGGTCTCGACCCCTCAGCTGTAACCCCCGATTCAAAACTAGAAGGCGGAATTGACGCGCCTAATGTCACTCTAACCCGTGAAAATATGATCGCGAAGATCACCGAAGAGGGTTGGACCCCAACAGACAATCAGCGCTCGCAGATGAGTGCGTACCTACAGAGCCAAGGAGTTCAATCGCTCCAAGATTTGCGAAAGATTCCAGAACGCGAAACAGTTCTTGCGGCCGCTATATTAGCTACTTCTGATCGAACAGCGACTGTTGCTCAGCAACAAGAATTGCTACAGCAAACCTTCAATTTAATTGAGCGCGGCGATAGGGATTATTCGCTGGGCGACCAAATTGACGATGGCGCTACTCGGGCAACTCGAAATCAAACGGCACGCACTTTTGTTGCGAATCGTGAAGATGAGTATAACAATAGGCTGGAAGGCTTAGGCGATAAGCTTAGGACAATTGCAGAGCAAACGGACAATGATGATATAGAATGGACTGATCAAGAGTATGTAACGAATATCAGAGAATTAGCGCGCAACTTCCAACAGTCTCGTGGGGATGCCAAGGAACAATACGGATTAGCAATGTCAGAAGCATTTGGTATGGCTCTTAAGAAGTATGCCGTCCAAAAAAGAGATGTGGATTTAGTCGAGCGTATTCAAAACATATTCCGCGCAGACCCCGATGCAGATTTAACTATAGATAACGTGATGGACAGGTTGGTTGTTAGCCCTGACGGAAAAAGGTTCGGGTTTGTAGATCCGCTCGACCGTGATGCAACTGGCATTGTGGAAGGCGAGATACCAATCGATGAGATCGGAGAGCTGTTCGGGCCAGACTTTACCAGATTTATTCTTAACACTGCATCGCGACGCCCACCGGTGGCTATGTAATGCCGAGTACTGAAGAGTATTTACAAGGACTCTTAGCCTTCGAGGAGCGTGGTCGGCAGCAACTAAGTAACGACTTAGGGGTTCTTGCTGCCCAGCAGCCTGAAGCACCTTCAGTAGATCTACCGGTAATGCGTAGCTCGTTTGATGCTGGACTTAGGCAAGGCGCTAACGCGTTTGCCGCCGATATTGATTACTTCAAAGCGCTAGGCAACACCCTTATCGGGGATGACGAAAGTGCGCAGCAGAATTTACAAAATGCCCGCGTGCGGTCTGACCAGGCTTCTAACTCTGTTGCTGGTCTTGAGACATTCGAAGAGTTCATCCAAGCGCCAACTTTTTCTGGCTTGATTAATCAGGTCGGCATGGGTCTCGGCCAAGTTACCCCTTTCGCTATTGAAACTATAGCTACGGGTCTCACTGGCGTTGCCACTGGCGGTGCAAGCGCACTGGCTTATGGTGTTGCGAAAAAGTCAGCTACTGAAGGCGCGGAAGCAATAACCAAGAAACTCGTCACGGACATTATCCAGAAAAAGACACGCGGCGAGCAGCTTGATCAGTTAGAAGACGAAATAATCGAAGGGCTTTGGAGCCAAGCAAAGCGCGGCGGTCAAACTGGTGTTGTAGCTGGCACTTATCCTATTAACACCGGCGAGAGTTTCAAAGAATTTGACGAGGCCGGTGTAGATCTTAACGCAGAACGAGCCCTGCAGTCCTTGTTACTTGGCGGCGCATCTACCGCACTCGAAGTTACCGGTGAAGCGCTTGTTCTCGGCAACCTCGCTAAGCTTGCGAAACGCAAAGCAGGTTCTGATCCTAAGAGCATATTAAATCTGTATGCCACCAACATTGCTAAGAATGCGGGCCTTAGTAATATAACCGAGGGCGCAACTGAGCTCGGCCAAGAAGGTCTTCTGGTCGCTCAGCGAATGGCTGTGGATGACAGCTACACCCAAGACGACGCAAATCTAAGACTCGGTCAGGCATGGTTCATGGGCACTATAGCCGGTACTGCTATGGGCGGTGGCGGTGCAGCTGTGGCCACAACGCCAGACGCG
>ERZ807291.9256-NODE-9256-length-10706-cov-48.708290_pt1 | contig 10706 bp, 4 predicted proteins | sample MGYA00521257_ERZ807291 | MGnify/ENA primary metagenome ERZ807291 (study PRJEB31413, sample SAMN03169783) | marine metagenome | biome: Marine; feature: Water; material: Subsurface seawater | place: North Sea | collected 2011-04-28 | depth 1 m m ... | reverse complement strand
ACCATCTTGGGTTTGGATGTTTAGGTTGTGTTCGATCATCGTGGGGCATTCCTGAGTGTTTTTAGTTGAGGTGCTAGATTGAATAAGAACGTATTGAGTCGCGAAAGGAAATAGATGCCTAAGCCATTGTCTTTTTTTGTTTATGAATGGCTCATACATTTGCCCGCTGGGCACACTACTTTCTTTAAGAAAAACCCGCTTTAGGTCTCGTTACGTGACATACTCCCTTTTATGAATTTGACAGAATAATTTCAATTTCTTAGGTCGGTAACAGTTTAATATTTAACTTGATAATATGTAGGATGCTTAAAGAAACGCTTAAAATTTTTAGTCACTTAACGATTGTTTTGCTCGCAGCTTGTGGTGGCTCTGAGTCGGTCGAAAAGGCGCCAATGCCTCAGCCCTCGGCTCTGTCGCCTGATAACACCCTGGTGGCGGCAAAGCGGCTGTTGCCCGAAGACGTGGCGGGTATTTTAGACCAAGCGATTGAGCAGATGATTGCGCGTGGTGCTACAGGTGTTGTCAGTATTAGTGATCGAGTTGGCAATATTTTAGCAGTGTCTCAGCACGGGGTAAGTACTCGGTACGTACAGGTCGCGCCGGGGCCGGGCGCTGAGACGGCGGCCGGAAACGTTGGATTGCAGTCTGCGCTGGTGCCGAGAACGGCGGTTGCAATCTCAAAAGCGGTTACGGGCGCGTACGTCTCGTCGGGCGGGAACGCTTTTAGCACGCGCACAGCGAGCATGATAATCCAGCCTCACTTCCCGCCCACCACGTACACGGTCGGTTTGGAAAGTGGGCCTTTATTTGGATTGCAGTTTTCTCAACTGGCCTGTTCGGATGTGATGGCGTCAGCTGAAGCTGAGCTTGACCACAACATTGGACCCAGAAAGTCGCCTCTGGGAATGTCGGCAGATCCCGGCGGCTTTCCACTCTACAAGAAGGGCGTATTGGTGGGTGGGATTGGTGTTAGTACGAAAGCAGTCTATGGTTTTGACGATAATGTTGAAGATTTTGACGAAGATATAGATGAGGTCATTGCACTTTTAGCGTCGTCACACTTTCTGCCACCAGCTGAGATTCGCGCGGACAAAATTTCATTGGATGGCACCTTGCTCAGGTATTCAGATGCGCAGGTGGTAGAGCCCGCCAGTAATCTCGTTGATGCACTCGCGCAGTCTGATAAAGATTTGATCGACGCCAGTTTGATTTCAGTTCCGGGCTACTTTGATTCGGCTCAAGGTATCAAAGCCGGGCAGCAGTATGGTCAAGAGGGTTCTGGTGTTAGGCCGTCCACGCTAGATGAGTTTGCGATTCCGGGTGCGTTTATTTTAAGTGATGGTGCAGGCAGGAATCGATTTCCAATAAAAGCTGCTGCCGATGGCAATGGCAGTGAAATGCCCTTAACTCAGGATGAGGTCAGGCAGCTTCTCGAAACCGCTCATCAGACGATGTCAGCAGCACGCGGACAAATTAGACGACCGCTCAACCAGTCGGCACGCGTGTCCATGGTTGTTGTGGATACAACCGGCGAAATCTTGGGGTTAGTGATCGGCTCAGACGCGCCGATTTTTGGGCTTGACGTTGCCGTTCAAAAAGCCCGTACAGCGACTTTTTTCTCTAGTGAGTTGGCTGCCACCTATTTAGTTGGCTTGAACAGAGATGAAATTTCGGACTACGTGCAAAGGGTGCGTGTATTTCTGAATGATCCGCAAGCCTTAACTGGGCAGCATGCCTTCTCAGATAGAGCGGGTGGAAATTTATCGAGGCCCTATTTTCCTGATGGCGAACTAGGGCGTCCCCATGGGCCTTTGTCTAGACCGATTACGGAGTGGAGTCCGTTTGCCACGGGGTTGCAGGAAAGTCTCGTGCGGCCTGAAGTGGTGAAGCACTTGGGCTTTGTTGATGGGACTTCTGATAAAGGAGCCGCGAATGAGTGCGTCGGGTTGTTAAATGAGGGTGGCGATATCCATTTGCTTGGAAACGGCATTCAGATTTTCCCAGGAAGCGTGCCCATTTATCGTGGATCAACTTTGATTGGTGGCATTGGTGTATCGGGCGATGGGGTTGACCAGGATGACATGATTGCGTTTTTAAGTGTGCATCGAGTAGGAGAAGCTTTAGGCACGCTTGGGAATGCGCCGAAAGAAATAAGAGCGGACACGATTGAAGTCGATAACGTTCGGTTGCGGTACATCTCATGTCCTTTTAATCCTTTTCTCGACGAAAGTGAGCAAGAGGTTTGTAATGGTAAATAACGTGCTGATTATTGCGCTGGTAATGCTGCTGCCGGCACAAGCCTTTGGTGCGCACGATCAGGATGAAAAATCGCTGGAAATCAGTAACGACCCGGTTTCTGTTGCTCAAAACCCTCGACCGAATCGATCTCGCCAAGATTTAGACCGGATGGCACCGCTCGATATTCGGTTGTTGCAACGCGAGGGCGGGATGTTAGAAGCCTTGCCTGATCGATGGCGAATCGTTGAGTCCATAGGTGTGAATGAGCGCTGGTGGGATCCTTATAACCAGAACACCTTGAAGGGCGATCGGCCGATACTAGGTTCCAAAGATTTATTTTTTGCATTGGGTTTGGTCTCAGATACGGTTGTCGAACCCCGAACTTTTCCGATTCCAGTAGGGGTTCAAACAACTGGTGACGCAGGGCAGTATGATCTTCACGGCGATGGTCAAAGCAATATCTTTAGTCAGACAATCATCGCGAGCCTATCACTGATTAAGGGGTCAACAACTTTCAAACCGCAAGACTGGGAATTTCGATTAACCCCCGCATTTAATTTCAACCGGGTCGATATTAACGAGCGTCGAATTCTTTATGTGCAACCCAGTAAATTTGGGAAGAGAAGCCGAAATTTCGGCACTCTGCAAGAAGCCTTTTATGACTATCATATAAGGAATGTTGGAAGTCGTTATGATTTTGACTCTGTACGGATAGGGATCCAACCATTTTCGAGCGACTTCAGAGGCTTTCTGCTTCAAGACGCCTTGATGGGTGTTCGGCTCTTTGGCAATCGCGATAACAATCGGTATCAATATAACCTAGCGTACTTTCGGCGGCTTGATAAAGATGTGAATAGTGGCTTGAATGACTTGAGCACGCCGCTCCGTCGAGATCATATTTTAACGGCAAACCTGTATCGTCAAGACTTTCCGTCTCCAGGCTTAACCAGCCAAATCTCAATTACCGCTAATCTGAATGAGGAAAATCGCAGGCAAGCAATTGATGCCAACGGCTTCCCCACTCGGCCTGCTTTGATCGGTGATTTGCGGCCTCGTCGCTACCACGTTACCTACCTGGGTTATTCCCTTGATGGAAGATACGGGAGACTCAACGTAGCAGGGTCTGCCTACGCGGCATTTGGCCAGGATAAAAATAACCCGATGACTTCTCGGCCCAGTAAAATCAGGAGCCACTTTCTTGCCTTAGAACTCTCTGTGGATAACGACTGGCAGCGTTATCGATTGTCCGGGGTTTATGCATCTGGCGATGATAATGTGTTTGATGACAAGGCATCGGGATTTGATGCGATCTTTGAGAATCCACTCATCGCTGGTGCAGACACCAGTTACTGGATGCGTCAAACGATACCCTTCGTAGGTGGTGGCCGAGGGATTGGCTTAAACGGCCGCAACGGGTTACTACCCTCGCTTCGTTCTTCCAAAGAGCAGGGGCAAAGCTTTTTTAGTAATCCTGGGTTGATGCTTTTAGGCGTGGGTGCTGATTTCGACCTGACGCCGAGCTTGCGGTGGTCTGTTAATTACAATCATCTTTGGTTCGACGAAGTTGATGGGATAAGCCAGCTGAGGATGCAGAGTGGCATCACCCGCAAGATCGGCGTTGATGCCTCAACCTCTTTAATCTATCGACCTGGCTTTATTCAAAATTTTGTTATTCGATTTTCTTATGCGGAGCTGACGCCGGGCGCCGGTTTTAGTCGTTTATTTGACAGTACTCGAGACGATGACCGCTTTTATAGCAGCCTCCTTAATATTGTTATAAGCTATTGATATAAATATGATTTTTAAATTTTTATTATTGTTTTTGATGCAACTAGTTGTAGTCAGTTCGTGCCTAGGCGCAAGCAAAGGAATGGGCGAGGCTTTCCCCCGAATCTATCCTGAGATGGTGCCAGCGCCTTTCTCTCAAAACGCTGCGACCGCCCAGCTGAAAACAGCGGGGTGTCAAACCTGCCACGCGAAAGCTGAGCATAAAACCATGCACAAGGCGCCAAGCGTTGTGCTGGGGTGTACTGACTGTCACGGTGGGAACGCCAATGTTCAGTGGGCAGGCGATCTTTGGGTTGCTCCGGAGGCGTCGGAGGCGTCGCATGCTTCGGCCGAGCGTTATGCTGATAAAGATCATGCAGTCAAAGATCGCTCAGGAAAGGATCATCATGGTGATAATCATTATGACGCCCATGGGGATGACCACGATTACCCGTCTGGTTACAAAGCGGCAATGGACGCGGCCCATATCCTACCAACCTACCCGAGTGTTTGGCCGGGTAGTGAGAACCCTAAACGATCCTTCGCGAAACTGTTGAAAGAGTCGCCGGAGTTCGTTCGTTTCATGAACCCATCAGATTATCGCGTTGTGCGGATGGCCTGTGGGGCTTGTCATCTGGATACCATTGAAGCTGCTGAAAGATCGTTGATGGCAACTGGCGCCATGCTTTGGGGTGGGGCTTCTTACAATAACGGTATCTTGCCTTACAAAAACTATATCCTTGGCGAGGCGCATACGCAGGAAGGGCTGCCTGCAATGTTGACGAGCCCGACTGACCAGGACGGGACGCTCAGCGAAAAAGAAAAGCTTAGGGGTGCTTTGCCTTCTTTGTTGCCTTTGCCTGCTTGGCAGGTGGTGCCGCCGGCGGATGTTTTTCGCGTTTTTGAAAAAGGCGGGCGGAATATCAACACGCAGTTTCCTGAAATCGGACTGCCCAATGCCACTGGGTTGTTGCAGCGGCTAGAAGAACCTGGGCGCCCGGACATAAGACAATCCAACCGAGGACCCGGCACCGGGTTAAGAGTGGCGATTCCTGTCTTGAATATACACAAGACCAGGTTGAATGACCCTTTTACAACGATGATGGGCACGAACGATCAGCAAGGAGACTATAGAGCCAGTGGGTGTGCGTCCTGCCACGTCGTTTATGCGAACGATCGAGAGCCCAGACACAGCTTAACGTATGCTAAATATGGTCGGGATGGCAAAAGCTTCACCTCTGACGTCACCATTGATAAAAATGAATCGGGGCACCCGATAGAACACGTGTTCACGTCCGCGATACCCACCTCTCAATGCATGACGTGTCACATGCATCAACCCAATATATTTCTTAATTCTTATCTCGGTTATACGATGTGGGATTATGAATCCGATGCCCCGTCGATGTGGCCGGAAGCGCAGGTTTACCCTACAAGTGACGAGGCACGAGCCGTGCTCGATAGGAATCCAGAAGGCGCGGCGCCCAGAGGTAAGTGGGCAAGTGAAGATTTCTTAAGGGATGTCTACGACCTGAATGCGACGCTGAAAGATACTCAATTTGCTGACTATCATGGGCATGGATGGAATTTTAGGGCGGTATTCAAACGGGATAGAGCTGGGAACCTGTTAGATGAGGCAGGGAACAAAGTCGCTAACGATGACCCTGAAAAGTTTCGCAAAGAGGGTGAGGCGAAGTTTGTGGAAATTGGCGTCAACCCGGGTAAAGCCGTGCACCTGATGTCAATTCATGCCGAGAAGGGCATGCAGTGTGTGGACTGTCACTTTAGCCAAGATGGTCATGGCAATGGGTTTATTCATGGAGAGGTCGCGAACGCGGTACAGATCGGCTGTAAAGATTGTCATGGCACGACCGAAAGTTATCCGACCTTAATGACGTCAAATGTTGCTGCGCCGACGGGTGGTGAGGATTTGAGTCTGATTAGGAACTCAGATGGTAAAAAGCGCTTTGAATGGATTGAGTCCGCGGGCGTGAGGACTCTGATTCAGCGTTCTGTTTTGGACCCCAACCTTGAGTGGGAAGTGTCGTTAACCCGAGATGCAGTTGATCCAACACACGGGAGCTTTAACGAAAAGGCGGCGGCCGCGAAGTTGGTACAGTCGTCCAAGAAGGAAAGTAGTGGCGAATCAGGTTATGAGCAGATCGCACATGGGGACAACATGACCTGTTATAGCTGTCATTTGTCTTGGTCAACCTCGTGTGGCGGCTGTCACTTGCCCATAGAAGCGAACTGGAAAACTGAGAGCCACAAGTATGATGTGGGCGAGACTCGAAATTTTGCCACATACAATCCACAGGTTGCCCGTGATCAAATCTTTCAGTTGGGCCGGCATCAAACAACGAAAGGGAATGTGATTGCGCCGATTCGGTCGACGTCGGCGCTGCTTCTCAGTTCTACCAATATCAATCGAGAAAGAATTTACGTTCAGCAACCACCGGTATCCGCCGCGGGTTTCTCATCGCAGGCATTTGCGCCTCATTTTCCCCATACCGTTCGAAAAGAAGAGACGCGGGTTTGCTCGGATTGCCATTTGTCCGCAAATGGCGATAACAATGCAATCATGGCTCAGACCCTACTTCTAGGAACCAACTTCATCAATTTTGTTGGACTCCACAGCTATGCCGGAACAGAGAACGGTCTTTGGGCTGTGAGAGTGACTGAATACGAGGAGCCGCAGGCTGTTTTTGGGTCTTACCTCCATCGCTACGCTTATCCAGATTATTATGAAAATCACGTTTCTGATAATGACAGAGAGTTGAAGAGCTGGGTTCGCGGCACCGCATTCGATCCAGACAATGGCTATTCTGGCGAGACCGGCGCGCTTGAGGAGATCAGCAACGTTTTTCAGCGCGCTGATGGGGCAGTCCAATGCCTTCAGCATCGAGGAGAGTACTTGTATGTTGCTGAGGGGCGTGGCGGCTTTAGAGTTTACGATATCGCTAACATCGCGAATAAATCGATTTCGGAACGGATTGTTCGAGCGCCTTTTTCACCGCTAGGCCATAACGCGCATGTTGGATCGAAGCAGGCAACTTGCTTTGCAATTGGGACGACACAACCAGTGCATCCCCCTAAGAACACTAAGTTTATGCAAGAGGTGAATCAAGAGCAGAGCATGCATCCGTTGTTTAGCTATGCTTTTGTTACGGATGCTGAAGAGGGGTTGATTGTCGTCAATATCAACACGTTTGGTGATGGCGATCCGCTCAATAACTTCTTGGAGCGCGCTCTAACTTGGAATGAAAACGGCTTGTTGGATGGCGCTCGGTTTATTTCACTTTACGGCAGCTTTGCCTACATTGTTGCGGATCAAGGGTTGATAACCCTGAACATTGATAACCCGCTCAAGCCCGTTGTGACATCGGTCATTCGGCTAGCCGGTATGAGATCGTTTGCAACGCAGTTTCGTTATTTGTTTTACACCTCTGAAACAGGCCTTGGCGTGGTCGACATTACTGATCCCAGCCAGCCTGTTCTGGTGAAGGATAGTGCGGTTGCACTGGCTGATGCTCGCAAGCTTTATCTTGCGAGAACCTATGCGTATGTTGCCGCGGGTGAAGATGGGCTTGCGATCATCAACATTGAAAAACCAGAGGCACCTGTTTTGGATCAGATGTTCGATGGCGAAGGTCAGCTAAAAGACACATCCGATATTGTTATAGGAACGACTAATGCGTCGTTGTTTGGATATGTGGCCGATGGTGACTTTGGGTTTAAGTTACTTCAGTTGACCAGCCCCTCCTCACAACCGAATTTCTATGGCTACTCACCCCAGCCAAAGCCAGAAGTCATCGGGTGGATGCCGAGTAAGTCTCGGGTACTTTCGATTTCCAAGGGCCTCGACCGTGACCGGGCCGTTGATGAATCCGGTAATCAAATTGCCGTATTCGGAAGATTGGGGTCTAGACCGTTCAATCGCGAAGAAATGGAAGGCCTTTTTAAAAGGCTGGATGGGCAGATGTACTTTGTTAATGATAGTGATTCCACTGTTGTAGATGCGCCTAGGCCGGCGGGAGCGAACTAAATGATCGAAAAATACGATGTTGTAATTGTTGGATCTGGTCCCGCGGGAATTAGTGCCGCCTGCCATGCTGCAAGTTTGTCGATGAGCCATATGCTGGTTGAGAAAACGGATCACTTATCCGATACGATTTTCAAATACCAAAAAGGCAAACATGTCATGGCAACCCCTGAGGTGCTGCCATTAAGAAGCGACATAGCCTTTGCTGCGGGCAAGCGTGAGCTGGTATTGGATACTTGGGGAGAGGCTGTCGAGAAAATGAGCGCCCAGGTCCGCTTTGGCTTTGATGTTACAGAAATTACAGGGCAAAAAGACGATTTTCTCGTGACCGCTGCAAATGGCGACACAGTAAGGTGTCGAAATATCGTGCTCGCTTTGGGCAACCAGGGCAATCCTAATCTGATTGGATTCCCTGATGATGGATCGGTCATCGTTGAATATCAGCTTGACGATCCGCTCGAGATTTTAGATGAAAAGGTTGTGGTTCTCGGCGGTGGTGACGCCGCTATTGAGAATGCGATGGGGTTGGGTCAAGACCCTGACCAAGGAAATGAGGTGACTATTGTGCAGCGCCGCGCAGAATTTGCGAGGGCTAAAAAAGCCAATGTTGATGGGCTGATGGCGGCGGCCTCAAATGAATTGCTCTGTATTATGACGGAAGCGGTGCCTCAGGAAATAAAAGGTGGCATCGTTCGGATAGAAGGCCGGGATGGTGAGCTCAATGTCCCTGCGGATCGACTCATCGCAAGACTGGGTTCCGCACCCCCAAGAAAGCTTCTGGAGTCCTTTGGCATCGAATTTACGGGCCAGGAGAAAGAAGCCCTCCCAAAAATTTCAGCACGATTTGAGTCAAGCATTGCTGGAATGTATGTTGTGGGTGCAATTGCGGGCTACCCCCTGATTAAAAATTGTATCAATCAAGGATTTGATGCGATCGAGTATATTAACGGCAACCTTGATTTGGCTTCTGTAGACGAGCCTTTGTTGGCAGCCAAGTTTGAGTTCCTTCCGGTGCAACACACTGTTGAGGAGTGGCTTGCCCTTATTCCGAAGGCCATCGACTTGCTCTCGCCATTGTCGCCATTGCAGTTGCGAGACTTTCTTCTTGAAACGAGTATGCGGCATGCCAAAGCGGGTGAGGTTATCTTTGAGAAGGGCGCAGCAGGGTCTTCAGTCTTCGCTGTTTTTGCCGGTGGCATTAAAATATTAATTGAGACGGGCGAAGACCTTTTAGAGATTCCTATGGGTGCCGGTCAAATGTTTGGAGAAGTCGGCCTTATTTCGGGTCGGCCAAGAGGCAGCACCGTCGTCTCCAGTGAATCTACGATTCTTTTAGAAATACCGCGAACAGCCTTGTTGAAATTGATGTTAAGCCAGGAGCGCATAAAAAATTATGTCGATGACCTGGTCGCAACGAGAATGTTCTCTCAAGTCTTTGGTCCCTCGCTTTCCGACGAAAGTAAAAAAATGATACTTGCTGCGAGCGAATTAATTACCGTGTCGCCTAACCAATACCTCATTACAGAAGGTGATACAAAGAGTGATGCTTATTTGATTCGATCGGGTTCCATGGTGGTTGAAAGAGAGCTCATGGGGTCAACTGTTTTTGTTACTTACCTGCAGGCCGGGGCTGTCGTGGGCGAGATGGCCGCCTTGATGGACGGGTCAAGAAATGCCTCGGTCAAGGCGACCGTAAAGTCAGAAGTGCTAAAAATCCCCAAAGAAGCGCTGATAGCAGCCTTAGCCAGTAGCGATGATGTGCGCGCGTTAGTCGAAAGTAGGATGGAAAGCCGAATTCAGGTCAACGACTTTATCACATCAAATAAAACGCAATTTTCATCAGCGGTTGAAATGAATTCGGCGATTGCAGGGTTTGTTTTCGAAAACGGATTGGGAGAAGCGACCGACGTTTTAGTTATTAACGAAAACTTATGTATTGGCTGTGATTATTGCGAGATTGCGTGTGCAGAATCCCATAATGGGATAACGCTGCTGAATCGAGAGGCGGGTACAACTTTTGAAAAGCTCCACATACCAACATCATGTCGTCATTGCGAGCAGCCGCAATGTATGACCGATTGTCCTCCAAATGCGATCACGCGTTCGGTCGATGGTGAGGTCTTCATTGCAGATACGTGTATCGGTTGCGGAAATTGCGAGCGAAACTGCCCCTACGATGTCATTAAGATGGAAAGAGCCCCAGAACCGCGGTCAAACTTTCTAAGTTCGGTGCTTTTTGGCTTGGGCCCAGGTATCGGTCACCGTGATAGGCGAGCGGTGAAAGTTGAGACGTCGAGTCCAAAGTTGGCGCGAAAATGTGACATGTGTAAAGGCATTGATGGCGGGCCTGCGTGTGTCAGAGCCTGTCCCACTGGTGCTGCCGCCAGGGTTTCCGTAAATGAGTTCATAAACTTTAACGAGCTGTAATGCCCAACGATAGAAGACGACGATAAGCTATGCCAAATGTAATTTCTCAGAGATTCGAATCGTTCCTAAGCTTTAATCGCTACCGATACCTTTGGGTCGCTTTGGCTTTGATGGTTGTGGCGATTGGCTGTTACGTTTTTGCCCCGGTTAAAACAGAGCATAATGGGGGAACCTGGTTCGGTTATACCCTTGGGGTTATCAGTGTAGGCCTGATGGTTTGGTTGGCGGCCCT
>ERZ807291.9249-NODE-9249-length-10721-cov-3.443653_pt1 | contig 10721 bp, 8 predicted proteins | sample MGYA00521257_ERZ807291 | MGnify/ENA primary metagenome ERZ807291 (study PRJEB31413, sample SAMN03169783) | marine metagenome | biome: Marine; feature: Water; material: Subsurface seawater | place: North Sea | collected 2011-04-28 | depth 1 m m ... | reverse complement strand
TGGTTAGGCAATAGCCTCCAACACCAATACCTGGATACATTAAATTAGCATGAGTTGATCTAACTCTAATAGCGTCAACCATTGAATATAAGTTGACGCCTGCTTCCTCAGCAAATCTTGACCACTCCACTGCAAATGCTATATTCATTGCACGATAGGAGTTTTCGAGAACTTTTGACATCTCAGTTGCATTTGTATGCTCAAGTCTAGTAAGGTCACATTTTGAAGTATCTATTATTGTTTTTAAAAAATCTTCGACGGCATTAGCGCTCATTTCATCCAGTCCTGCATAAACACGCGGGAATTCTCTTATTGAATCTATATATTCAGGTCCTGGCATTACCCTCTCATAAGAATGGCCAAGCTTGAAATTTTTTAAATCGATTTTTCGTTTTACAAACTCTTCTTCAATTATTGGCTTTACTACTTTCTCACAAGTCCCTGGTGGAACAGTTGTCTCTACAAGAAGAAGAATATTATCTCGGCAGTTTCTTCCTATAGATCGCATAGCAGCTTTAAAACCATCTAGATTTACATCAAAATCTTTTAATACTCCGTGTGAATGAGAAAACTTTTGAACATCCAAATTAATATCAACAATTATTACATCAGCATACTGATATGCTAATGGGTCATATGTTGCTAATAAATTTCCTTTCTCTTTAGCAGTGTTAAAAAATTCAGTTATCTTTGGATCATCCGCGGTTAAAGGGAAAATACCATCGTTAATTGATTTTATTTTCCAGTAATTATTTTCATTTGCTATATCAACGCCGATAACAGCATATTCCTCAGTTATTGCATTAGCACACACCAAAGACATTACAGCTCCCACAAACCCAAGTCCTTGAACTACAACTATCTTTTTTCCTTTATTATTAGCTAAAAACCTATTAATCTCTTTGTGATCGTCTAAAACATTAGGAATATTATATTCTTTACCTGTGATAGCGCTAACTGATTTAGTCATTAGATTATCTCCTTAATAAATATATATGTCTGTTAGGCTGAATATCTGAAACAAAATTTAAATTAATCTCTGCTATGGTTCGTTGATTCTAGCATAACGTCTAAGTCATGCGCCCCCTTTTTAATATAGTACACATAAGCGATATTGGCTGGTCTTTGAATTTTAAAGATTTTCTGTAAAAAGGTTTTCTTTAAATTATACTCAGGATCAATATATTTTGAAGTAATTATAAATCTGTTATGTTCAGAAAAAACTACATTTAAAGCAGAAGAGTACCAAGTTGAAAAAGAACAATTTTTAAACACATTCCCTAGATAAAAATGCTCAAATGGCTCACTAAGTCTAAGAATTTCAATGCCATGATAATATGGATCACAAGTGTAATCTCCAACTTGATTCGCTCGGTGAATTATAATAACAAGGTCTTGGTTTAATTCTTGTGATTTTTCTTTTAGGCTATTAATTATATTTCTTTCACTTTCTCTTGTTATACTAGTTTCATCTTTTATTGATGCAATATAGAAAAATTTATTTGTAACAGTCCTGCCTTTTGTTGTCTCAAAAAACTTTTGATTAAATGAACCTTTTTGTAGTTCGTTTACTTGTTCCCACATCGAATAGTAATGTGTTCTTTTTCGAAAACTTAATAATTTGATATCAAAATTAGATCGATATATTGAAGCAATTCCCTCATCAATAATAACAACTTTTTTTGCAGGAAAAATTAATATTATTATTTTGCTTAGCAATCCTAAATCATTTAATACTAGGATGTCGCTTTTAGATTTTAAAAATTTTATGAAAAGTTTAACTATTTTTTTAAAACTTCTAACAAATATATATTTTTTAAAATCAATTTGTTCAAGAAAATTGAGATTTAGTTCCTCGGGCGAAAATATATTTAAATATATTTTTTTGTTTAGGTTTTTTTCCTCATTTAATATAAAGTTTCTAAGAACTAAGGCAGCATGCTGATTTTCAATGATCGCATAAACTATAAATTTATTTTTCAAAACTTTTTTAAATGTATTTTCATATTTTACACTTATTTTTTGTATTAAATATGATTAATTCTTTGATTATTTTTAATTTTATTCATAACTTTTATCGATTTTATCTCAAAAAAATATAACACTACAAAAATTAAAACTATCGATGATCTGATTCTTAAAATAAACCCACTGTTATCTGAGATTGATCCAATAATCAAAATACTTAACAATAAAAGTGATATTAAAATTGTTTTATTTTTTGCAAAATATAAAATGTAAATCATCAAAAAACTTTCTAAAGACAACATAATTGTGGCTATCTGAAAATCCCGTGAGCCAAAGAAAAAATTTGATGCGGAAAATAATAATCCACTAAAACTATCTAAAATATTATGCTCAATGCCATATTGATTTCTATAGGAATTAAAAATGAAATTTAAGGGCTCAAAGTTATTTAACATAAAATATGTAGCTAATATTCCAGAAAAAGCTAAAAAAGATTGATAGGAATTATTGTTAATAACAATTAAGAAAACTGGAAATATTATAATAGCTGTATCAGCTCTTATTAAAGCTACTAGAATCCAACAAATAACAGCTAAAAATAATCTTTTATTAACCAAAAAAAATAAATACCCAATTATTACTGCATAAATAATCGGCTCTCTTAAAAACAATGTTGCATGAATTGCAATACTTGGTATCAAGATCAAACTAAAAGCTTTTACTGGAGAATTACAAATTTTTTCTCCAAAGTAAATGAATGCGCTTATACATAAAATATAAAGAAATAGTCTTAGTGCAATAAGACTAAAATCAGCAGTAACAGGTATAAATGAAATGACTCCAAGAATAAAGGTCTTATAAGGCTGACTCTCAAGATTGCTTCTTGTTAATAAATTGTAATAATCTTCTTGGTCAGATGCAAAGCCTAATGGTAGATTATTGAATATAATTACAAACATTGATAAGGAAACTAAAAGCATAAAACACTTTTGTATTCCATTTAAATAACTTGCAGAATTGATTCCTACTAGAGTAAAAAATAACAATATTAGGCTTATGAATGCGATCATTACAAATCTAGACTTTTATGAAGATCATCAAGAACTTTTCTTTGGTTAAAATTTTCTAAAGCATATTGCCTGGCTGATTTTTTTAATCTTGTTAAAAGCTCCTTATCGCAGATTAGCTCATGCAGGGCATCAACTATTGAATTATTCTTCTTAACAAGAATACCTGATTTATTGTGTTTTATGGCATCAGTCACTCCCGGAATACTATAAGCTACAGTTGGAACTCCACATGAAGCAGCTTCCATTGCAACATTGCCAAAACCTTCTCTTTTTGAAGGAAAAAATAGAACATCTATGCTCTGCAAAAACAATTCCGGATTACTGTCCCAATTTGAAAATTTTATATTTTTATTTTTTATCAAATTAAAAAACTTATTACTGTCACTTATCTCCAGTCTTCCTTTGATTTCAATTTGATAATTTGTAAATCTAGTATCATCAATTAACTTATAAATATCATCTAGGCCTTTATCTTCACAAATTCTTCCAAGATAGCCGATTTTTAGTTTTTGGTTACTATATGAAGATGGTTTAAAAATTTCTGTATTAACACCTTTGCTAGAATTAAAATTTCTATTGTAAATTGGTGTAGTTAAGTTTAATTCTTTTTTAACTGAATTAAATAAAGATTCTGATATAAAAGTAGTGATTTCTGAATTATGTATAATAAATTCATCAATACTTTTATATATGTATTTTTTAAGGCCTTTAAAGTTTTGATAGACTGCTCCTCGATGAATATATCTATAGTTCTTTAATAATACTTTAGAGCACACACTAACAATCAATGACATTTTGGGTGTAGATGTCACTATGATAGAACCTGGATGTTTAAAGATAATTTTTATTATTCTTAATAAGCACTTGATATCAACTAACAGAGAGGGTTTTCTCTTAAAAGGAATAGGAATATGATCAAAGTAATCACTTTTAATTTTTGGCCCCTCTGAAATACAAATTATTTCATATGATTCTGAAAGCAATTCTAGAGATGGCAGAGCTAATGATTGAACTGTAAAGTTAGGCCCAATAAAATAAAGTATAAAATTTTTCTTTTTTTTCAAAAATATTTTGCTTATATTAATTTTTTTTTATCCCAATGGGGAAAATATTAGCCACCAGTTTTAAATTTAAATTTAGAACAAATAGGATAAAAAACAAGAAATTAGTTAATAAAAAAATAACTGAAGAAACATAGATAATTAAAGTATAGATATTTGGATAATATTTTGAGTGAGGAGTAGTAGGTTTATCAATTATTGAAAAAAGATAATTATCAGTTGAACCCATATAAGAGAGTTTTTTTATTTCGGCAATTAATAAATCAGAAAGCGTTGAATTTAACTCTTTGATATTAATTTCTGCATACTTTTGCTCATAAAAATCAATCTTTCTATTAATTTCATTAAAGTCTCTTAATTTTATGTATTCATCTAAAGATGACAAAATAACCATACTCCAATTATTTGAAATATTTGGTGAATAATGAGTTACAGAAAACTCAGCAATTCCATTTGTTCCATTTTTGAGCTCAATGAAGTTTTTGAATCTATTAAATAGCTCCCACTTAGTTTTATTATCTAATTTTATGTTTGGATTAGGTTTTAAAAAAATATCTTTGTTATCTAATTTTGAATAGTTATCAAAATTTTGCAATTCGAATAAAAAGTTTTCATTTTTAATTAAAAACTCAAAGAAATTAAATGAAAATAATAAATGATTGGCTTTATCAAACTTTGAAACTGTTTGGTTTGAATTTCCAGCTATATTTATTGGAATAAGAGTTTGGATATAGTTTGTATTTTCAGAATTAGAAAATTCTAAAAAGGTACTTGTTTTATATTTGTCCTCTATGGTTAGAATATAAAGATATGAAATGGTTGCAAGAAATATAAATATAAATATAAATGGATAAAGATGAAGTTTTAAATAAAATATATAACTAACTAAATCCCTATTTTTAAGACCTTCCAATTAAATCTCCCAATCTTTTTCTGGACGAACTTCCACATTAGTTTTCCAAGCACCCTCTAATGTATTTAATCTAATATCATTATTTTTAGCAAAATCTATAAAAGCAGTCGTATCCTTTGGGAAACAAGCACCACCAAATCCAAATTTTCCATCAGGCCCAGGAACATTAATATGCGAATGCCCTATTCTGCCATCACTAATAAAACCATCTAATAATATATCCCAATCTAGATCTAATTTCTTTGCTAGAACATACATATCATTTAAAAAAGAAACTTTTGTAGCAAAAAAACAGTTGCACATATACTTAATCATTTCTGATTCTTCGTAACCTGAACAAATTATTCTTATAGAACTTCCAAATCTTTTTTTCATTAGATCAGCTACCCTTGCGGTGTCATGAGTATCACCACCAAAAATAAATCTTGATTGATTGATAAAGTCTAAATATGCTGATCTCTGTGTAAGGAACTCAGGATTAAAAACAATTTTTAAATTTGGATATTTTTCTGAAAGTTTTTTTGTTGTACCTGGAACAACAGTTGATCGTAATAAAAAAATTGTTTCATTATTTTTAGATACCTTTGAAATATTTTCAAAAGCATCATAGATTATATCTAAATTTATTTTATTACTTTCAAAGTTTGTAGGAGAAGGTAACGACACAAAAACAAACTCAGATTTATTCACTACATCTTCTAGAGAATGAGTTGATTTTGCAGGATCAACATCATAGATTCTTACAATGCTATCAAATCCAGTATTTGCAGAAAAACCATTTGCAACTGCTGAACCAACAAAACCTTTGCCAATTATACCAATATTAGTTTTTTCCATCTTTTTATCCCGTTACTTTTGAATGTTATTTATTAAAATTAGTGAAGAGTTTAAACCATTCTATAAACATTTCTATACCCTCTTCAACATTAATTTTAGGTTTATATTCTAAATAATGCGAAGATTTACTCAAATCTGCATGAGTATGTAATACCTCATTTTTAGAATTCTTTGAAAAAATTAATGGTTCTGTTTGTAAAGCATTTGAAATTAATTCTAATAAATATGTAGTTTTTACTGGTCTATCATTCCCAAGGTTAAAAATTTCATTTATTACTTCATTTTTATTTAAAATATATTTCATCGAAGAAATAATACCTTTTACAATATCACTAACATGAGTCATATCACGCGACATATCTCCGCCATTAAATAAGGTAATTTCTCTATTCTGTCTTAATGATTCTGAAAAAGAAAAATAGGCCATGTCAGGCCTTCCATAGTTTCCATAAACAGTAAAAAATCGTAGTCCTACAAAAGAAATATCCAATCTTTTTGAGTAAAGATTAGCCTGCATCTCATTTGTTAATTTTGTTATGGCATACATAGAATTTGGAGTTTCAAGTCTAAGATCTTCTTTAAAGACGCTAATATGATTTGGAAGTCCTGAATATACAGAACTTGAAGAAGCATAAACAATATTTTTAATATTAGCTTTTTTAGCAAACATAATAATATTTAGAAAACCCATAACGTTATAATCTACATACTTGTTATGGTCAGCATCATTAATTCTAACACCTGCTTGCGCAGCTAAATTAACTATTATTTCTATGTTGATAGGTAAATTATTTAACTCATCATAATTAGAAATATCAATATGATGAAACTCAAAATTTTTATATTTTAATAATTTTTTAAGTCTCGTTTTTTTTAAATTTACATCATAATATGGATTTAAGTTATCTATACCGATAACTCTATATTCTTTATTGCACTTCAATATCTCTTCAGATAAATGAGAGCCAATAAATCCTGCTGCTCCTGTAACTAATATGTTCATAATTTATACTTATATATGACAGTTAATGTAACTTAAATATCTTAAAAAATAAATCTCGTATTTTTTTTATTGAATCATCAATAAAAAAAGAGATGCTTGTAACTAAAAATATCAACATTAAAGTTGCATGAATAAAAATATTTACATTTAAATAATAGTTAATAATTGATAGAGTAAATATTCCTAAAAATGATATTAATGCTGGTTTTATAATTTGAATTATATCTATTTTTATAATCTTTCTTACAAAGAAGTATGCTAAAGGAATATTTACAATTATTGCGATAGTATATATTTTTATTAAAAGTAGTATTGAAAGCTCATTAAAAAAATAAGCCACTAGACAAGAAATTATAATAAGTCTTACAAAACTAATTATAAATAAGTAAAAAGTTCTGGCTTTACTAACCAAGAGTATTGATGGCATTATTGAAAATGATGTCATTATAGAAATTAGAAATAAAGGAAAAAGAAACTCTTTTATATCTATATCTTTATTTAAATAGCCTATTAAATGTTCACCATAATTGAGAACAAAGAAAGAAAAATAAAAAGTTAGTAAAATCAATATTGCATTTAATGATAGGAATAATTTCTTTGGATTTTCTTGATTAGAGAATGCCGGTAAGGCAAATTTCCAAAATATTTCTCCAATCTGACCTGAGGATTTCCTTGATATGAAATCAGCTCTTTCAAAATTACCAAGATATGCCAAGCTGCTAATACGTCCTGATAGAATTTGAAGAGAATTATCTAACAATACACTTATTTGAGTACTTAAAATATACCATTTTGAAAAATTAAAAATATGAGTTATTTTTATTTTATTAAATTCAAATTTAGGTATGTATGAGATACAAAAATATGAAAAAAAACTGTAGACAAAACATCCAATTATATATCCATAAATAATTGACTTAGTTTCGGCAGAATAATAAATAAATATATAACTAAAACTTATGTAAGAAAGAACTTGAGATAGTTCTATTATAAATAAAGGTTTTATATTAAGGTTTTTTCTTAACTCAGCAATCCTAATATTTTTTAACGCTAATATTAATGGCGCGATAGATGTCAATTCAATTAATGATGTTATATCTTTTTTAACAAAGCTACTCATAATCTCTGCAGAAAAGAATATTATTGAAGCTACAAAAAGACCTTTCAAAAATTCTAATGTCCAGGCTGTATTTAAATAGGACTTTATTTCATTTTTATTTAAAGAAATTAAAGCACTTTCTATTCCAAAATTTGCTAAAGAAGATATTAATAATAAATATGACAATACAATTGCTAACTCACCAAAAAATTTTGGTTCCAGGAAGACAGTTAAACTTAAGGAAAATAAAAAAAATAGTGCTCTGGTACAAATTACTGAAAGAGAAGACCAATAACTAGATGTAAGTAATTTCAATTTAGCTAGATATTTTTAGTTGCAACTAAAAACATCCCAATTGCCCTTCCTTTAAGCACTTCTGGTATAAAGGAGCTAACACCTCCAGTAAAAGGCAGATTGGCTGCAATTTTAAATGAATGCTTGTTTGTGTAGAAAAAACTAGGCTTACATCTTAAATTTGGAAAGGCACGAACTGAGTCAAAATCATTGGCAATTAAAAGTGCTTTAAGTGACTCAGGACAGAAAGGCCTGACATGTGTATAATCATTGTAAAAAGTTTTGAATGAATAATGCCAATTAGGAGTCTCAATCAAAACTATGCCACCTGGCTTCATTACCCTAAAAATTTCTGATAAAAAATTTTGAGGATCATATAAATGCTCAATGACAGAGTAACTAACAACTAGATCAAATACATTATCATCAGAATTAATTTTATCAGTTTCTAGATTAAGATCATCTATATCTAAACCTGTATAAGACATATGATTTTTTTCAAACTCTGGTTTAAGATATTGGTCTCCAGCTCCCAAATCAAGCACTGTACCACCATTAATGATCATTCTGGTAGAACATATTTTTTCAAATATTTGGATTGTTTTAACTTCGCGTTCTGCAAGACTTGTTCTATTTTCATTTGCGAGTGATGAGTTTCTGGTTTTGAAATATAACTTTTTTATGTCCATTTTTTATAAAGAATTATTTGTGTTATTTTCTCACATATTGTCATGGAAAGTAACTCAAGAAAAATCTATTGAGTATTCTAATTTTTTATATTTTCCTTCGTACTTTAGAGTGTCATCTTGTTCTCGATGTGATAAGTGCAAACGAATTAATTGTCCATTGGAATCTAAGTTATTTAAAAATAATGGATAAAAATAACAAAAAGCTGGATCCCATGAAATTGAGAATGTTGAATTATTTACGTTAAAAATAAGTCTGCCATCAGTTGATGGAAGTCCTGAGGTTGATGATACTCTATGAGAGACTGCTGACCCATGATTGAATTCTCTGTCTAGAATATATTCATGAGTTTTTTTTCCTCCAGCTTTAGAGCGAACATTAAAATCAATATTTTTTAAATCTTTTGTTTTTATTGTTGCTGCTGACAGTCTAATAGTTTCCTTAGACTGAACTAATTTAGATAAGTCATATGAAAATTTAATAATTGGTTTATCTAATGAAATTTCTATTTTTTTTATTTTTTTTTCATTTTTAATTTTTAATTTACATGATATTTCTATTTTTTTGTCAGTAAATTTTATAATTGGTTCAACTTTTTGAAGATCTGAGAATAATTGTGATGTATCCATATTCTGGATAACTAGAGCTCCAGAAAAAAAGTCAGCACCCAGCTCTATATTATCAAAAGCACCATGTTCAATTGTACCAACTAGACAAGTATTATCTCCTTCTTTAATAGGACCTAAGTCCATTATTGCCATTCCTTTATTTTTATTTAACTTTATAAATAAATGTTCGGTACTTATATTTATGTATTGCTTTTCATTTAAGATATATTTACTCAAATCTTTATTAGAATCATTAATATAAAATTCTTCTATATGATTATTAGGTCTATCTTCTTGTAGAAGTTTTTTAATATTTTTCCACTTTGATGACGTTAAATGAGTTCTGTGGTCACTTGACCATAAAAATAATAAATTTAACCAATCATCATAGTTTTTATTTGAAGTTTTAATTAGTTCATTGTATATGGTGTAACAGCTCGAATTTAAATTAGCATCATCTCTTCCTGTCACAGACCACCTTGCGAGATTATATTTCTTTTGTTTTTTTACAGGAACTGGGTATGAAAGATTGTTAATATAAAAAATTTCTAATTCATCATCTTTCCATGAATTACAAATATCTCTGGGAAATTCAATCTGATGATTATCTAGGTTTTTAATTATTTCCAATATGTTCTTAATAATCTCCCATTCATCAAATTCTATTTGCGCTTCCTCGCTAAACCTTCCAGGACGAAAATTAAAAACTTCTGCATCATTACAATATAATGGAAAAACAATATTATTTTTTTTAGATAGAATTTTGTATAAATAATCAATATATTCATTGATACTAATTTCTGAGTGTGCAACTCTCTGAAATTTCTGAAATATTATTGAATCAGTGGGCAAAAGTTTAATAAGCTTTTCTTTTTTATTGCCTACACCATATTTTGTTTGAAAAAAATCTGACTTTTTTTTGCCAAGTGAGAGTGATAGATTGTCTCCGTCCATGATCATGTTCTCATATCCAATTTCTTGATATATTTCAGCCATATCATTTGAAAAAGCCATTTCATTAACTAATACAGTCTTTGGGGTAATAGCTAATATTTTTTTATAATAATCTAAGCCGATCTGATGGTTTTTTATATTAACCTCATATGGCACCAAAGGTCCTATAATTTGGGAATAACCACTTCCTACGATTTCAACTTTTTCGTTTTCAATCAAATCCTTAA
>ERZ807291.9248-NODE-9248-length-10721-cov-6.875773_pt1 | contig 10721 bp, 7 predicted proteins | sample MGYA00521257_ERZ807291 | MGnify/ENA primary metagenome ERZ807291 (study PRJEB31413, sample SAMN03169783) | marine metagenome | biome: Marine; feature: Water; material: Subsurface seawater | place: North Sea | collected 2011-04-28 | depth 1 m m ... | reverse complement strand
TCTGTAAAGCGTGACTTGGGGTGGAAGAGGGGCGTGAAGGTTTTGCTTTTGTAGCCACTGAACTCGTAGGCTGAGCCAATGATGTCGCCGATGATAGAGCCGAGCATGTGTCGACCTTTCTAGATAGTTATTAAGGTTTCGAAAATGAGCTGACTTTTTTCGCATTCCATTCAACCCGCCAGTACAAGGGTCTCAAAACTGTTCAGCAGGCCCGGACGCAACCTCAGGCTCCCCACCACGTGAAGCTTTTACTTGAGCCGATGCCTCGTTTATATTTTGAGGCCACGCTGGGCAAAAGGCCATCGGTGCCGCAAGTGCTGTTGGGTAGTCTAAAAACCGTCAATTCCAAACAATGACCTGGTAGCACTGGATATCAAGCCTCGATTTGAGACCTAGTTAAATCGCGTTACCATTTGAGGGGTGATGGTACGAATAGAAAGACCCTTATGGCGGGACAGAACGACTGGACAGACGACGAACTTGAAGCGGCGGTAAGAGGCTACCTGTGGATGCTTGAACAAGAGTTATCTGGCACCGACTACAGCAAGGCACAGGTGAACCGGGAACTGCGGGAGCGGGCATTAGTTGCCAGGACGCACGGTTCACTTGAATACCGGATGCAAAATATTTCTGCGGCTTTGGACGACCTTTGTCTGCCTCGTATTCAGGGATATCTGCCGGCGAAAAATGTTGGTAATAAAGTCAAAGACCGCATAAAGACGATGTTGGTCCGACTAGGGCACATCAATCAGACGCACTATGCACCAACGGCAAATAAAGACGAGTTGGATGAAAAGGTCTTCCGTTTACGGAAGCACTCAGTTCAGGGAACGCCACGTGGCAATTTGCTTCCCCAATCAGTCGAAAGCACTTCGATATCCTTTGTGCGGGACCCACTTGTCAAGGCGTTTATCCTTAGTCACGCAAATGGTATTTGTGAAGGGTGCGGGCAAGTCGCCCCGTTTACCGCGGTTTCAGGAGATCCATATTTAGAGGTGCATCATGTGTTGCCGCTTGCACGTGGTGGCTCAGACACTGTATCGAACGCTGTCGCATTTTGCCCGAACTGCCATCGTCGAGCACACTTCTCCGCTGACCGTGATGAATTTGTTGCAAGTGTTTATGAATCAATCTCGCGGTTGATCCAGGAAAATGCCGTTTCATGACTCTTAGCAAGCTTTTTAAGTTCATCGGTGAAGACATGCGTATGTCGCGGATGTAGGTAATCATCCCGTAGAGGTAATGCACTGGAGCGCGAAAAGGCTCAAGGCAAGCTAGGTCGAATTGCACGGATTGCATTGCGCATGGATTTGGTGGTGCTCGCTGAACTGGCGTAGTTGCGATTCAGCCAAGCTGGAGGCCTCTTGCTGTTTCATTTGCTCCACAAGCTTTATAAGCGAGTCGGATTGGCTAACTACGGTAAAACCGGCGTTTGTCAAACGGTAAAGCGTGTTTGGCGATGCCTAAACGCTGACGGCACTACTAGATAAGTGGCCGTACCAATGCTACGTTCCAAAGACGGGAAACGAGTGTTATCAGTTTCGACATCTCTACAATGAAATGAAAAGTCGAATGAAAGCCACAGTGTCGGCAAGAACAGAAGCAGGAAGAGAGTTGCAAATACAAGGAAACTTATCGCTATCTCCAGCTGCTAGTCAACAAACTGGTAATACGTCAAAGTCAAAACTCAATCAGCACTGGTAATCAATATTGGGCCGGCCTCGACAGGGCCCAGCTCAGCCGGATGACCGTTAATGCACAAATACTTTCCACCATTAACCAATGGATATGTGCCGCGCCGTAAGCCTAAGCCTTTTTTCACTTTTTGCTCGCTCAATCAATCACTTTCTTCCCAATTCGCTTTTGCAAGCGCTTTGGCTAGTAATGCTCCGTCACCGGGATCATATTCTGGTCCCGATTTTTTGTTTAACCGAATAAATAAGCCCTTGAAATCAAGATGCTTCTCTTCCCTCATTAATTGCTTATGTAGTTCTCGAAGGCGCGTGAAATGTTTTTTATACATCTTTTCCCACAACTTAGTGTCGTCGTAACCGAGCAAATTCTGACCAGCCTCCGAAAGGCGGATTTCCCACTCCGCATGAGTAATTCCAAAATCAAAAAATATAGTAGGCGCGTTCGCAATAAATCCCTGCATCGATTGCCAAGCCAGCTCTCGCTTGGCAAATTGCGTCGGATTTGTTTCGCGTGGATGAGCTGTTCTTATAACTATTGCTACTTCTTCGCACAACTTCAATAATTCAAGGAGGAAATTTTGTGGTACGGCTTGTTCTGCCCATATTTTTCGAGTGTCAAACCTTAGTCCTCGAGCGTGGAGTGAGGCGGAAAAAATTCCGAGCACGTAATTTATGGTCTGTGCTTTGAAGCCTTTATTGTTTTTATACCAAAGCTGTTTCTGTATGGCCGCGTCTAGCGCCATATAAGTAATGGCTTTGGCCACCACGTCAGTGGCCCATAGTCGATTGATATACTCAGGACTTTTTAAGTAAGTCTCTTTCGCTATGCCCATAAATATTTCGAAGGCTCGCTGAGCGCCAACCGAAGCTTGCGTCGCTCCAACGAGACCATTTTCGTCCCCAATCCTCCAAGGGCCACGCGATTGCTTTTTAAACCTGTGCGGCTCAAATGCTACGAAGTAACGCGCAGCAGTTGTCTTTTCAAGATATTGATGTTTAGGGTAACGTGCCTTTAGCTTATTTCTCTCTGTAGTCGACTTGTACGCAAAAAGATTGTTATATCTACCACGCGATCTCTCATAGAACCAGTCTTCAGAATAAGCGTTGTTGCCTCTTTTGGGTGTCTTCAGCTCTTTGACGTGTCTCTCCAGCGAGACTAATACTTGGTGATTGGACTCTAAGTCAGAGGCCGCTACTTTGTTTTGCGTATTCGAGTATCGGGCTATTTTTCGGATAGTATCGTGGTTCTCATCATTTTTCCGATTCCAACTTTCTGGGTCCTGTTCATTGTTTCGCAGTACATTCAACTTGATCTGTACGTAGACATCGCTTAAATTCAATTTATTTCTATCACGGGCGTACTTTAACGATGCCGTGGTTTGTCCTCCATTCACAATTTGAAGATTTGAAATGTGGGTAATCTCAAGCTGGTGATTTGCTTCGTCTATTCTAGTAATAACTTTGTCTGCTGTGGCTGTGATGCCATTGTTAAAGGCGAAAAATTGATCTGGGTGCTGTTGTAGCGTTGTTTGCATGCCTTCGTTAACACTGTCGCGTTTTACAGACAAAAATGTTCGAATATTACTTTCCAAAAGTCGGTCGCCGTATGTTGCATATATATCAGCCAAGTAGTTTCCCTGGATAGCCAATAGGTAGCAGTCGATATTCGCCGATATATTTGACGCCTTTAAGCAGGGTAAAGCAATACCAAAGTTGCTTACGAGGTCAATTTCCAGAGAAATTTGACCTCGCTTCTGATACTCAGCCCAATATTTTATATCGACTACGGATGTTCGTACAGGACGCCCTAGTAATTCATTTGCTTTAAATGTTTCGGCCCGTATTCTGAGTTCCCTAGTGGTAAAAATTACCACTCGAAAACTCGGTATCATCTCTAAGGTATTAAGAATATGAGTTCCTAACATGTGTGTAGGCCATTGCTCCTCTTGTGTCTCTAAAAACTCGAGATTGGTAACTGTCTGTACGGCGCGTATTGCTCGCGCTACATAACGGTCAACGTCACTCGAATTAAAGGACCCGACAGTGGTCTCATCACTATTTATGTCCGTTATAACTAGTTGAAATGCAGAGTCGGTGTCAGAGTCTAGCTCTCGAAGCCCATACCCATCGAGCTGAAACTTTTCGTTCAGAACATCGCTTATATACAGATCACTATTGAGGTCAGGCGCAACATCTTGTTCTGAGTATATTAAACCAAACTCATCGGTCATTACTCTCTGCTGTGGCTCCTCACGTCTTGATGCTTCCTCCCTTAAATAAGCGAGTAAGTTTCTTTTTTCTTCTAGTAGATCAAGGTTCATGGTTCTAATGTCAGTGCTATTGCAGAATGACATTCATATGGTTCAATCGCGGAAAGTTCGATATCGTAATTTAGTCTTGATATTCCAACTCTGAGCTCGTTTGATTGAATTCTTGGAAATTCATTGGTGATTTCAAATACACGCAATTTAACTAGGTCAAACGTGTTGTCATTTTCTATACAATCAGGCTGATAGCCTGCGATTATTAACTTGCTTTCAAAGAGGTCGAGTTCGTGATGGTAAGTCGATAGCAAAGCCCTTACTTGCTGAACAAGGTGGTTAACCGATATACCCGACTCAGATTGACCAAAAAATGCTACGGCGAGAAAAAGCTTGCGTGAATCGCTGGTCAGCTGATCTGCGCTAGATATGCTTATCTTTAAATGTTGCGTGGATAGCTTTGCTTTAATTTCTATTCTTCGATCATCTATTCCAATATCTGTTGCATCTCCGTTCGGACCTCGCCAACCGCCGACTATAACGCTAACGGAGTTCCAATTATTTAGTAGTCGCTCGAGGACTATTAGCTCGCCCAGTAGCCCTATGGTCTCGCCAATGGATACCTTAGAGACACGCTTTTTAAGTAGCTCGGTCCAAAGGGCCAGCCTTTCAAAAAGTATTGTTAAAGCCGTCTCTTCCGTCGGGGCTGCGCTACTCGCCTCAATGAGGTTGACCAGTAAAGCATCAAAAACGCTGTTGAGCCGGTTATCGAAAAGTTCGAAGCTTATGAGACGTTTTTCAGCCTGGTACTCGATACGAGTATCGAATCCTACTAGGGAGGGTAGTTGTGGCTCGGCTATTCCTGGAATTTCTATTTGAAAGCACCGGTGCATGCCTTGAGTGAACAGGATCCAGAGATTTAGATGATGATCCGGGTAGACCAATCGCTTGATACCGTGGCCTGTCCCTGACTGCCGTAGAGCGTTCCAGTGTTCGTAAAATCTCATAGTTCATCGTCCTCTTCGAATGCTTCGTCCGTTGCTTCTAGAAACTCACGCTTACGTATCTCTTGCGCGCGAACATTTGCAAAATACTTCCTCGACTTAAGTGGTAAAGCTGTTGCTGGAAAACCTATTGTGACTGAGGCGATTAGGCCGCTAGGGCCGAAATTTATCAGCCTTGGATCGCTTATCCGCCCAGGACTGTTCTTGTTCGAGTGTCCGATGAGGTGGATGAATAGTATTGGACGAGACCTGCGTTGCAGTATTTGTGCAGCAGTCGTATCTGCTCCCCGAGCACCATTGGGGGCCTCAATATGACTAAGTTCGTTAGCAACTACGGAATCTGAGAAGCCATGAACCAAATCGGATTTCGGGGAGTCCGCTAAGTTTCGACTCGTAAATTCCAGTATCGAGTCATCAGCCCCAGCTAGCCTCAAGTTTGACCGCAGACGCACTCTGGGTACCTTATTGCGATGCTGGAAAAGCTTCTTTAATTGCGGCATATCGGCGAGTATGTCGTTATCCAGCAGATGGTCGGACGCGCCGGCTTCCCTGAAAGGAATCGCAATATCCCACTCCTTCATCTCAATCGCCCTATCCATAATGTAGTCCGCGACAGCACAGTGTTGTTCCATCTTCTGATCCGATTGCATGTCGGACATTGGGGACGCGAATGTATCTAATAACTCGACTACATCGCTCAAACAACGGCTACTGAAAAAGATTGCGCTGCCAGATTCACCTGGAGGATTCGAAATTATTGGTGCTCCGATAGCTTTCGCCAAAGCGGTCTGAAGAAATTGCTTTATAGAATTTTCGTTACTCGTGAAACTACTTGCTTCATTGTATAGTTGATGTATCTGGAAATGTCGAAGAGATAAATTGGGATTGCTCAGGTAAGGCTCTGCCGACCACATTTTTTGCCTGGCGGTGATCGCTAGTCCCTGTTCGCTTTGCATTACTGCCAGACCGAAGTCATCAGGAGTTTTGTCCATCTTCGCCATTTCAGATAGCTTGCCACGAAGGTCATTGAGAGTGACATTTGCATCTTCGAAATCTTCGATTAGTTTCTCTGTGAGGAATACTCTGCATAGATTTTCGTAGCCATCTCTGTATCCAAACCACCTAGCAGTTTGAAGCAACGTGTCTTTGGCGCCGATATTTCTGACAACATAGGAAACCGCTAAGCCTTCAAGTGTTAAACCCCGACTTAGTGCTAGACCACCTATTACGATATATCGTTGCCCTTTTGTAGTAGGAATTTCGTCAGGGTATTCAAGCTTATTACCTTGAGTGTTTATCACTACCGGATTTATTGATTTAGTTGCCGTAATTAATTTCGGTCGTATTTGATCAAAATCCAATTCGCAGTCGTCAAAAAATTTTTGTCGGTCCCAAGTCTGCTTCAATCGATGCAGAATTCGATTTTCTTCCCAACTTGATTTTTGTGAGTCTGAGTTTGCGGAAATAAATATTAACTTGATGAACTCGCTTACTAATCTATGGAGGCACTCTTGCACCAGATTAAAGCGGCTTACATTTATCAACATAGAGGCGTGCTTATGATGCCGATTGCTATTTTCTTGTATTGCGCAGAATAATGTAAAGCAAATGATCGCCTCTTCAAGGGCCCAAGGTAAATCTTGAATAACGATGTCTTTTTTATGGACGGTTTTAAGGGTTGCTTGATGAGTTTGGCGGTTAGGAGGTAAATACATTTCCTCATGCTGCTCAATTTTTACAATTGTTTTCTCTTTTAATCCTAGTCCCTCTTCTCCAAATAAATTGTGTGCGCCAACATAGTTGTCTGGCCAGCCAAGTGATTTTATGAAATGTTTTGGGAATAAATCATGAGAAACCATATCATCTGGTGATTCATAATTCGGATCTATAAAGATATTTGCGAACGGTGTGGCAGTGTAGCCAATATACGATTTGCGCTCAGCAGAGGCGAGAATTTTTCTTATTTGGTTGTTGATTGGCGTCATCTCGGCAACAGTCTTTTTTGTATTTACTGACGCATTATCAGCCTCATCATCAATCAATAAAAGTGGCTTCTGAAGTTTTCCAAGGGGTTGCAGCCGCGTAAGGTAATCAGCTAGTAATGTGAGCACTTTTAAATTTTTCTTGACAACAAATATTGTTGCCTCCTTCATTGCATTCTCTTCTTCTGAGCCGTGACTTGTTGAAAAATCGTCCAAAGTAGAGGTTTTTGAAATTGGCCACCGTAGCGGGCGACCTGAGTGTAGAACCACCTTGTAATGCCCGCCGTGCAGTGTTCGTCCCGCGAATACACTATCTCTTCCGGTGATTGTAGAGTCGATTCTCTTTTGTGTTTGCGCGCGCAAAGAATTGGTAAGTCCAGCAAGTACAATTATGTGCCCATAACCGAGATCAAGAGCTTTTGATATGAGGGCAGAAAAATTTGTCGTTTTTCCACTCTGCACGCTGCCCATCACTAGTCCCTTAAAGAACCACGGGGAGGTTATTTCTGGATCACCTATTCTTTCGAGCGTTTCGTTTGTGTCATCATCAATGCCGTTAATGACCTTATACGGAAGCTTGCGTTCTCCATTCCACAGCTTGCTCAGTCGCTCCCAAAAATAAGATTTTTCGAGCAGGCGTTCACGAACTTTCCATTTATGTCTTTCCTTGACATCAATTACAGCACTCTTTGATAACGAGATATTGAATTGACTCAGTAGGTATTTTTTAAGTTGCTTCCGATCTATTGCGGTGGCATCCAAGAGGCAGAGCTTTAGTATTGCCGACTTGGCCAAAGGGATTTCCCCACGTTCATAACATAAATCGGGTGAGTCAACTAGTTGATCAATAAACTCCTCCGGGATCGAAATTATCTTTAGAGAGTCCATCCGCTGCGTTATTGTTTGGTATAGCTGGCTGGCAGTTTCATTATGGTCCATATGCTAATCTGCTCCCAATTTGATAAGTCTATTTAATATTTCACGAGATTGCACCCGTAGAGTTGAGAAGGGTTCAACCGTTGCAACGACTTCATATAATTCGTCATTTGACAATCCACAATTTATCAAATATTGAAGGGAGGACTCGATAACTTGCTCTGAGCCTTGAGAGTCTATAAAAGTTTGGAGGATTGGCGAGGCTTCGTTTTTGATTAAATTCTCAATTTCTTGAGTCGGCAAGGTTGCTTCGATAACTGATAATAGAGCCTCTATGGCCTGAGCCGTTTCCTGGTCCGAGTTCTCCGTCAATGCATCAACTAATGGATGCTCTCTGTTAATCCGGAATCTTTGAATGCCGCCTTGGGAAATTTTTTCCCAAATATTGCTTTTATGATTGAGTGTAATTTTTTGACGAACTGATTTACGACGCATTACGTTGATCGATAGGCGATTGTTTTCTCGAATTATTTTTTTTAGTTGGTTTCTTAAAAGCTGTGGTGGTTGTGCATTTTTTTTATCAATGCTGATTTTCCAGTACTGATCCAGCGAGTTCGGGACATCAATTCGGATGCGGGATAACTGATAGGCCGCAGAGTGCTTGACTAGCCCGAACCATGTCCCATATATAATTAACCGCTTGTTGCGATAGACATAAAATCCTTGATTTTTCATTGCACCCTCGGGCCCTCCCAGGTCCTCCTCCTCTTCGGCCGTTAAGTTACCGTAATGTGGGAGGTTGAATGTTTGCACAAGAACGGTCTGCCCGTAGCAATCAAGTTGTCTCGCCGGCTCTCTCTCCACTGCTTTGCTAAATGGGTTTCGGGGCGTTAACTTGGCGCCATTAACGATAAGCGCGAGATCATCAGCTAAGAATCGATGAAACGTCAATCTCAGTTCTTCAATCGTTTCACTTTGAATTTGAACTAATTCTTCTTGCGACAGCGAATAGTTCTCTGTCGCATGGGCTAACCTTGACCAAATTACCTGAGTTCCCTTAGAAAGTGTCGTGCCAGGATATACGAATGGGTCGGCTTCAACTCCGCGTCCCATCGGCATCATCCAATCGCCGTAATCGCTATCCTTGTCCCATAAAGCAACGACTAACTCACCATCTTCTTTTCTTGAGATAACAGTGAATCTTCTACCTTGGGACAGGCTTGCAGACTTCATGCCAAAGCCGAAGCGCCCCAAGTCTGATATGTCCCGCTCACGCTCCGGATCCTCTGAGGCTAGTTGCATGCTAACTCTTAGCTCGTCCCAACTCATGCCGTTGCCGTTATCGGCGATTACAACCGATGACTCGTTCAAGTCTTCGTAATTGAAGTTGATAAGTATTTCAACTTTGGAAGCTCCGGCTGTGATGGAGTTATCGATCACGTCGGCAAGAGCAGATGCCAGGTCATAAGCGCCAGCACGGCTGGCTGAGTTAAATAAGTTTTTTTGTACTGGAGGATTGAAAATGGGAGTAAGCATGTAACAACCTCATGCGTTGGCTGGGATGGCTCCAAGATTGGGCTCAATAGAAGGGTATTTGACTTCTCTAATGTGAAGAAAGATTGAAGTCATGATGCTCTTTGCTCCAATTACTGGGACCGCCATTCCAATCTGTTTTCTAACTGCTCCACGCCCGCCCATAAATTCGAAATTGTCTGGGAAGGTTTGTAGCCGCGCTCGCTCTCTGTTTGTTAGTGCTCTGTCCTCGTCCCAGTGATATATGTGGGTACCTCCACCTCCGCTACCAGTGACTGTATAGGCAGGCTTGTCAGGATCAAGGCGCTTATAAATATTCGAAAGCTTCGCTCCTTTCACGTTAAGCCTGAATTCTTCTGGAATCGCTTGGCTCCAAGCGTTACCGCCAGGTGGAATAAATCGCAAACGTGTCTCTACTGCCTCCGAAAGCCTGGTAATTTCATGATTCGGCGCGCTAGGAGGGATTTTATTTAATGCTTGCCTGGCTGTCTTGATGTGATTTGATGGTGCGGGTGGTTGGTAAGACTTTCCGGCCAAATAGTCAGATCGAAACCCGACAACGATTACACGTTTCCTGTTTTGTGGCACTCCGTAATACTGGAACTCATATTGATGAACTATCAGGTTATACCCATTTGATCCAGCCGTGCGTAGCTCTCCTAGAATCTGCTTGAAGGCCTCTCCCGAATTAGAACTTTTTATGCCAGAGACGTTCTCAGCCACAAAAAAAAGTGGCTCATGTTTGTTTAAAACATCTACTCCGTGTTTGTATAGGTTTCCGAATTTCCCTTCAAGGCCTTGATTTTCTCCAACGAGGCTAAAGTCGTTGCAGGGAAAACCAAATAGCAAGCCATCTATAGGCGGCAGAGACTCGACATTTAACTTCGATACGTCACCCGGAATCACCAGGGTTCTCGAGTCGGCCACATTTCGCTGGTAGGTCTTGCAAGCAAATGAATCAATATCGTTCGCCCATTGGTGAACAACCCGCACGTTAGCTGCAACTCCCGCTAATTTTGCGCCCATACCAAGCCCGCCTGGACCACAGAAAAGCTCACCTAGCCGAATAGTCATTTTTGAATTTGGTTGTTCATACATAGTTGACGACGGTGGGACTTCTCGACTAAGAGGTCTGCGGTACGGGTCATGCATAGTCACATCGGCTGGTTTTTCAATTCGATTTGAAATGTAGTCTGGCCATCTAGCAGGTTTTCTACAATCGTTTTGCCACCATGGAGTTTAGCCACCTCCCGCACAAAGCTTAACCCAATTCCGCTGCCTTTCTGCCCCTTGCGGTTGGGTAGCGAGTAAAACCGGTCAAACAGCTTGTCGATGGCATAGTCAGGAATCGGGTCGCCCACATTGCGCACG
>ERZ807291.9246-NODE-9246-length-10724-cov-8.887993_pt1 | contig 10724 bp, 9 predicted proteins | sample MGYA00521257_ERZ807291 | MGnify/ENA primary metagenome ERZ807291 (study PRJEB31413, sample SAMN03169783) | marine metagenome | biome: Marine; feature: Water; material: Subsurface seawater | place: North Sea | collected 2011-04-28 | depth 1 m m ... | reverse complement strand
TCTAAACGACCCGGAATATACGGCGTAAGGAATGGGTGTGGTGTTTACCACCCCTAGGCTCCTCTGAGTCAGACCGAAATGGTCTTTTATATGCGATCCGAATGAGATGGAGGGGTATGCAATAACTGAACAGTTAGATCTGAATTCATTTTATGTACAGTACTGCATTCGTCCGGGGTATTTATTTGCATGGTAAACTGTGGATTTAAACGCGGGGCTCGATTTCGAAATACCGAGTCAATACGTGGCCAATGTAATCTAAATGTAGATTCGCTGTGTTGCGCTTTATGCGACGAGACGCAGTCTTGACATCGTTTCTGAGTCAATCGGGAGTTGGCGATAGAAAACAAAGAATGTTGTGATTCTGCCTCATTTTCAACAAGTGTCTGTGCTAGTTTTTGATCGTTGGCAAGTTCTACATTTCGTAGCACGCTGTCGATTGTAGATTCTACATTGTTGTTATTGCGGGTATAACATGCATATAAAATGACCGAATCCAGATTTGGAAATAATTGTGTAAGTAGGTCCATTTATATAGAAGAAGTATATTTTCTTCAATCTTTTTCGATGGAATGCTTGGCCAAATTTTAGGGTTCGTCTATACATATCTTGATTTGAATATCTGAAAGAATGAGTGGCCCCGTATTATCCGTTGTCACATTTTACACCTTCGCCACTCGACCGACCCAATTGCGAGCCGGAGCTTGTACTTGAATACGTTTGGATCGTACTGCAGTTCAGGCATGGCATGGCGGCACCTCCAGCAGACACGCTGTCCCTACCGCACCGTTTACAGCTTCTGCCGACGCTGGTCTCGGCCTCGAATCTTTGCATCGACGTACCAAGCATTTTGTACACATTGTACACGCGGAGGCGCCGCCCCAAAGTATCACTGCATTTGACTCAACCTACATCGACAGCATCGATGGACGGGATTGCGTTGGTCGCAATTCGACCGACCGTGGACGCCGTGCCACCAAACTCACCGCCATCGTCGATGACCGTGGCATCCCGATCTCGCTATTTGTTTTGCCCCGAAAACACTTCCGATTTCAAGACCGTTTGAATCACCATTTCGAAATAAGATTGAAACGGTATTTTAAATTGAATCAATTTAAAGAATGCAAGTACGAGTGTATTCAAAATGGTGTTTACTGTACATAGCAGCACCATGTTAAACGACTGTGTCCAACGAATTGCATTTTCGAATGGTAGAATAGATATTCCGATACAATCACTGCGCGTCGAAACCGGGGACCGTTTGAATATTTCATGCGATGAACAAAAAAGTGCCGAATGTATCATGCACGGCATGTGTTTCGAAATAAAAAATGGACGGAGTTATATCTCCTGTGGAGGACTCGAGTGTGTGTTACCTACATTTGTTGCGCTGCACCATTACACGGATATTTCCATCAGCAAACTCGTAGAGATGACAGGTTAATGCTGTTATCCCCAACTGTAGAAGAACACTTTCGTGATTTTATACCGAGGATACGAGTTTGTATGCAATTTATTAAAAGACACCGCTCGCGCGGTTCGTTTTAGGGTCTGTCTATAAATGCACTGTAAAATATATTCTCTATTTGGAATGAATCTTTTTATGCATTGTTTTAAAAAATGACGAAAAAATAAATGCACGCTTTTTCAAAAACATACCATGTCTACTCAAGAATGTGCAGCGATCCCGAATACAAATATTCAGTGTGTATCTAAAAACGGCAATTCGGCATGGCAAATCACCGATTCTTCTCAACCCATAAAAAAAGGCACGTGTTCTGTCGATTCGGTACCATGGAGACTGGACGCACTTTGTGCTGCAACTCGAGTATCGCCAAAGTGTTACTCGACCCAGTTAGAAAACGGGCGAAGCGGTGCGGTCTGTCTGACAGGTCTTGATACAGTGGATATAGAACGCACTTCAATTCGAGAGCCGTATGCGCCAGTCTACTCAAAGGCATTGAAAAATGTACCTGATCCAACTCGGTTCACACCGTGTCACGTGCAGCCCTTCGAAAAGGTGGATGGTGCAAAACTTGTGTCGTATGTCGAAGTTGGAGACAAGAAAAGTTGTGATAATCTCTACACCAATGCACATGAGTTATGTGTTAACATGAACGGGCACGCAAAATGCACAGACGTGTCACGCGTGTATCGCAGTAGACAACATCAGACATATCAATGCGAATTGGACACCAATAAATTACCGATAGGTGATGCAACCGACGACCAGTGGTGGAAATGGTTGCGTACAAACACTTATCCATGTCGAGGAGGAGATTGGACATGCACCGACGAAAAGATGGTTGAATATGAAGGTGGTCAACGATGTGACAATGACTTGGAGTGCGCGTCTGCGCGACAGACTGGTGTGTGTAATCTGCAACAAGGATCGTGTGTACATGGTTCGGTTGGGTCGCGGTGCCAAACCCATGAACATTGTGACATTGTCTCCGAAACTTCAGGAGTCTGCGAAAATGCGCGTTGTGTACAGGGCAAAACTCGAGTGAATGCAGTATATCGGGTGCCACGAGAAGCTCTGCGCACACCGGGTGATCTTCCGAGCAAACATGTGTACTGCGGGCTTACGCCAAATGGAGACTACACCGGGACGCGTCAACCGTTCGAGCATAACGGACAGACGCATTACGGCTGCAAGGCATTTGATTCATCTTCAGAGATGGACCGCATTCGGACCGAAGAAGTCGATTATCAGGCCATCAAACGAAACCAGAATGTGCATGAGAATGCCCCGCCATGGGAACGTCTTGTGCTGTGTGCTGAAAGTGATAAGATACAGTTTGATGGCCGATCCGTGTGCAAACATACAACGCATGCACTCCGACTTGATTCCGGTCGTGTGAGCGAAACGTCGAACGAACGCGCAACTAAAACATGTGCCAATCTCGGGTGTGAAAGCAACTGCACTCCCGGCGTATGTGTTCGCGACCCACAAAATCGATGCACTGCCGTTGTAGATCACAAAGCAACCTTGCTGCCGTCCACACAGCAACCCGTGATACCACTGTTCGAACCAGATGACATAAATTCTCAATTCTTTGATCGACTGCGGAGTTCGTGACAAAGAACCGGCGACGTGTGCTTGATTGAAGACGAGAGAGACATCTCTCCCCAATTCAATAGAACTTTCCATGTGCTTGGACAAGAACCGTTCAAATACAGCACATGAAATGTTTCATCTTAGATAAAAATGGAAGATCTGTCTCAACAGACGATCATCGACCGTGATGTGATTACCGAAAATCTCCGCTGCCGTTTACAGAGTCAAATGCCCTACACCATGTGTAGAGATGTGTGTATCAGCGTGAATCCATGCAAATGGCTCCCGTTGTACACCGAGAAGCACATCACTCAATATCATACACAACAGAAACTTCACGAACTCGAACCTCACGTGTACAAGGTTGCCGAGCGCGCGTATCGTCAGATGTACGATGCCCCACAAACCATACTTATTTCTGGCGAGTCCGGCTCGGGCAAGACTGAGCTCACAAAACTATGTGTCAACTATTTTGCCACAATCGGTCCGAATGCCCACATTCACATTTCGAGGACGCTCCAAACAAACTTAATTTTTGAATTTTTGGGTAATGCACAAACGCTTCGGAATAATAACAGTTCACGGTTTGGAAAATTTTTAGAATTGTATTACGTTACACACGAACAGATAGGTGCATCGGTACAAACGTATCTATTCGAGCGATCTCGTGTTACGCAATTCGATGTCGATAATGCTGGGTTTCATATTGTATATGCAGTTCTCGCTGAGCAATGTGATACGAAGTGCTGCCATGATGGCTTTTCGTGGTCCACATTTGTCGATGCGATGAAGAATATGGGTGCAAATTCTACAGATGTACGCGAAATTTGGAATATAATTCGCATCGTAGTGAAGTTGATCGACCAGGATGATGAATTGGCCGCATCGCTTCTTGGGATTCACGCTCATCAATTAATCGATGCATTCACGGTGAAAACCATCAACGTCGTAAATCAGGAAGAAGTCTATACCGCGACATGCGAGCCAGCTGAAGTAGACAATCGGCGGCGTGCTCTTAGCATGTTTTTATACACCCGAATGTTCGAGCACACAGTAGCACTTGCGAACCGTCTCATATGTGATGATCCTACATCTCTTGCTGCACACGATGCGAGCATCGGGTTGCTTGATATTTACGGGTTTGAATCGTTTGCCGTGAATTGTTTTGAGCAATTCTGTATTAATTATTGCAATGAACGACTGCAATGCATTTTTGTAGATGATGTGTTAACCGCACAACAGAACGAATATGCAACGGAAGGTCTACCATGGAAACCGGTCCCCGTAGGTGACACCCGTACTGCGATCGCACTATGTGAACGTCATATTATTGACAAATTAGATGAAGCGTGTCGTTTGAAGCGACAACCTTTTGCGTTTTTGTCAGAAATTGCAGCGCACAATCCTCCCAAGTTTAGTCGCCCACTTGTTCAGGGTGAAACGTCCTGTTTTACCATCGAGCATTTTGTTGAGCCGGTGACGTACACGGCAGATAAATTCATGGAAAAAAATATAGACGAGCTACGAGCCGAACTCCTTGCTGTGTTGAAGACGTCAAATAAACGATATATTCGAGAATTGCTTCCAGAATCAAAAGTTGCATCGATCGAACTTTGGACCAAAACCATATCAACCAACTTCAAGGAACACCTGCGTCAGCTTGTCAGTCGAATCGAATCCACCCAAACGCACCACTTGCGATGCATTAAGGCAAACGATACCAACACACCACTTGGCTTTGATGTTAATTTTGTCGCGCGACAGGTTGACTACAGTGGACTGGTCCATGCATGCGAAATTATGCGGACCGACTACACTCACCACATTCGGTTGGCAAATATAACCCGCGAGTTTTCTCGATGTCGGGTTGCCGATCTGACACGATGCGGTGGAAAAATGCACATGGGAGTAACACGGGTATACATGAATACCGAAGCATACAACTGGTTGTTGCAACTCAACAGCATTCGCAAGATCACGCATGCATTCCGCAATCTAAAAAAATATCGTGTAGAGAATGACTCGAGTCGATACATTATTCGCGTGTGGCGACAATGGATCCATCGGACACACGTACGGTACACTCGAGCGCGCACACGTATTGTGTGGTCGACCTGGTTGAGAATGACCCGGCAACGTGTTGCAACGCAGCGAAGTGCATCTCGAATACAAGTATGGTGGCGCGCGTTCCTTCGGGAAAGAACGACCATCGCGTATCGTGCTGTACGTGTGAGAAATGCATGTCGAATACAGATGTGCTGGCGCATGTACGCTCGGGAGAAAAAGAGACATGCACAGATGGAATGTGTTACACAACAAAAGGTGTTATATCTACTGAGCACCAGACGAATCCAATCTCAGTGGCGCGCATTTGTTCAAGGAAGGTTAGTTGATCCACATCGGTGTGACCAGCTCAAACTCGGTCCACAGAAATCACAACAGCAATGTCGGATCGAACAGCTTGAAACGCAGTTGGGTGAACGAGACGCCGAATTGTTTCGTGCGAAACAAACAATTATGGCACTGTGTGGTCGAATTGATAAACTAAAAGATCAGCTTCTTAAAAAATAAAGAATGCAAATAATGCTACGACTTCGAAATACATAGCAGGTGTGTCAGATGAAAGCCTTCGGTCGCTCTGTACATGTACAAAGGACCACTTCGATACTGCCCTAAAGTTGAATATGATTTGTATCCAGAATACATCTGAAAGATCAAGAACAGGTGGCTCTCTTTGTACACAGGGCGTGGGGTGTCGACGCGCACTTGAACATCTCTGTCGGACACAGCAGCCGTTATTCTTCGCTACAACCGCTTCAACTCTATGATCGGTGCATTCATAGACGGACTGTTACTTCGCTTGCATTCGAACAAGGTCATCATAGCCACCAACGTACACGCCGTGAATCCAAATTTGTGGAACTGTTTTGAAGTTGCATTCTTTCATGGTAAGCGACGGACCGGTCGCAGAGACATTGTCAATTGCGTATCCGGCATAAAATTTATCGAGCAACGCAATTGCCCGTGTACAGTATGGGCATCCCGTCCTCGATATGATACGTGTGCTTACGCGAGCCCAGTACTTGCTACCATTTTTATGTTGTTGCAGACGCAACCATGTATGGTTTCTATCTTGACGAATCAACCCAACTGGTGCGTCTGTATTTTTAACACGAGGAGAGCGAGTCTTGTCTCTGCTCGACGTGGGGCGTTTTTTTTTGAAAACCCGACGGGATCGAAGTTGATCGACTTTATGCAATAAAAGATCCATAGGTTTATTCACTGTTGGAAAATATTCTACGCGCCCTTACTGCCGTGTCATCGTATTCGTACGGATTTTACCTCTTACTCGTATATGACAAAAGACTTCCAAGACATGAGAGTGAGAAGATGGTGAAGGGTAGATTTCAATCGTCTCCGCACAACTCCCGCGTGATCGAATATTTTATCAGCAGTTCATATTCGCCATATTTTATTCAGAAGTTTGTGTCGAAATTCGTCATTTGATTTTGAAGCTTCGCTCCTTACTGGGGTCGTTCGTCGATATCTGCGAGCAATAACTCATCCCACATTTCGCGTGCAATCGCAGTTGGTACTATCAGCGAAAAATCTTCAAAGCTGTCACATGGATTCGTTGATAGTTGTTGGATCACGGGTTCGGTGACAAGCATGTACGGTGCTACTTTTTTTCGTGTTGCGAGACGTCGACGAACGGAAAGCAATGTCTCTCGGGTTGGTCCCGCGCGCGGAATACACGCAAGTAATGCCGTTCCGTATTTCTCAAGGCGTTGCAGGCCAATGCCTGGAATCTTGTGCAATTCTTCGAGTGTACGAGGTTTCGCAATCGCGATATGCTGCAAGGTTGCGTTCGATGCCACTACGTAAACCGGTTTCCCCTTGGATAACTCTGCTCGCACGGTTTTGAGTTTCGACAATATGTCACCAGACATCACCCGTGGTGGCACAATTGGATTCGCGTTTGGCGATGTCTCCGACACCATAAATGGTAGAGTAGCATCGTTCAAAAATGCTCGTCCGGTGTCAGTCAGCACAACCGCCATATAAGACCCCCGGTCGCTCTCACGACGTGTTTCTGCCAGGTATCCTTCCTGAAGCAATCGTTCACCAATGAACCGTAACGTATCATATGATGCTACCGCAATACCAAACGAACTTCGCGTCGTCAACCATTGTTGTTTGGGTGTTACTTTGCCACAGAGCATCTTGATTGGTGTGAGTAAGCCGTAAAATCCACTGGTTTCGTCAATGGCGGTCAGCAACTGCCGTGCTTCCATCGTATATTCGACACATGTTGTAGTTTCGTGCCGTTTACACACGTCGCACATTTCACATCGCGTCCACTCGGGGTATTCGCCAAAGTGGACGACGAGCAACCGACGTCGGCATGTCTTTGCATTTACATAGTTACGCATCCTTTGCAATCCGACGGTTGCCACTGCAGATTCGGGTCCCGTTCCAATCATCGCAGTCATCTTCATCCAATCGGCGCGCGCAGTGAACAGTAGACATTGCGATTCCAGACCATCTCGACCCGCTCTTCCACTCTGCTGGTAGAATGCCTCAACCGTCTTGGGTGCTCCCCAGTGAATGACCATGCGAACATCGGGTTTATCGACACCCATGCCATATCCAAGTGTTGCGCACATAACATCGGCCTCGTCGTGCGTGAACGTGGTATGTGCAGCGTTGCGCTCGTCCATGGTTCGTTTCGAGTGATAGGCAACAGCACGAAATCCGCGCGCATTTAAGTTGTCGCACATGGTGTCAACCTCACGTGTTGTACATAGATATATTATGGTTGAACGGCGCGGTACAATGCTTGCGTATAGCACATCTAACGATTTGTCGTGTACACTGTACATGAGATTTGGACGGTCAAATGTGGTCTGGAGTATCCGTGGATTGCGCATGTGCAGATACGACACGATTTGAGCTTGTGTGTCAGCAGTAGCCGTGGCAGTTAACGCCATCAAAGGGACGCCCGGAAATACTTCACGTAATTGGCTCAAGTTTACGTAATCGGGTCTGAAATCATGTCCCCATTCGCTCACACAATGCGCCTCGTCGATTGCGATTAATCCCGGGTCAAGTGCTGCCGCGTTCTCTGTTCGAAACATGACTGCACGTTCGGGTGTACAATATAACAACTGGTATTCACCTCGCAACGCGCGGCTGAAGATGCTCGGATCTGGTTGGGCACTCGACAAATATTCGGCGCGTATACCTTTCAGTCGTAATGCGGTGACTTGATCGATCATCAGTGAAATCAGCGGCGAGATGACAAGAGTTACCTTTTCCATGACCAGCGGTGGTATGGAATAACACAAGGATTTACCACCACCGGTCGCCATCAACACAACAACATCATCACCACGAATCACTGTATTAATTGCATCTAATTGTACATCTCTAAATGCTGTAAACCCCCAATATTGCTCGAGTGCTTGTTGTGGATTTAACATCCAGAAATCAAGTAGCACCTGTTTCTGACACACAACTTAGAATATGATGCAATTTATATTTATCTATTTTATGATCACGGTGACCAAGAAACGTTGCGGGCGCGAGGCCTGCCACCCGGCGACCGCGCGGCCGGTGTGTGTGTCAGTTCCTTTGCCATCACGTCGACGGTGTCAAACGCGACACTCTGGTGACGTTGCAGCCTTGCACGGTGGGCGCAGCATGCACGCTGACCGGCTCGAAACGCCCCGAGCCTCTCTGTCGGATCGGGTAGAACGTATTTCTCGCAACAGCCGCTTCAAACTCTAGTCACGATGTATTCATCCGGTCGTATCAGTCTGCAAGTGTTTGTGTAATGATGGAGCTGATGTTTCCCCAACGCACATTTTCTTCACTTGTCCGATACTGAAGTGTAACAAAAAAGAGACCGATCGCTGTAACCGTACCGAACTCTTCCGTTGCTACGTTTATTGGACAAGAACCACCGTTTTGAACGAGTACGACTTTATCCCACAACGTTATTTTGTGTGTTGTAAGAAAAACAAGTCCACTGCAGAGATCTTTGAGTAGATCTTGTGTTATTAAGGTAATCAGCGTAAACAAGACACCAGCACTTGTGAAGATAGTATACATTGACATATTGAGTGCCCGAAGTAGTACATGAAACATTGCTAATATGAGCATAAATTGACAGATGCGAATGAATAACAATTTAATCAGTACAAAATGCTCGGATCCTCTGCATTCAGCGGTTGCACAGGTGTTTATGTGTAATAATTTCCCAACGCAGCTGAATAGAACGAATAATCCACTGATGATCAGAATAGTTCTTTTCACTTGGTGCATTTTATTGTCTAAACTATACATTTTTTTCTTGTTTCGTTCGTTCGGTTTATCATTTAAAGAATGTAATACATTTGAAAAAAACAGATGAATACAAATATGATAAATGCACTCAAACGCGGATGTTCTTCGATTGAAGAATCACCTCAGCTGTTTTTTACACCTGAGCTACACTTTTTTCGACAATTTGTCCAAAAATGGGCAACTGCCGAATCTGACAGTGATGATGAAGCACCCCCACCGTGTGCCGAAGAGGTCAAAATCCCACAAGCAATGACACTAGACGATAACTATTTAACCATTATTGGTCGCGCAGAAGTACACCTGAGCAAGAATCGATTTAAACAAGCTGTCAAGTGTTGCGATGAAGCGTTGGGTCACAACCCCAATTCGTACAGGGCTTATCGTTGTCAGGCGAAAGCCTATCTTAAACTGGATGATTTACAGGCTGCGCTTACCAGCGCACAAGAAGCACAGTCGATTGATTATTGCGATGACATTTCTCGCCTCGAAACGCACATAAAGACGCAACTACTCGCGAAGAACCGCTCCGATTCGATCACGCCACCCGATATTTCATCATTCCTGAACAATCCCAATCTCATGAATATGGCCTCAAACTTAATGCGCAATCCGGAAATGGTTGCAAACATGCAAACCATGTTTACGAATCTTGGGAATCAAAATTGTAGTACGACTTCAAGTTCAATCATAGAAGATGATGCGCCAGACGCATAAACGTCGATGTATGAAAATCCAGCCAAAAAATGCAGACGACAGTGACACTGATGAAACCGAAGACGAATTTTCCAATTCAATTTGGAGAAATCGAAATTATATTTATTTTCATGCAGAAGTCTCGATTCAAAGCGTCTCTCGATTTGTTCGCATCCTGAATGAAGCTGAAATCGAATCTCTTACTTACAATATGCCTCTTTTTTTGTTTATTCACAGTTCGGGTGGAAATTGTTATGCTGGTCTCTCCGCGATGGATCACATCAAAAACTGTCGAGTGCATGTAACCACGATTGCGGATGGTTTTGTTGCATCCGCAGCCACATTCATGTTGTTTGGTGGCGATGAACGACTCGGTATGCCTCACTGTAACATATTGATTCATCAGCTAAGTACCGGATTCTTTGGAAAATATGAAGAACTCGTGGAAGAGATGGAAAATTCGCAAAAGTTAATGTCCACCATCTGTACCTTATATCTTTCAACTACAAACATGAATGAAGAAACACTGAAACAATTGCTGAAAAGTGATGTCGTACATGATTTCGACGCAGCAATTGAGCTAGGTCTCATTACAAAGGCATATACGAAAACAAAATATATG
>ERZ807291.9245-NODE-9245-length-10724-cov-10.220639_pt1 | contig 10724 bp, 10 predicted proteins | sample MGYA00521257_ERZ807291 | MGnify/ENA primary metagenome ERZ807291 (study PRJEB31413, sample SAMN03169783) | marine metagenome | biome: Marine; feature: Water; material: Subsurface seawater | place: North Sea | collected 2011-04-28 | depth 1 m m ... | reverse complement strand
GGCGCAACGGGTTCCGCGCTGGTAACCTTCACGGCTACCGATGACTGCGGCAATGCAACCACAACGACAGCGACGTTCACCATCGAAGACACGACAGCACCTGCTGTTGTCGATGCGATGGACGCGACGGTTGAATGCGACGGCGCAGGCAACGCTTCCGAACTTGAAGTCTGGCTCGCCAACAACGGCGGTGCATCAGCGACGGATGTGTGTGGCGGTGTGACGTGGAGCAATGACTTCGAAACCTTGAACGAGGCCTGCGGCGCAACGGGTGCGGCAATGGTGACCTTCACGGCTACCGATGACTGTGGCAACGCGACAACAACCATGGCGACGTTCACCATCGAAGACACGACTGCTCCGGTAATCGAAGCGGCCATTGAGGCACTCGTCGCGTGCGATGCGTACAGTGCAGAGACTGTTTATGAAGCTACGTTTACAGATGCATGTAGCGGTGATCTGGTTGATGTTTCGATGGTTGACGAACCGTTTACAGGGGGCTGTTTGAATGTGAACCAGAGTTGGTTCATCCGGATGTATACGGCAACAGATGCCTGCGGAAATACGAGCACATTTGAACAGATGTTGAACCTGTATGACGATGTTGCTCCTGTGGTGACGATGGACTTCTGCCCAGCAGATGTGATGTTGACGCTTGACAATGCGTGTTCTGCTGATCTTTCTGTGGATGCGCTTGGAATGGCCTTGGCATCGGTTACCGACAATTGCGACATTCCAGAATTAACTGTAACCTATGAGGACAGTGAACTCACGTATTCATGCAGTTCCTCTTATTCCTTGACGCGTACGTTCTATGCGACGAGTGTAGACGGCTGTGGAAATGTCTCGGAACTGGTCTCCTGTTCTCAGAGCATTACAGTAACGGACTCGACGGCTCCCGTATTAACCGATGCGGCAAACGCAACGGTGGCATGCGACGGAACTGGCAACGCAGGAGAGCTTGAAGCGTGGATCGCCAGCAACGGGGGTGCTACAGCTATGGATGCCTGCGGAGATGTGACGTGGACCAACGACTTCAGTTCGTTGAGCGACGACTGCGGTGCAACGGGATCAGCGACAGTGACCTTCACGGCTACAGATGCTTGCGGCAATGCGGCAAGCTCGATGGCTGTGTTTACGATCGAAGACATGGAAGGACCTGTTGTTGTCGATGCTTCCAGCATGACCGTGGAATGCGACGGCTCGGGGAACACGGCTGATTTTGAAGCGTGGCTTGCCAGCAACGGCGGAGCTTCGGCTTCGGATGTCTGCAGCGGATTCACATGGACCAATGATTTCGATGCGTTGAGCGATGGCTGCGGTGCGTCGGGAGGTGCAACCGTGATGTTCACGGCCACAGATGCCTGCGGCAATGCGTCGAGCACGACGGCTATGTTCACTATCGAAGACACAATGGCTCCTGTCGTTTCAGAAGCGATGGACATGACGGTTGAATGCGACGGCGATGGCAACGTGATTGATCTCGAAGCGTGGCTCGTCGATAACGGCGGTGCCTCAGCCACGGATGCGTGCGGTGGTGTGTCCTGGACCAATGACTTCGATGCGTTGAGCGATGACTGTGGTGCGACGGGTGGTGCGACCGTGATGTTCACGGCTACAGATGCCTGTGGAAACGCGACGAGCACATCGGCGACATTCACTACCGAGGATACGGAGGCCCCTGCATTTACAGGAGCACCGATGGATCAATCGAATCAATGTGAAGAAGTAGCTTACGTCGCTGCTGCAGTGGATGCGTGCAGTGCTGTGAGCATTGTGGAAGCGCGGACCGTGATCAGCGACGATGCCTGTGGCAACTACGAGCACCTGGTGCTATTGACAGCAACGGATGCATGCGGCAATAGCTCAGAACACCAGTTTACCATTGTGGTTTTGGATACCGAAGCTCCCGAAGTCGAGGATGCTGAAGGAATCGAAAACGGAGGAATCCTCGCGGTTTGTGCGGATGACATCTGGGGTGCATTGAGTATTCCTGACCCCGTGTCGTTGACCGCCATGGACAATTGTGGGGCGGACTTCACATTGGAAATGACCGAGACCATTCTAGGGTCGTATGCTCCAACGGAAACTGTGAGTAATTTCTTCACTCCGATCACTCCAGAAACAATGGAAGATGGATTGACCTGCGATGGTTTCACAACGCATGCAGCGCGCTTATTCAACTTCCCTGGGGATGAATTCTACACCGCTATGGGGGGATTGATGACCAACTATGCTGACGGCACGCGTCATTTGACGCTCGACGTAGTTTCTACAGAAAACCCTAACGCAGGGTGGACATTTGAAGTCGATTTGGACTTGGGAATGAACTGGGTCGACTGGGAAGGTCAGCCGGGTGCGCAGAGTTACAAATCGGAATGTGGTTTGGGTGATTATTCTCAGTGGATGTATCACATGATGCAAGCTTCGAGTTCTGCCACAGGATGGGGAGACTACGAGGACTCCGAGTTGAGCCTGACGCATCAACCAGCGAACGGCTACTTCGGATTCCAAATTGGAGAGGGAGCGAACAACAAGAATGCGAACCAAGGGTTCAGTGGTTGGTTCTACTACACCGGCACATTTGCAGGGGCTGATGTCATGGGGTCAGGCGATCTCTTTGGTGACTTGGATTGCTGTCTTCCATGGATGATTGAGCGGACCTATACCATGACGGATTGTTCGGGCAATGTCTCTGAATTTGACTACACCGTAGACGTGAATGGTGTGACGTGTGAGCCGTTCGAGCCAACATTAGATGGCACCATTGCAGACGAATCCAATTCGGACAGTGATGCCGATTCGAATGGAGACATTTCAGAAGAAGATGCCGACACGAAAGACCCGATCAAGATTTTGGCGTTGACTCCAAACCCATCGTCTGAATTGGCCTTGTTGTCCTTTATGGCTAGCGATGACGAATACGTAGCGGTATATCTGTACAACGGCTCAGGATTGCTTGTGTCGAGCCTCTACCAAGGCCAAGTGCCAGGCAATGTGATCATGACAATTGAGGTTCCATCCAATGAGTTGGACAACGGGTTGTATCAAATTCAGATTGTGTCCAGCGCTGGAATGGTCACGAGAAAGTTGATGGTCAACTCCTAATATTGAATCGCACTGCGATTCACAACGGGAAGCCCTTCCAGAAATGGAGGGGCTTTTTTGTGTCCTTGTGTCACGTGATGTGCCCTTAACGTTCTCGGATCCGTTTGTACAGTTTGGTCGCCAATGTGATGGCAACGGCGACGCCAAGAACTCCAACGACCCCCCAAATCCATGAAACGTGGTCTTTCAATACCACAAGGAACACCACGGCGATTAAGATGATGGTCGGTACTTCATTGAGCAGGCGATACGTCAGCGAAGACCAGCGTGGGATGCCATATTGAAGCTCGCGATAAATGCGATGACCCAAGATTTGATACATCAGTAAAAGCCATACAAATCCTAGCTTGACCAGCATCCAAGGCATGAGCAGTAAGGCCGGGTTGATCCAAACCATAGCACCTCCAAATGCCACGGTAAGAATAGCCGATGGCCAGGTGATGGCAAACCACAGCCGCCGTTCCATTATGCGGAATTGATCAATCAAAACTGCGCGTTTTGGTTCAGGGGCGTTTAAGGCCTCTCTGTGGTACACAAAGAGGCGAAACATGTAGAATAATCCGGCAAACCAGGTCACCACGAAAATGACATGTAGGGCTTTGAAGATATCGTATGACATTTGTGCGAAATTACTTCGCCATGGTTACCCAACGCACTCCAAAAGAAACTTACGCCTCAAGCGCCCGCATTGTCATGCCCAATGACACGAATACACTGGGCAACTTGATGGGGGGTAACTTGCTGAATTGGATGGACATAACAGCGGCAATTAGTGCTCATCGATGCTCTCGACGGATCTGTGTAACGGCCGCGGTGAACAATGTTTCTTTCAAACAACCCATTCGATTGGGTGACATTGTGACGATTCACGGCCAGGTATCGCGGTCATTTAGCAGCTCTATGGAGATCTTTCTGCAGGTCTTTGTGGAAGATCACCTCTCGGGAGAGCAAAGTTTGTGCAACGAAGCCATGTACACATTTGTGGCGGTAGACCAATTGGGCGCACCCATCGCGGTTCCTAAGATGTTGCCGGAAACCGATGAAGAGCAGGAACGGTTTGAAGGCGCACTTCGCAGACGTCAATTGCGGTTGGTGCTGGCCGGTAAAATGAAGCCCACTGATGCTACAGAGTTGAAGGCGTTATTCGATTGAAGAGCATGCCAGTGCCGAAGTCTTCAATCGAGTAGAGGCGTTAAGGCGTCAATTACGCGTTGATTGGCAACATGGTTGGCGCACCAATCTCCGGACCCATGCCCCCCAAATCGGCAGCGATCTCCCAATTTTGAGCACGGTCGATTCCCGCGTCCTTCCGGTTCGATATTGCGGGAGCCTGAAGCGGGCAACCACGCCGACATCCCAAGAGAGGGACGCGTGCATCCCCAGATGGCAACGACGGGTGTACCGACTGCTGCAGCGACATGCATCATGCCTGTGTCGCCTGCTAGGCTGGCCTTGGACGCGCGAATTGTCTGTGCTGATTCTGCCAAGCTAAGTTGTCCAACACGGTTGATGATGTGCGGGTTTGCCTCGAGAAGTGTCTCTGCTTCCGAGGTTTCGGATGGACCACCAATCAATGTAATGGGCACGTGTGGGAAGGATGCAATCACGGCGCTTAAGAGGCGCATGGGGATGCGTTTTCCTTCGTGTGTTGCTCCTATCGCAATGCACAAGCCGCTCCGGTGTTCAGCATTGGAATCGACCCAAATGGGCGGCCATGCGGCAGCCGTCTGAGCCCCAAATGCGGCTAAAGTTTCGCTGTAGCGTTCTACGATGTGTGGAACGGATTCTTTTCGCCAGCCTCTGACAAGCAACCACTTCGTGACATTCCATTTGTCGACCGTAAATGCGAAAACGGCTAGCGCTTTTTTGACCCGACGCGAGCGCAAATTGTTGTGCAAGTCGATGATGTAGTCAAATTCTAATGCTTTCAGTTCAGCCGTGACTTCCCGTGTGCTGCGCTCAATGGTATGTACCGTTTCAATCATGTCGCCGAAGCCTTCGACAACGCCTGCATAAGCCTTCTTGGTGAGGTAGTGCAGTTCGCAAGGTCCGTTCACCGCATCGCGCAATGCGGCAACCGCGGGAGCGGTCAATACGATGTCCCCGATCGAGGAAAAGCGAATGATGAGAATTCGAACGGCTTGTTGCGACATGGAGCAAAGCTACCGCATTACCTTCGTAGCGTGCGCATCATTGATACCCATACCCATCTTTATCAGCCAACGTTTGATGAAGACCGCGAAGCAGCGATGCAGCGGTGTACAGAAGTCGGTGTAGAAACATTGCTTCTACCCAATATCGATGCAGCCTCTATTCCGCGTGTTCATGAAATGATGGATTGCTGGCCTGACCGGTGTTTTGGAATGATGGGATTGCATCCGTGTCATGTAAAACCGGACTCTTGGCAATCTGAGTTGAAGACCATTCGGGAACAAATTGATCATTCGGGAAGGCGCTATGTAGCGATCGGTGAAATTGGATTTGATCTGCACTGGGATAAAACCACACTGGATATCCAACACGCTGCTTTTCGCAAGCAAGTAGAATGGGCGAAAGAGCTCAAGCTGCCCATCGTTATTCACGTTCGAGAAGCGTTTGACGCGTTGTTCGAAGCGCTGGATGAGGTCAATGATGAAGCCCTTACCGGGGTTGTTCATTGCTTTACAGGAAACGTGGAGCAAGCTCAACGGATTCTTGATTACGGTGGGTTTTACTTGGGAATAGGCGGTGTCGCGACGTATAAAAATGGGGGGCTTGACGCTGTGTTGCCGCATGTTCCCCACGACCGGGTGGTGCTTGAAACAGATAGTCCTTATTTGTCGCCTGTTCCCCATCGCGGCAAGCGCAATGAGTCTTCTTACACGGCCATTGTTGCCCAGCGCGTTGCCGATCTGTGGCAATTGCCCATAGAGCGCGCAGCTGCCGTGACAACTGCCAATGCCGAACGCTTGTTTTCGCTGCCTTTCAACGGATCAAATCAATGATTGATATGGGTGAAAAAGATAGCCGGATCTTACTGATTTACACAGGAGGCACCATTGGGAGTGTCAAGGACAATGATTCGGGAGCACTTGTTCCCATTGATTTTTCCGAAATTCATCGGCACGTACCGGAATTGGAACAGCCGGGACGTTCGATTGAATCTGCGTCATTTGAGCCTCCGATTGATTCGTCCAACATGGGACCGGAACACTGGAAGTTGCTGGCCCAGATTATTCGAGATCATTATGTTGATTTTGATGGATTCGTTGTGCTCCACGGAACCGATACGTTGGCCTACACGGCGTCAGCGTTGAGCTTTATGCTAGAAGGCTTGCGTAAACCCATCATTCTCACGGGGAGTCAACTACCGATCGGTTTGCCAAGAACGGATGGGCGTGAAAATTTACTAGCGTCTGTAGAGATTGCTGCTGCGATGCGGCTCGGAAAACCGATTGTGCAGGAAGTCGCTGTGTACTTTGGATCGTCTCTGTTTCGCGGAAACCGGACACACAAAGCAAGTGCCGAGTCCATGCAGGCCATCATCAGCCCCAATTTACCGGCGTTAGCGGAGGCTGGGGTGGATATCATATACAATGATGCCCAGATGTTCCAGGATCCCGTGGAGACTTTCGCGTTATGGGACACCTTGGAATCGAAAGTCGCTTGGCTACCATTGTTTCCTGGGCAGCCAATCGATGTGATTCGAAGAGTAACTGAATGGCCTGAATTGAAAGGGTTGGTCCTGTCAACATTTGGATCAGGCAATGCGCCCTCGAACCCTGAGTTGAAAGCCGCTTTGTTAGAGGCTCATGATCGGGGGGTTGTTATGGTCAATGTGAGTCAATGCGGTCACGGTGCTGTGCACCCGGAACGGTATGCTACCGCCCACCTTTTGCGGGATTGCGGCGTGATTCCTGGAGGGGACATGACCACAGAGGCTGCCCTCACGAAATTGATGGTTTCGCTCGGGCGAGGATGGAAAGGGGAGGATTTACGCTCAGCGATGTTGCACAATCTGCGTGGAGAGTTGACTCAATACAGCAGCTTGGTCTCATAGAGATCAACGCGTTTTGCATGTTTCACCAGAGATGGTGTGAACGCGGGTGACTTGGATGCGTGCGCGAGAAGCTCCTTTTATTTTCGAAGGGGTGCGTAGAAATGTCTTTGACATTCCAGGTTGAATGGGTGAAATCAGTTCGGTGGAATTGAATACCCCCGTATCCTTTTCAATCAATTGCCCCGCATTGTCCTCAAAGGAGACGCTCCAGATGAGGTGATCAACAGTCTGCTGCTTGGTATTCTTGAATTTGACCGAATATCCAATGAGGTAGCCAAACGCAGTGGAAGCCTTGACTTCTTCTACCTCAACTCCGCAAAGCCCAGTCTGCTGGCTGAACGCTGAAGCACTCCATGCCATCATCAACACAAAGAATAAGCAGGAAGGAATGGGATGGGACATGGCAAGCGAGGGATCAAAAATGACGGTGAAAAGACCAAGGTAAAAACGAATGCGGATTGGATTGGTGTGTCGTGCGAATTTGGTCTTTGTTTGCAACGCTTGTTTATGGTATTTTTGCACCCCTATTGTCGATTGCGCAATGGAAATGGAGAGGTGGCCGAGTGGCTTAAGGCGCACGCTTGGAAAGCGTGTTTACTCGAGAGGGTAACCCGGGTTCGAATCCCGGTCTCTCCACAAAAACGGAGTCGAACTCGCCAAGAGTTTAGGCTCCGTTTTTTTTTAAAGGCCTTGCAATACCTTGAGGGGAAATTAAAGCCATGTCAGGACTGAACTCAAAGCTTGGAATGTGGATTGGCATGGCATCGGCCGCCACCATCTTGCTTGGTTGCTTCTTCAAAGCCTTTCACCTTCAGGGGGCCGCATTCGTTTTTGTAGTGGGCATGTTGCTCTTTTGCTTCGGCTTCATCCCGATAGTGATGGTAGGGCTTTTCAAGAGGGGACAGGGCGTGCTGGCATTTGGCAGTGTATTTTCCAGCACACTGATTTTAGGAGCGCTCTTCAAAGTGATGCATTGGCCGTATGCCAATTTTCTCATCGCTTGGAGTGTGAGCATTATCCTGTTTGGCATCTTGCCACTCCACTTTTTAAAGACTTTCAGGACCCCGTTGAGTGAGAGTTACACTCGGGAAGCCAAACAAAGGAATGTTTTATTGGGCATCCTTCTTATGGCTTTTTTTGCCACGTGGTATTTACTGCTCGACTTGTCGAGAGTCCCTAGCCCTTACAGCTGGCCCTCTTGATCGCTGCGTTGTGCGTCAGATCGTGTCGTTTCATTCCAAAAGAATGGTGCCTTGCAGGTAGGTCACCGCTTCACCGATGAGGTGTACGCGATCTCCAGTTAAACGGCAATGCAAGATCCCACCTCTTGAAGAAAGTTGCTGAGCCGACAGTTCCGTTTTTCCTAATACTTTCGACCAATAGGGGGCAAGTGAGCAGTGTGCTGATCCGGTCACGGGGTCCTCTAGAATGCTGGCTTGAGGTGTGAAAAACCGCGAAACGAAGTCGCAATGATCGCCGGGGGCCGTGACGATCACTCCCCCTGTTCCCAAATTGATTTGGTCAAATATGGACGGGTTGATAGTGATGTTGCGCACGGCATCTTCATTCGGGTAGATCAAAACGAAATCACGTGCTTTCATGATATTCGTTGGTTGCACATTCAATGCGTTGGCTATTTCCAAGGGAAGGGTGCAACTCACGGGAGGTCTGTTAGGCAGGTCCATGCGGTATCCTTCGTGCTCTTTGTGAACGAGCAATGGTCCGCTCACGGTGTCAAAAGACACGTTGTCCCAATCCGGATGCAGGTGATGCAGCACCGCATGACCAGAAGCGAGCGTGGCGTGACCACACAGGTCCATCTCAATTTCTGGCGTAAACCATCTCAGGTGGAAGCCCCCCGCTTGCTCCACCAGGAACGCAGTCTCGGCCACGGCATTTTCAGCGGCGATCTTGAGCAATGTGGAATCGGGCAGCCAGGAATCAAGCATCACGACACAGGCTGGATTGCCTGAAAAAACGTGTTTGGTAAACGCATCGATTTGAAAAAGAACGAGGTCCATGGGTGGAAAGTACACGTAAATTCCTGCGCAATCCTGGAGATAGAGCTTTATTGTGAAGGTTGTTTTGAGTAGTTTCGCCCAAATTATTCACCATGAAGTTTTACTATTTTATCGTAGCTGGGGCTTTCCTAGCGAGTTGTTCCTCTGGCGGAAATCATGCGGATTACGCAGCTAATTTGGCATCGGCTCAGTCCGCAATTGCGGCCCACGAAAACGAAGATATCGAGGCTTGGGTAGCTCACTTTTCGGATAGTTTGAAGCATGAATCACCTGTCTACGGAGCAGGGGTCATCGACTTGGTTCAGCAAAAAGAGCAAATCGGCATGTACCACGCGGCATTTGATGACATCAAATTGACGGAAGCAATTTGGTTGCCAGGCGTGAATGATAAAACAGGGTTACCCGACGGGAGCGTTCGGTGTTATGGAAAGTGGACGAGCACGTTTGTTCCATCTGGAAAGACGGCCATCTTGAATGCTTACCATTACTTCAGTTTTACGGATGGTAAGATTAGCCAGTCCGGTGACTTCTTTGATTTTGGAGGCCTTATGGATGCTGTCGCTCCGGATGTGACCACGTTCCTCGCAACCCATGACGTGAAGGATGCGAGTGCTTGGATGGCCGCTTGGGTGCCTGGTGCAACCGATTATGAGACGTTCAAAGCAATGGGAGTTTCGGCTCGCTTGTTTCAATCGGCTAATCCTGCTAACGCCAACGGCACGGCCGTTCTTTTTGATGTGACGGATGTGCCTGCTTTCGAAGCATTCACGAGCGGTCCTGAAGGAGCAGCAAGTGCAGAGAATGCCGGTGTTAAGATGAATACCTTGGAATTTTACAGCGAACAAACCCCTTAATGGGAGTTGATTTGTTGGATGGAAAGGGGCTGCAGTGATGCAGCCCCTTTTTGCTGTTAAGTTGTTTTGATTTTTCATCGGGCACAGCCCAGTAAAATCTATAAGCAACTAGAAACGAGCGGTTTAATTGCCTTTGGAGGCTGGTTTTACGGGCTGTCTTTTTCACTTGCTCAAAGCGAGAGTACTGCCTACATTTGCAATCGGTTGGCTGGCGAGTGTGCAAGCGACCGAGACCTTTGAGTAAATTTCACCAACCTGATTCACACATGAAGAAGTTGTTCGCCCTCCTCGCTATCGCAGGGCTGTTTCTCGTAAATGTTCCCACGGCTGCTTGGTCCCAAGAGGCCGCAACGGAACTCTCAGTTGATACTGCCGGTACTTCAGCAGACATGGATTCCATTTCGATGGAAGAAGCTATGATGGATTCCACCGCAGTGGAGGAAGTCGCAGAAGTTGAATCAATTGCTGAGCCTGTAGAAGAGACGCGGGAAGTTTTGAGTTTTCACCAGACAGTGAAGAAATACTTCATTGAAGGCGGTGCAACGTTCATGGCTTTTGTACTGATCTGTTTGATTCTCGGTTTGGCTTTGAGCATCGAGCGAATCATCTATTTGAACATGGCCACAACCAATTCCGGTAAGCTAGTAGAGGAAATTGAAGAGGCTCTCGGAAAGGGAGGTGAAAAGGCCGCCATGGAAGTCT
>ERZ807291.9233-NODE-9233-length-10743-cov-4.752807_pt1 | contig 10743 bp, 9 predicted proteins | sample MGYA00521257_ERZ807291 | MGnify/ENA primary metagenome ERZ807291 (study PRJEB31413, sample SAMN03169783) | marine metagenome | biome: Marine; feature: Water; material: Subsurface seawater | place: North Sea | collected 2011-04-28 | depth 1 m m ... | reverse complement strand
GAAACTGCGCCCGTAGCGCCTGTAGCTGTCGCAGCACCGGCTGCGAAGGTCGCTACGTCTACAGCAACTACGCCTGTGTCCAGCGCCAGTGCCAACGATAAATCCCTCTCCCCCGCTGCTCGCAAGGCCGCCGAAGAAACCGGCGTCCACATCGCCGCAATCAGCGGTAGCGGCAAAGATGGCCGCGTGACGAAGGGCGACATTCTCGAAGCTGCTCAAGCCCCTGTGCCCGCTTCGGCAGGGCCTACATCAACTCCAGCCAAACCTGCACTCTCCACTTCAATCGAAGGCGAACGCGAAACGCGCAAGAAGATGTCACCGCTTCGTCGAAAGATTGCTGAGCGTCTCGTCGCAGCTACTCAGGAGGCCGCTATGCTCACGACTTTTAATGAAGTTGATATGAGCGCCGTCATGAAGCTTCGCAAGCAACATCAGGAAAAATTCGTCGAGCGCCATGGTCTGAAGCTTGGCTTCATGTCCTTCTTTACGAAGGCGGTCACGCATGCGCTGCAAGCCGTCCCACAGGTCAACGCACGTATCGAGGGTAACGAAATCGTCACCCAGCACTACTACGACATCGGCGTCGCCGTGGGTACCGATAAGGGCCTCATGGTGCCTGTGTTGCGTAATTGCGACCAGAAGAGCTTTGCCGAAATTGAAGGTGATATCCTGAGCTACGCGAAAGCCGCCCGCGATGGCAAGATCCAGATGAGCGACCTCGAAGGCGGTGTCTTCACGATCTCGAACGGAGGCATCTATGGCTCCATGCTGAGCACGCCCATCGTCAACCACCCACAGCCCGCCATCCTCGGTCTGCATAATATCACCGAACGCGCCGTCGTCATCAACGGTGAGATTGTCGCTCGCCCGATGATGTATCTGGCACTAAGTTACGATCACCGCCTGATCGATGGCAAGGAAGCAGTCACCTTCCTAGTCAAAGTCAAAGAAGCGATCGAAGACCCCAGCCGACTCCTCTTCGGCATCTAGAGCATGTTGCTATCCGCCATTACCCATTCTCAATTCATTCTATGTCCGAAGAAAACACATTTGATCTCATCATCATAGGCTCTGGCCCAGGCGGTTACGTCGCGGCCATTCGCGGGGCGCAGCTTGGCCTAAAGACGGCCCTCATCGAAAAGGAAAAGCACCTCGGCGGCACCTGCCTCAATGTGGGCTGTATCCCGAGTAAGGCGCTGCTCCACTCCACTGAGATGTATCATTTCGCCGGGCATGGCGCGGACGCGCACGGCATCGACCTGACGAATCTTTCTATCAATATCGAGAAGCTGATGGCCAAGAAGAGCAAGACTGTTGACCAGCTCCGCGCTGGCGTTCAACACTTGATGAGGGCCAATAAAATCAAAGTCTTCAACGGTCTCGGCATGCTTGCAGGGGGCAGCAAGGTGCGGATCAAGGAAAAGAACGATGAGACTGTGCTTACTGGCAAGCACATCATTATCGCCACTGGTTCCTCGTCCATCGAGCTGCCCTTTCTTCAGTTTGACGGAGAGATAGTCGTGAGCAGCGACCAAGCGATCGCCTTCAATACAGTTCCCGAAAAACTCGCCGTCGTCGGCGCGGGTGCTATCGGACTGGAGCTGGGCTCGGTCTGGGCGCGCCTTGGCTCCAAAGTAGAGGTGATTGAATTTCTCCCCAACATCGCGCCGACCTTCGATAAGGACGTTTCTAAAATGGCCGAACGCCTCTTTAAAAAACAGGGGCTCAACTTCCACCTCAAGACCAAGGTGACCGGTCTGAAAAAAGAAAAAGGTAAGAATATCCTCACAGCTGAGAAGGACGGCAAAGAGATCGTATTCGAGGCGGATAAGGTACTCGTCGCGGTCGGGCGCAAGCCCTACACGGATCGCCTCGGCCTGGAAACCGCTGGCATCGAAACAGACGACAAGGGCCGCATCCCCGTGGACAAGTATTTCAAAACCTCCGCCGATGGCATTTATGCGATCGGCGACGTCATTCCTGGCCCTATGCTCGCGCATAAGGCCGAAGAAGAAGGCGTTGCCTGCGTCGAACGCATCGCCGGGCAAGCGGGGCATGTAAATTACGACGTCATTCCTAACGTCATTTACACCGAACCGGAAATCGCCAGCGTAGGCATGACAGAAGCTACGGCCAAAGAGGCAGGCATCGAATTCAAATCCGGAAAATTCAACTTCGCTGGAAACGGGCGCGCCATCGCGACCGATGCAACCGACGGCTTCGTCAAGGTCACCGCCTGCGCAAAGACGGACCGTATCATCGGCGTGCAAGTGATCGCCAAAAGTGCGTCCGAGCTCATCTCCGCCGCAGTGACCCACATGGAATACGGCGGCAGCGCGGAAGACCTAGGCCGTACCATTCACGCGCACCCCACGCTAAGCGAAGCGATGAAGGAAGCTGGACTGGCCGTCGGCGGCAACGCGATCCACAGCACGTAATACCTTTAAATCCAGTCTTCGCCATGGGCTTTGAGCGCCTTGGCCAGTTCGCGGGCAAAGAAGGGGCCTCGGTAGACCCAACCCGTGTATAATTGTATCATGGAGGCGCCGGCATCAATTTTTTCGCCCGCACTTTCGACCGAATCGATTCCGCCGACACCGATGATCGGCAGCTTGCCATCGGTCGCTTTGTAAATGTAGTTGATCACATCGTTAGAGCGCTTGCGGAGGAAGCTGCCGCCACTCAGGCCTCCAGTTTCTTTGCTGCTAAAACCCAGTGGGCGCTCAATCGTTGTATTCGTGGCTATGATACCATCGAAGTTCAACTCAAGCAAAACACCCACAATCCCATCGATCTCCTTGTAGGTCAGATCCGGAGCTATCTTTAAGAGGAGCGGGTGTGGATCCCGGCCCAGCTTCTTGGCGTGAGCAAGGTTTTCGTCTCGTATGGTTTGCAGCAAGTCGCGGAGATAAGTGGCGCTTTGCAGGTCGCGTAGGCCTTGCGTATTCGGACTGCTGATATTAATAGTAAAATAGTCAGCCTGATCGGCCAGTTTGCGGAAGCAAGCGATGTAGTCATCGACCGCGTGGTCGAGTGGAGTGGTCTTCGCCTTCCCTATATTAACCCCGACCGGCATACCGCGCTTACCCTTTGGGTAGTTTTTGGCTAGAGCGTTAAGCATCACATCGGCGCCTTTGTTATTAAAGCCCATGCGGTTAATCAGCGCTTTTTGTTCTGGATAGCGGAAAAGGCGGGGGCGCGGGTTGCCTGGTTGGCCTTCCGGAGTCACTGTGCCGACCTCGGCGTGGCCGAAGCCGAGGGCCTCGATCGCGCGGGGGAACTCACCGTCTTTGTCCATCCCGGCGGCCAAACCAACTCGATTGGGGAATTCCAAACCAAATAACTTCACCGGCTTGTCCTCTTTGACGAGATTGTAACGCCGCACCAATCGACATAAGGTCGGCAACGCGCCCATTGTCATTAAAGCAGTGCGACCGCGGTCGTGTGCTTGTTCCGGTTCCATCTTGAAGAGTACCGGACGCACCATATTTTCGTAAATAAATCCCATAACGATCTGACTGAAGATAAAATTGCTATTTTAACAGCAAGTTGACGCAAAACAATGAAAAAGACTGATATGAAAATATTCTGACAAAGCACTTTACAAAGAAGAACACGGGGTTTTAACCAATTACGTTTAAAGCGTTCTAATTCATCTTGGCAGCTTTTTTTCAATTACGCAAAGCGTCTGTATATTATATGTCGAAACCTACTAACAAACTTACTTGGTGCAAAGCTCGTCTAGGCGAGGATATGAACTGGTGGATTCACGAAATTAGCGATTCTGTCCATTGGGATGCGGATGGTCTCGGTATCATCGACCCACGCCAATTCCAGTATATCATCGATCTACTCGAACCGCTCTCTGATTACGGCCTCCAAAATGAGCTGGTGGACGACGCCTTTTATTCCTTCGGTATCGATAAGGTGGAAAAGGACAAGACTGTTCTCCTCAAGCGCGTCCAAGACAGCATACTGGAGAGTGAAGATCCGCTCTTCGCCTTGCCCGACGTGCTCGACGAGGAAAAAGGGCCCTACGCCGATTTACTGGATCATATCACGAAGCTACGCGTCAAAATGCTCAACGATTTGATCGATTTCTCGCAGAACCTGACTGTTGAAGAACTCGAGGAAGAAATCCGTGAAGCACAGAACGCTGATTTCCTCGAAGGTCGCGTCTCCCATTTCTTTAGCGAGCTGACCGCTATCCTGGAATACATCCCCGAGGGCTTCGAACTCGACGACGATGACGAGTCCAAGCCCAAGTCGGAAGACGAGGAACTCGAAAAAGATCTCGCAGATGTTGATGCGGTCACTGACGAAAAGATCGAAGAAGATGAGACCATGAAATGGGACGAAGAAGAAGAGGCGGACGAGGATTACGAAGAGACAACTGCCCCGCCAGACGATGATAAGGGCAAATAAGACATTCACTGTCATCTTGTTCCAAGCCCCGTCCTTAAGGATGGGGCTTTTCATATACCGGCTAGTCGTATGCCTTCAATAGGCAGATCGATACCAGCAGTTCATTACTTTCCCGTTGCCAGCGGGCACCACTCAACATAGGCAGGGCTGATAGAAAGATTATGTTAGAAAATTTAACCGATAAATTAGGCACTGCACTCCGCAATTTGCGCGGCATCGGCAGGCTGAGCGAAGACAACATGGCCGAGGCGCTGAAGGAAGTGCGCCAAGCGCTCCTGTCCGCGGACGTGCACTTCAAGGTAGTCCGTGAATTCGTGGCCGAGGTCAAGGCGCAGTGCGTCGGGCAGGAAGTGCTCAAATCCGTCACGCCGGGTCAGCAGGTAATCAAGATCATCCACGACGAGCTGGTCAAGCTGCTCGGTGAAGGTGCGACCGAACTGGAGGATAAGAAACCACTTCGTATTATGATGGTCGGCCTCCACGGCTCCGGTAAGACGACAAGTAGCGGGAAATTGGCACGCTATCTCGCCAAGAAGCGCGACTACCGCCCTGCCCTTGTGGCTTGCGACGTGTATCGGCCAGCTGCGATCGATCAGCTTGAGATGCTGGCCAAGAATGAAGCATGCATCTTTTACGGTGACCGCGAGGAGAAGGATGTCATTAAAATCGGCACGCGCGGCCTCGATGCAGCTAAAAATGCTGATGCCAATCTGATCATTTTCGACACCGCCGGCCGACTCCAGATCGACGGAGACCTGATCGAAGAGATCAAACGGCTGAAAGATGCAGTCCAACCCGATGAGATTCTACTCGTGGCGGACGCCGCCCTCGGTCAGGAAGCGGTCAACGTGGCCAAGCACTTCAATGAAGCCGTCGGTTGCACCGGTATCATTCTAACCAAGCTCGATGGTGACGCACGCGGGGGAGCCGCTCTCTCGATGAAATCGATCTCCAATGTGCCGATCAAGTTCATCGGCACAGGTGAAAGGTCAGACGAATTTGACCTCTTTCACCCCGACCGCATGGCTTCCCGCATACTCGGGATGGGCGATGTGGTTTCACTCGTCGAAAAAGCTCAGGAGACGATCGACCAGGATGAAGCTGAACGGATGGCCGAAAAAATGCGCAAGGCGGACTTCAACCTCGAAGACTTCCTCTCGCAAATGCAACAGGTTAAAAAAATGGGCTCACTTGGCTCCATTGTCGGCATGATGCCGGGTATGAGCGGCGTCGACATCGGCGAGAAAGAGGAAAAGAAAATGGCGCGCACCGAGGCGATTATTCTGTCGATGACCGTGCAAGAGCGTCATAACCCGCGCCTACTACGCGGCAGCCGCTTAAGGCGCATCGCCAACGGATCCGGCGTCCAGGTGCGCGATGTTAACGCCCTGATTAAGCAATTCACCCAGATGCAAAAAATGATGAAAATGATGCGCGGTGGCAAAGGTCGCAAGATGATGAAGGCCATGAAATCGCAGATGGGCAATGATTCCGGAGGCTTGCCAACAAACCTTCCCGGACTATAATAATTACCACTCAATGGATAACCAAGTCGTTCCAGTCCTGATCAAAGGCGTCATGCCCACTTCAAGTGGGTGCGCTGTTTTCCTTGCTAGCGGAGAGAAGACCTTTGTCATCTATGTGGATCAAGGCATTGGTGAGGCTATTCAGCGTGCTGTCGATGGCGAGCAAGCAGAGCGCCCGCTAACTCACGATCTCATGCTCACACTACTTGATGGACTTGGCGCCGAGGTGGAGCGCGTTGTGATCAACGACGTGGATGAAGGAACTTTTTTTGCTCGGCTCATCGTCTCGATGGAGAACGAACTCGGGCATAAAATTATCGAGATCGATGCCCGCCCCAGTGACTCCATGGTGCTGGCTTTGGCCACGGGTAAGCCGATTTACACAGCCCGTTCCGTGATCGAATCGGTCGACGATATGACGGAGATTCTAGCACGCATTTTGGAGCAAGGTTCGTAGTCGTATGCTGCCCCTACCCGACCCGATCATCCTCGGCCAACCTTGGACAGCGCTCGCACCGATGCAGGATGTCACCACCCTGCCCTTCATACGCTTACTGGGTAAATACGGGGCTCCGGATTTGCTCTTCACGGAATACTTTCGTGTTCATGGTCACTCTAACTTAGAGCAACACATCGTCGACTCCATCTGCCACCATGATACCGGTCGCCCAGTTTTTGCCCAGCTCATTGGCGAGAGCTTACCCGATTTAGAGCGGACGGTTGAGGCAATCGAGCGGACTGGACTGCCGGTGGCCGGGATTGATCTCAACATGGGGTGCCCCGCTCCCAAGGTATATAAGAAAAACGTCGGCGGCGGCCTTCTCCGCGAGCCGTCCAAAGTGAACGAAGTGCTCGGCTGTCTGCGGGCGGCGATTAAGGGTCGTTTCACGGTAAAGATGCGTATCGGTTTCGAGAACGACGAACACTTCGAGGCCCTTCTGGAATTGATTGAGAAACACCAAGTGGACCTACTCAGCCTCCACGCCCGGACAGTCAGAGAGGCCTACCGCAGTGAGGTGCACTACGCATACATTAAACGTGCCGCAGAGCGGCTCTCCTGCCCGGTCTTAGCCAACGGTAACATCACTTCCGTGGCCAAAGGTCAGTGGGTACTGGACGAGACCGGCAGTGCCGGGCTTATGGTCGGCCGATCCTGCATACGCAACCCCTGGATCTTTCGCCAACTGCGCGAGCACTTTGCCGGTGAGCCCCTTTTCCAGCCCACGCTCGGGGATGTCCGCGCCTACATCGAAGATTTGATCGTGGCAACGAGTCGACCCGACTTGCAGGGGCGCTATCACATCAATCATATGAAGAAGTTCCTCAACTTCATCGGCCTAGGCGTCGATGAAGACGGACAATTCCTTCACGACATGCGTCGTGCTCAGACGAAGGACGAGCTCGACGCCATCTGTGACCGCCATCTGTTGGATCATGGCCGCGCGAGGCTACACTTTCCCGACGAACCGATCAAGGGCCTGGTCGCCCGCCCGAATTGCGAGACGGCACGCGGCTGCGCGTTATAGGCGCGTGCGAATTTCGCACCGTTTGAGTGACCTTCAGCGCGATATGCGCTCAAACAATATTTCATTTGCGAAAATCTTTCAAAAGAGATTGCACCCAACTTGTAGCTTTGGCACTAACATCGCTTCCGTGCTTTAACACCAATCACATATAGATGAATATCCACGAGTATCAGGCCAAACGCCTTCTTCAGGAATATGGAGTCCCCGTCCCACGCGGGTATGCTGCCACTAATTCCCGAGAAGTTGAAACCGCTATCTCCCACCTTGGCGACGACATGATCGTTGTGAAGGCCCAAATCCACGCTGGTGGACGCGGTAAAGGGACTTTTACCGACGGCTATAAAGGGGGTGTCAAGGTGGTCAAAAACCGCGAAGAAGCGCTCGATGCCGCGAATCATATGCTCGATAACACCTTGGTCACCGCACAAACAGGCCCCGAAGGCCGCAAGGTCCAGACGCTCTATTTCACTGAAGCATGCGACATTGAGCACGAGTATTACCTCGCTATCGTCCTCGACCGCGAGACCGCCCAGTCCATGATCATCGCCTCGACCGAAGGTGGTATGGATATCGAAGCGGTGGCCGAAGCCACTCCCGAGAAGCTCATCCGCGTGCCGATCTCGCCCACCATGGGGCTTCGCCACTACCACTGCCGACGCGTCGCCTTCGCTCTCGGCTTCGAAGGAGAGCAAGTCAAGCAATTCGCTCGTATTCTAACGGGGCTCTACAAGATGTATTGGGATAAGAATGCCATGCTTGTCGAAATCAACCCGCTGGTCAAAACCAAGCAGGGCCAGTTGATGGCACTCGACGCCAAAGTCTCTTTCGACGGCAATGCGATCTTCCAACACCCCGATATCCAGCAACTACGTGATCTCAACGAAGAAGACCCCAAAGAGATCGAAGCCTCCAAGCATAATCTCGCCTACATAGCGCTCGACGGCAACATCGCATGTATGGTGAATGGTGCCGGACTTGCGATGGCTACAATGGATATCATTCAAAGCTTTGGCGGCTCCCCAGCCAACTTCCTCGACGTGGGTGGCGGCGCCAACGAAGACCAAGTCACCGCAGCATTTAAGATCATTTTATCCGATCCCAATGTTAAGGGCATACTCGTCAATATCTTTGGTGGTATCATGAAGTGCGACGTTATCGCCCGGGGCATCGTGGCCGCCGCGAAGAACGTCGACATCACTGTGCCGCTCGTCGTCCGTCTTGAGGGAACCAACGTTGAAGCTGGCAAGCAAATCCTACGTGAGAGTGGCGTGGCACTCACTCCGGCCGACAGCCTCGTTCAGGCCGCCGAAGTCATTGTCGCGCAGGTCAATAGCGCAGGATAGTCCTTAAACGATCACATTTAAAATACATTCCAATGAGTATTCTCGTTAATAAAGACACACGTCTCGTCGTTCAAGGGATCACCGGAAAAACCGGTACCTTCCATACACTACAATGCATCGATTACGGCACGAACGTCGTCGCCGGGGTCACTCCCGGCAAGGGTGGTCAACTCTGGGAGGGAAAAGTCCCTGTCTGCAACACGGTCGACGAAGCCGTCAAGCAACATGGTGCCAACGTCTCCGTCATCTATGTGCCGCCGGCCTTCGCCGCCGACTCCATCCTTGAGGCAATCGAAGCGGAAATCCCGCTCGTCATCTGTATCACTGAGGGCGTGCCCGTTCGTGATATGGCTGAAGTCCGCCGCCGTTTGTATTTCCACAACACGAAGACCCGCCTGATCGGCCCCAACTGCCCTGGTATCATTACACCCGGCGAGTGCAAGATCGGCATCATGCCAGGCTACATCCATAAGCCCGGTCGCGTCGGCGTCGTCTCCCGCTCCGGCACACTGACCTACGAGGCCGTCTGGCAACTCACTCAGCGCGGCCACGGGCAATCGACCTGTATTGGTATCGGAGGCGACCCTATTAACGGCACTTCGCAACTCGATGCCGTCCGCATGCTCAACGAAGACCCCGACACGGATGCCATCATCATGATCGGCGAAATCGGTGGTAGCGCGGAAGAGGAAGCCTGCGCCTATATCAAGGAGCACGTTAAAAAGCCCGTCGCCGGATTTATCGCTGGTGCCTCCGCACCCAAGGGGCGCACTATGGGTCACGCTGGTGCTATCGTTTCTGCCAGCGGTGCCGGCACTGCCGAGGCTAAGTTTGCCGCCATGGAAGATGCGGGTGTCTCCATCGCCCGCAACCCATCTGAGATAGCAGACGCTCTACTCAAGATCTACAAAGGCTGAGTCTAGGCTTAGAATGTTTTACAAATCCGCCCGTTGGCTTCAGGCCCGGGCGGATTTTTTATTAGTCTCTGTCAGTGCGCCCGACTCTTCACTAGGCAACAACCACGTCCATACTCGTTGCAAGATCAGTTTGCGCCTGGGCGTGTGGGTCAGTCTTTGCTTGCGCCATCTTCATGCGGTAGCGCTGGAGTTGTTTTGAGGTCAGGGTGGCGATGTTACAAATGGGCTCACCCGGTTTGACTGCGGGCATGGTCGCCATGCCCAGGATGATACCGTTTGCAGGAGAAGTGAGTACGCTTTGCTCCACACCCATGATACTGTAATTCGTAACGATCGCTTGCCCATCCTCAACGAAGTCTCCGGGACTGACGTGAAACTTTAAAATGCCACCGACGGTCGCGCGGATCCACTGGGTCTTGCGAACCTTAGCCAGAAATGGTGGCCGGAGCAATGGAGCGTCGAGCATTCCGAGTACCGAGAGCACATTGCGGATACCCTGAGTGCCGATCTGGAGTATGCTGGGCTCGATTTTCCATGGCTCGCCCGCCTCAAGGATGATTGTCGGGCAACCGCGCTTGGTCGCCTCTCGGCGAAAAGAGCCGAGCGGTCCCTTGCCGTCGACCACCATCATACATCCGAAGGCTTCAGCTAGACGGCGGGCATCTGGGTTCGTCAAGTCGGCGCGAATATTGGGGAAGTTGGTACGCTGGAAAGCTGCCGTGTGTAGGTCGATGCCAAAGTCGCATTTGTCGACTAGTTCGGTCATTAAAGTGTAAGCGATTCGGCTGGCAAGACCTCCCCTTTTTGTGCCAGGAAACGAGCGGTTCAAATCACGTCGGTCTGGAAGATAGCGCTCGTGTGATTCGAATCCAAAGACGTTGACTACGGGTGCCAGAATGAGTGTGCCGCACTTCAGGTTGACGGCATCGCCGAAAAGGAAGTCGTGGATGATCCCTGTGCCGTTAACCTCGTCGCCATGGATGGCTGCGGTGATAAAAATACATGG
>ERZ807291.9232-NODE-9232-length-10744-cov-5.453644_pt1 | contig 10744 bp, 14 predicted proteins | sample MGYA00521257_ERZ807291 | MGnify/ENA primary metagenome ERZ807291 (study PRJEB31413, sample SAMN03169783) | marine metagenome | biome: Marine; feature: Water; material: Subsurface seawater | place: North Sea | collected 2011-04-28 | depth 1 m m ... | reverse complement strand
CGCGGGGTATGGATCGCGGCGATATTTAAGTCCCAGCCCGCATCGGCGGCTACGTTCGCCCAATAGCTGGCGTGGGACGATAACGCCTCATCGCTAAATTCAGCACCTTTCTTGTGCCAAACGAATTCCACCATTGCTGGACTGCTAGGCGTGTCCGCGACGCCGGTCGACGCGCTCGACGTTGCCTCAGGCAGAGGCGACGGTGGCGCGTCGGTAACGTCAGATTGTTGACCACAGGCGGTTAGAGCCAATGCTATTAATACGGTTGATATTTTTTTCATTATTATCTCCTTTTACCGATATTTCATTCTCGCAGGCGTCTTTTAACACTACCTTGCAACAGGACCTGGCAACACGACCTTGCTTGACACCATCCTCAATTGCTACGACCGCTGCGCGACTAATACCCAATTTACGTGATGATGTCAAAGTCAATAGGTATCGTGCCACCATCGGCCTGATCTGCGAATAGGGCGAAGCTTTGCAGTTCATGCGAATTACCGTCAGTGACACGTATGCCTCGCATGGCGGTGGGGAGGTCCGCATCGAGAGCTGCAACCTTGACAGAATAGACGTCCTGGCCATTGCGCACCTGTCCGACGGTGTATCGTCCCGGCTCGATAGTCTGCAAGTGCTCACGCAGATCACTCATACTCTCCAGCATGAGCTCTGCAAGTTCGCTTCCAACCTTTACCAACTCGGACATTGAAATCCCATCGGTGGCGAAGGTTTCTAACACTGGTGAGAGGTTGATTGCTTGATCAGACATAAGGTCAATGCCGGTTGTGGAGAAAGGAGGTCAGAGATTTTAAAAAATCGTTTAGCACCTCGATATAGGCTCAGCACTAGCGACTAATTTTCGCTACCGAATGTGCGGTGGCGGTCAAATTGCCCTCAGCGTTGTGAATCTCAGCATCCAAAAAGGCAATAGATCGGGTCATTTTACGTATACGTCCCGTAACCGTTAGAACGTGCTCTCCGCGCGTTGCATCTTCATACCGGGTGCTGATTTCAAGACTAGAAAGGCGCGTAATCGTGGGGTCGAGACCGAAAACTGCATGGGCCATGGCGGCATCGAGCATCGCGGTAACAAAGCCGCCCTGAACGACATTGCCGCTGTGGCAGTAATCGAGAGGGACGCAAAATTCGAAAACACAGGTTTGCTTCTCGATGTCGACATCGACGATATTCCCCCCGAGAAAATTCAAGAATGGGGGTTTCTGCTCATTGAGCGTGGCGATGATGTCGTCTCGATTCACTGGTAAAGTCCGTTGTTTGACATTAGAGGGTTGAAGCGTCGAGCAATGATAACTAATTTGTGAAATTTATATCATTCATTTAGTCAGTAAGCGGTGAGTTTGATTCAAATCTATGGCAAGGTATCCGACGTCGATGCCCATGCTCTGAATGATACATAGCGCCGCAGTGCACCGATCACCTAATGCCATCATTTTGCTAGGGAGCGCCGAAACTATCATGCGAGCCGCGATTGAAAATATGCTGTCTATGCAGCACCGAATGAATGCCCGAGTGCATGAAGATTGGATAGCACAGAACTTCGAGTGGTACCGGGCCGCGTGGATAGAGTGTGGCGAGCTTATGGATCACGTTGGGTATAAGTGGTGGAAAAAACAGACGGCAGATATGGAGCAAGTTCGACTCGAAGTTATTGATATTTGGCATTTTGGCATGTCCGCCATGTTTACACCCAGTTGCGATATCCCAGAATTGGCCCGACAAATTGAATTAGATCTTTATCACACCGAGCCGGAAACAGCTGACATTCATCAAGCGACTGAGGCACTGGCGCAGCACTGCTTGCAGCATCGGACTTTCTCTGTTCCCTTGTTTGCGCAGCTCATGCTTGCCTGTGAACTGAACTTTGACGATCTTTACCGACACTACGTCGGTAAGAACGTGCTCAATTTCTTCCGGCAAGATCACGGGTACAAGACCGGCGAGTACGTAAAGATTTGGCAGGGACGTGAAGATAACGAGCACCTGTCGGAGATCATCGATAGTCTTGATAGCACTACAGAAGGGTTTCCGGATGACGTTTATGCAGAGTTGACCCGGCGCTATCAGGCTTAGCACACGCGGGTCCATCGCCGCTATACATAGTCTTAACTGCACATGCGAGAACCTTCGTGAACGATTCAAGGACACATACCATGGCTGGCTTTGAAGATTACTTTTATCAGGTGAAGGATGGTTTGACCCTCTACGCACGCGACTATCGCGGGCCCTCAGCTAACGCTCCCGTCGTACTGTGCATGCATGGTCTGTCACGCAATAGCCGCGATTTTTCTCGCATAGCACCGACGCTTGCCAAAACACATCGCGTAATCGTGGTGGAGCAGCGCGGGCGAGGGCGCTCAGCTTACGATCCACAAAGCGATCGTTATACGCCAGAGACCTATATTGGCGACATGTTTGAATTGCTCGCTAAGTTGGGCATTCAATCTTGTGCAACCATCGGAACATCGATGGGCGGATTGATGGCTATGGGTATGAATGCTATCGCGCCGACACTTTTCACGCATGTTGTGATTAACGACATTGGTCCGGAACTTGCCACTGAAGGTTTGGATCGGATTAAAAAGTACGTCGGTACGGCAGGTGAATTCCCCGATTGGCAGAGTGCTGTAGCACATACTAAAACTGTCAACGGCGTCGCTTTTCCCGATTATTCAGATGACGAATGGCGACAGTTCGCTGAGCAGATTTGCACCGAGAAAGGAGGCCGCGTGATGCTAGATTACGACATGCATATCTCCGACCCAATGAAGAATAGCGACGCCGCTACAGCGCCCGCAGTGCTCTGGTCACTATTTGATCATTTAGAGTCAAAGCCGCTTCTACTCGTTCGTGGTGAGCTCAGCGATTTACTGGATATGGATTGCGTTGAACAGATGCAGCGGCGACACCCTCGCATGCAGCGGCTAAGCGTGCCGCGGGTCGGGCACGCGCCGATGCTCGATGAGCCAGGCGTTCTCGACGCTATTGTCGCGTTTATTAATAACTAGCAGAGTCTCAAAAGGTATCGATAGCCTCTGCAAGCTGTAAATCCAGAGACGTAATTCCACCCGCATCGTGCGTAGTCAGCGTGATCTCTACTCGGCTATAGCTGTTACACCAATCAGGATGGTGGTTTAACTGCTCCGCAAGAAGCGCTACCCGGTTCATAAAGCCCCAGGCAGCACTAAAATCGGCAAATTTATGCTGTTTATAAAGGCTCTTTCCCTCTAAAGACCATTGCGGGTGCGCGGTGAGCCACGCTTCAAGAGTTTCACTGTTAATCAGCTGTCGATTCATTTCTCCTCCTTAAAATAACGCCGCATTCGAGGTGATGGGTGTAGGGAAACTGGTCAAAGAACGCCAAATTTTCGATGCTGTGTGTGTGCTTAAGAGTATCGAGATTGGTGATGAGTGTGCTGGGATTGCAGGAAATATAGATAATATTGTCAAACTGGGCGGCGAGACTGAGCGTTTTTTCATCGAGTCCTGCGCGAGGAGGATCCACAAGCAGAGTGTTCAAAGAGTAATCCGCAAGCGCATGCTTCAGATGAGCTAGTCGTCGAAAAGCTCGGTCGCCTGCCAATGCGCTGCTCATATCTTCTGCGGACAGACGGGCAAACTCAACGTTACTGATTTTATTAGTTTGTCGATTGAGTTCGGCGGCAGCAGTCGCGACCTTGGAAAGTTCGGTTGCTATTACGTTGTTAAAAGCTTGCGCCAATGGCAGCGTAAAGTTACCTATTCCGCAGTACAGTTCTAAGAGGTCGCCACCAAGCGGCCGTGCATATTTAAGGGCCCAGCTAATCATGTGCTGATTAACATGCCCATTGGGCTGCGTGAACGCTTGCTCGGGTTGCCGATAGTGATATTCACGTCCATCAATAGTTAAGCACTCATCAACCCAGTCTCGACTAACGACACGTTTTTGTTTTCGACTTCGACCAATAAGCTGCACATTTAGCTCTGTCGCAAGTAGGGCTGCCTCGTTGTGCCAGTCATCCCCAAGTGTCCGGTGATAGATTAATGTCACCAACATGTCGCCTGATAACGTGCAAAGAAATTCAGTCTGGAAAATTTTGTGGCGCAGAACGTGTGATGCCTTCAGACCATCTAATAGAGCGGGCATTAACGTTTGGATCGCATTACAGGCTATTGGGAAATCATTGATGACGACGGGTGTTTTTCGGTCGTCACTGCGGAACATTACGTAGTTTAGATCGTCGCCTTCATGCCATAGGCGAAACTCAGCGCGTAGCCTAAAACCTTGCGCAGGTGACGAGAAAACCTCGGGTCTCGGTGCATTAAGCGCCCGAAACTTCTCAAGAACCGATGCTATTTTTGTACTTAGTATTGCGTCGTAATGATCAGGCTGTACGTTCGATAGCGGCATGAGAAATCCGGTTTACAGGCAGTTTTTCGGTTTAGGTAAGCCTGCTATCCGACTACCTCGGCGTGCGGGGCTTACTGGAAACAGTGTCATTAGATATATCGAACGACCTTTGTCTGGCCCCAGCCGTTTCTTAACAAAATTGACCAGCGCTCTGTTAGCGGGAGAGGCGTCATAGCGTTCATAATAGTCCCTCAGAAGATAAATAATCTCCCAATGCGCGTCAGTAAGCTCTAGCCCTTCATCTGCTGCAAATTGCTTTGCAATGTCCACGTCCCAGGTCTGCCAGTCGCGCAGGAAGCCTTTATCGTCACAGAGAGTTTCGAGTTTTGTCGTCAAGCGGCTAATCCCACAGCACCGATTTCGCATGTACTTCAGTCAGTTTAATCCATTGATCATAGGACACGCTTTCAACGATTACGTTGGGCCTTTCAAGAAGCCCTGCGCGTTCGAGGTCAGCCCGTAGTGCTCCGGCCTGACACCTCATGGTGGGGTGCTGCGGTTGATCATCAGCGAGGAGATAAACCGCGTTATCGATAAAAATTAGATAATCGTCTGCTCCAATAACGGCTAGGCATTCATCGAGGCGCGCGGGATTTTGCAGCGTGTGAATCGTCATTAAAAAGTTAGCACGTGTCGCGTTGATTTGATCATGTCGCCAAATTGATGGGTATCAATTGTGGTAACAGCGAGATCTTCGATCATTGTCGGAGGTGGGCACGTTGGGTCCTCGTTGTCTTCTGCAACTACGTATATTCTCTCGATATCATAAAGGGGAAGTGAGGTGAGCTGTTTGTATAAGTTTCGATGTCCTTCGGGGGCGGTCTGTGAGGCCCGCAATAGCTCGCGCCCTGAGCCCTTCAGCACGACGGACACCGATTGACCAAACGCACCACAGGCAAGAATGGCGTCTATACCAGCGCTCGCGCGCGAGCTCCCATAAGGCGCTGAGCTAATCAGTACTAGCCAAGTGTTCGCTTCAGGCAAAGGTCATAACGCGATCTGAATCCAGACCGGCCTCCATCAGCGAGCCTAAGCCTGCGATTACGAAGCCATCGGGCGGTACTTCAACGCCATAGCGTTCTGCAGACGCACTGCACAAAATTAGCTCTCCATTCTTATTCGAGGCGGCGATTGACTGCCATGCGGTAAGTACATCGGGCTCCCATGGAAGGGCCACTCGCGCACCATCAGAATAGAAAAACACCCGCTGAAGTCGATGACCGTGATCCAGTAGTGCTTTTATGAAGTCAATACTGCGCTGATGGCAGGTACCCGCGTCCGGGCCTGATCTAACAAGAATTGTGTAGGTAAGTTGCGTCACTAGAAATAAAAAACCCCGGCAACACCGGGGTCTCTAGGATTGACTAGCGATCAGTCATCGCCGCCGGTGAAGGCGGTTATTAAGTGCAGAAGGTGAAGGAACAAATTATAGATGTTTAGGTAAAGCGATACGGTTGCTCGGATGTAGTTTGTTTCACCGCCGTGAATAATTCTGCTGGTATCAAACAAAATCAGTCCTGACATCACCATGACAATAGCGGCAGAAATAGTCAGTGACAGTGCGGGAATCCCTAAAAAGATATTAGCAATACCTGCAACCAACGCGACGATAAGACCTACCATCAAGAAGCCTCCCATATAGGAGAAGTCCTTACGGGTGGTCAACGCATAGGCGGAGAGTCCGAAAAACACGATAGCGGTGCCGCCTAGGGCTTGCATAACGAGCGATGGACCACCGGGCAGTGCGAGGTAGAAGTTAAGCGTTGGGCCTAAAGATGCACCCATAACACCCGTGAAGGCAAAGATAGCAGGTAAGCCTTTGGCGCTATCGGCCATACGATTAACCACAAATAACAATCCAAAACCGACGAGCATCAGCACTAGGGCAACCGTGTGGGACAGGTTCATAGCCATAGCGACACCAGCGGTTGCTGCGCTAAATGCCAGTGTCATACCCAGCAGCATGTACGTATTCTTTAATACTTTGTTGGTGCTGACAATGCCGCTCGCGCCAAAGCTGGCATCTGAGGAAGTGAATACCGGTTTGTTGCTCATTTCTTTCTCCTGTTACGCGCTTGAAGCAGCACGCAGTAGTTGACCCATGTCATGCCTAATAATAAGGGCGTGGGCGCTGATTTCCAAGGCCTTCCGACGCTTATCGGGCTATTAGCTTAAAGGTGGCCGTAACGTTTGCACGCACCGTTAGCTCACCTGGGTTAAAGTTGTTGCTTTCAATGTCAGCGGCCATCGCTATACGGGCGTTACCAACGGGCAGGGGAGGGTTATTTCCCGCCACATTGACCTGATAAATGCTGCCTAACAGGGTGCCTGAAGCGTCAGCGATCGCCGCTGCTCTATTTTTTGCCTGTGCGACGGCTGTCCTGAGGGCTTTTAGGTAGGCCTCCTCATGCTCGGAGCTGTAAAGCCGAGGTTGAGCCACACGATTCACACCGAGCGCTGTAACACGCTCAATAAGGGCACCAAGCTGAGATAAGTCTTTGAGCGTCACATCGATTTGTCGTTGAGCATGGAATCCATCATCGACGGAGCGCTTGCTTACCTGGTCATAGCGGCTTCTGGGGCTTATTTGAATGCCTGTAGAGTCGATATCCTGCATGTCAATGTTCAATGCGGTTAGGGCGCTAATCACATCGCTGACTTGGCGGCTAATCTGTTGCTCAATGTCGGTAACGCTTGCGCCGTTCTGACTGATTGTGAGGGACAGTGCCGCACGATCAGCGCTGACTTTCTCCTCACCGTAGCCCAAGACAGTCACATGGGATTCGCTCGTAGCCGCCTGAGCCGACGCCATCGACAGTGCTAACACAAAACCTACAGCGATTCTCTTTATGGCATGGCTATGCATGACGTGGCTATGCATGACGTGGCTATTCATGACGTGGCATCACTTAATCCCTTTTGCACTTTTTGTTTAGGCTCTGCTGCTTTTCCGCACCTACACTCACAATGGTTTTTACGTAAGCGGTTACGACCCGACTTCTGTCGTAGTTCGACCTTAAGATCCGGATCATAGACGCGTGACCTGTTAGCGTAGATTCTCTAAACTGCGCCCCATACCTATTCACGAAATGTAACACAGGAAGTGTCACTATGAAGTACCTCTATGTGATCGCGCGCGCGAGTATCGTCAGCTGCGCCCTCGGCGCTAGCTGCGTATCGTCAGCGCAAAGCGGTGATAACAATCCGTTAACGCACCTTGTACCAGCCGGGACGGTCGGTGAAGCCATTGCATTGCGCGATCAGGCCATGGGTGGATCTAGGGCATTTGAGTGGGTCGAGGCTCTCACAACGGAGGTGGGCCCGAGACTTGCAGGATCAGCGGGCGAGGCGCGGGCGCGGGATTGGGCGGTTGAAAAGCTTACCAGTCTGGGATTTGAAAATGTTCGTGTGGAGCCTTTCTCTATCGATGGGTGGGAACGCGGCGTGGAAGAGGGCGCAATCGTCCAGCCCTTTCCTCAGCCTCTAGCGTTAACGGCGCTTGGCGGCTCAGTTGCGACGAAGCCTAATGGTTTAACCGCTGAAGTTGCTGTGTTTGACAGTCTAGCGTCATTAAAGCGCGCGCCAGCGGGTAGTTTGAACGGCAAAATAGCGTATGTGGGTCATGCTATGCGTGCCACACAAGACGGTTCTCACTACGGACACTTCGGTGCGTTACGCCGAACGGGTGCCAGCATTGCTGCTAGCAAGGGCGCCGTCGGCTTGCTTATTCGATCCATTGGAACCGACAGTCATCGAATGCCGCACACCGGCAGTATGCGTTATGACACAGAGCATCCCAAGATTCCTGCAGCGGCAGTATCCAACCCCGATGCTGATCAAATAGAACGCATTGCTAAAAGACAACGGCCGATCGTGGTCACAATGACCCTGACCCCAACGTTCACGGGTAAAGTACCCAGTGGAAACGTCATCGGTGAGATTACTGGCAGTGAGTTCCCCGAGCAGATCGTAGTGATCGGCGGACACTTAGATGCTTGGGATTTAGCTACTGGGGCAATCGATGATGGCGCGGGTGTTGCTATTACCCTTGAAGCAGCGAGGCTTATCAAAGCATCTGGGGCGCGGCCCAAGCGAACTATTCGAGTTATTTTCTGGGGTGCGGAGGAAGTCGGGCTACTCGGTGGCTATGAATATGTTCGCCGGCACACGGACACGCTGAAAAATCATGTTGCAGCCACGGAGAGTGACTTTGGGGCGGGCAAGATTTGGCAGATTACCTCGCGGGTAGGCCAGCAAGCGGTGCCAGTAGTCGACCTCATTGCCGAGCTTGTGGAGCCGCTAGGCATTGCTCCGGGAGCGCGTGACGTAGCAAATGCTGGCCCTGATCTAACTCCCATGATTCAAAAGGGAATGCCTGCGTTTCGATTTTTGCAGGATGGTGATGATTATTTTGACCTCCACCACACGCCTGATGACACACTGGATAAAATCGACCCAAGCAATATGGATCAGAATGTTGCAGCTTATGTAGTGTTCACATGGATCGCTGCAAATACTTTCGTCAGTGATTGGGGTTGGTAACCATGGCTGTCAAAGTCGATTGCGCTAGCGCATCTTTTGCGTAGCGCAGCGAAACCGGCCGACGCCATAGCCTCTTAAGCTACGGTGTTTGGTTTTTCGCCCCGAGACTCGTTTGCGCCACATACGAAATGAGGAGGGCTTCATATTAGTGCGCATCAGCGCAATAACCTGCGCTTCACTCAACCCAAAGGTGGCCTCTATAACCTCAAAGGGCGTGCGGTCTTCCCAGGCCATTTCAATAATTCGGCTAATTTCGCTTTCCTGCATTGCGCGTTCTCATTAACGATAAGAGTATGTGAGTATGATTAAAGAGTATCGAAGGCCATGAAGCTTGGGGTTATTGTAACGGGGGGCACCATTGCCGCCACAGCTGATCAGCACTCTGAGGGGTTATACGCACCTCAATGCGGATCGGAGCTCATGGCGCTTACAGAAAATATTGGTCGAGAACGAGGCTTTGAGGTCGTTGTGGAGCATTGGCAAGCTGCCGGAGAGTGCATGCCGTTACTCGATTCCTGTGATGTTTCTCCCAAGCATTGGTTAGCACTTTCCGAGCACATTGACAGGCTGTTGGAATGCTGTGCGGGAGTCGTTGTACTTCATGGCACCGATACCCTGGCGTACACCGCTTCGGCCTTGGCGCTACAAGCGCCCCGACGAAAAGGTCCTGTCCTTATTACCGGAGCGCAGATACCGGCCGTTGCCGTTGGGTCTGATGCAGCGGCAAATCTCAAGGTGGCACTTGACGCTGCTGCAGGTCGCTATGGGGATCTTTCGGGCGATACCGTGGTTGGTTTTGGCGATTTGCTGATGCGAGGTATTCGAGCGACAAAACATTCAACAGTGTCAATGCGTGGCTTCAGGAGTTGGGCAAGTCCCGAGATTGATGTGCGTGCGCCGCACATGGGACACGAGGCACTATTGGCGAGCTGGCAGGCATCGCGGCAGGATAACCGGGAAGCTAAACCCTTTAAAAACTTCGAGGGCAACGTCGTCAATTTGCGCGTGACGCCCGGTACGCAATTCGACCCATTGCAAAGAATGCTACTCGCATCGCCACCCGAAGCATTGCTTCTCGAACTGTTTGGCGTCGGCACGGCACCTGAAGCGCAGCGCTGGGCCGGTCTTATCAATGATCTAGCCGCCCAAGGTGTACTGTCAGTTGGAATCACCGCGTGTCCTGAGGGTGCAGTTGACTGGGCGCGATACGAGGCCGCTAAACCGCTAGCGGACAGTGCGCTGTTAGATGGTGCTGATATGACCTTCGAGTGTGCGAGTGTGAAATTGCTGGGCGTCATTTCTGAAGATCTGAGCTACACTTCCGCCGCCGAGCGGTTTCTCTCCCCAGTGGCTTCAGAGCTCCATAACCGCTGATCTAGGTCTGACTCTTAGGGAGTCATCGTCGTCAGAAAAGGAGTGAGTTTTGAATACCCCAGAAAGCTTTAATGCAAGATCTGCGGATCTGTTGCCCGGGTTTATGGGCGTTGTAGTCACCCGGTTGGCTGATGGTGAGGTCGATGCTGAAATTGAATTAGGTGCTAAACATATGGCACCTAATGGATTTCTTCATGCAGCAGCCGTGATTTCGCTTGCCGATTCGGCCTGTGGCCACGGCTGCCTCGCGAATCTGCCTGAGGGGGCAGAGAGCTTTACAACCGTAGAGTTAAAATCTAACCATTTAGGAACGGCCCGAGACGGAACAATCACCTGTACCGCAAGAGCCGTTCATAAAGGGAGGACAACGCAAGTGTGGGACGCTCAGGTGGTTCATCAGCAGACTGGGAAAACCATTGC
>ERZ807291.9229-NODE-9229-length-10748-cov-4.953802_pt1 | contig 10748 bp, 9 predicted proteins | sample MGYA00521257_ERZ807291 | MGnify/ENA primary metagenome ERZ807291 (study PRJEB31413, sample SAMN03169783) | marine metagenome | biome: Marine; feature: Water; material: Subsurface seawater | place: North Sea | collected 2011-04-28 | depth 1 m m ... | reverse complement strand
CTTACGGTTTAACGACGCTTAAAGAAGGACATGTTACTTTTTTAAAAGGTGAAGCAGCCGAGGGCAGTATCGATGCAGTCTTTAATTTCAAGGGAAAATCTGGGAAGCAGTGGCGAGTGCTCATCGAGGATGATAATTTAGCAAGCTTGATTGAGGATTCTGGAAAGGTAGGTGGAGAAAGTGCTGACCAAGACCTTTTTAGATATGAGGATGCTTCAGGTAAAGACTTTGATATCAAAGCCGAACATATTAATTCGTACATATCAGATACGCTAGATTACGGATACACGGCGAAGGACTTCAGAACTTGGGCGGCTTCATGGAAGACAGCAGCGCGCTTAGCTATGCTTCTTAGAGCAAAAGATGAAGACTTTAAATTATTATCGCATCTATTAGCTGAAAGTACTGAAGCGCTTGTGGCAGATGACGAACTACCAATGATCAGCTGGATGGGCCAAAAACTTAAAGGAGTTGATAAACTCGTTAAACTTGCAGAGAAAAATAAACTTCCTGGGAAGTCAGATAAAGAGCGACAAGCCGCTATGCTAACCGTTATTGATACTGTTGCAGCGGACCTTGGAAATACCAGAGCTGTTTGTAAATCGTCTTATATAAGACCAATGTTTATGAATGACTGGGAGTCTGGATTATTTGAGGAAAGATGGGCAAAGGCAAGTTTAGCACCCAAGATACCGGGACTTAGCAATGATGAATCGACGGCTTTCCATTACATGAGAACACATGAATAGTAATTGGTGTAAACGGAGATTAAAACGGTATCAATTTGGAGTATATAATTTATGAATAAAGTATATGAGCAGATGACGTTGGCTGTAAAAGGTGAATTAAAAAAACATTCGGGTGAAATCGATACTGATGATATTGGAAAAATAGCCGACACTGTTTTTAATCAGTTGGTGGAGGATGGGATCCTGAATCCATCTGAAGATGAGGACGCATGGGAAGCGATAATGTATTTAGTAACTGATTTGTCATGAATATTAAGGGTATAAAGTAAAGGAAGAATAGATTTGTACTTACTATGAAAAATACTTGGCTTGTTTCGTTCGCAAAACTTCGATTTCATCCTCTCTTTGAGGCAGCAGTAGTTTGTGTGATTGTTGTGTCAGCTTTGATCGCCGGTGTAAAAACATTTCCTGGCACAGCTCAATATCAGGATGCTTTTAACGTTCTTGATTATGTTATATCTGGAATATTCTTGTTCGAACTGACTATCCGTTTCTTTAGTGAAAAAAACATGAAGTTGTTTTTTAAAAACGGATGGAATATCTTTGACACAGTGATTGTAATCATCAGTTTAGTGCCTATTAATAATGCTGACCTAGTCGTAGTCGGAAGGATGTTAAGAATCTTTCGGATCATGCGCGTCATCTCTTTTATTCCTGAGTTAAGGATTTTAGTGGAAGCACTTTTTCAAGTGATCCCTAAAATGATGTACATATTGGTTCTTTTGTTTATCTTCTTTTATATCTACGGAACCGTTGGCGCGACATTCTTTGGGGATATTAATCCTGACCTATGGGGTAATGTTGCATTATCAATGCTGACGCTGTTTAGAATTATGACTTTGGAGGGTTGGACTGAAGTTATGTATGAGACGATGGATGTATATTATTCCAGCTGGTTCTATTATGTAAGTTTCATCATTATTACGGCATTTGCATTTTTAAATCTCTTAATTGGGGTGATCGTGTCTGTAATTGATCAGGAAACAAAACTCGATGACAAGATTAAAAATGCGCATGCTCAAAGGGAGGAGGATCTTCTTAAAAGTATTCAGAGTCTAGAGGAGAGGTTAGAGAAGTTCTATCGGGATTAATTTATTTCCAAGCTGGCGTATACCGATAGGGAGCTACTTAATTAAAGGAGATCAAATGGAAAAAATTAACCTTAGTGAACATGCTTTTTATGAACTTCAGAGTCGACTAAGACAACTTGGCTGGTACTTTGAATGGACTTATGCGGACCAGGCAAATCATATGTGGGAGGACATGCCATCATGCCACGAAGACGGTCCTTTCAAAGGGGATTGGATTGATCATGCTAAAACTCTAGTGTCGTATACGGGAGAACGGCGATCTAGACAAAAAAGACCAGAACAATATTCTGGTAACGAGTTTTACTTCCTAGCTGAAGCGGAGCAAAACGTTGTTGCAATTCTACCAATTATCGAGGAGTCAGGTTGCCGACATCGCGGGATTTATGGCCATGAACTTTGGATTGGCTGGGACAAAATTTAAATTACAGAGGCAGTATTGAAACAGATGGCGATTCCTACTTTGATGTTGGATCGGTAATTTCCCGATTCTATTCGGCTTTATATTTTAACTGAGATATGTTGGCTTCCTCTGCAGTTAAATCATCCCTACATCCTTTAAAAACGGGCTGAAAGAGGGAGCCCTCGCGATAAGCATAAAGATACTCAACTTCCACAAGCTGATCAATTTTCGGAATGGCATGATTAGAAGGGATACTGCACTTACCAACATCTATCCAAGTACTGCCATCTAATATTTGCAGCGATACCGAGCGCTTGTTTGATGATATATCTTTGACTTTCAATGTAGCTCGCTCGACGAATTTTACTTTTAAGGCTGGTCCGCGGGATGCGGGCCTACCAGCGGTATAGTTTGAGTCTCCATTTCTAATAACTATACCTTCTGAATTAGCCATCCGAGCGTTCTCTAAAAAGATATTCAGGTCGGTCATTGAATGAACTCTTTTTGGAATATCGCATCCAATAATTTCATTTAAACCGGCTGCAGTTACATCTATTAAGAGCTCTTGAAGGTATCCTGCACGTTCTTCAAAGGACATTTTTGCAACATCTATGCCCTTGTACCTGAGCAGATCAAAAACGATTATTTGAGTGCCTAGATCTTCACAATCTATGATTGAGTCGCCGATGGTATGTTGGAGTGAAGTAAATGCATCATGAATACTTGGATTTAAGTCAGTTCGCAGACCCCTTCGATTAGAGGCAGTTATATTATCTGTTGTGACAAAAACTGCGCGTCGTTCTCCATCATGCTTGATTTGTAAAAAAATTTTCGCCCAGCCTTTTGTTGCTGATCTAATCTCATTTTCATTTATGGAGTTTAATAATTGAGGTTGGAAGCCGGTCACATCCAAGAAAGCATCAGATCCGGCATAAGCATTTCCACTTTCTTCCTCTGTATAGCCTTTTGATTTTTTTGATTTAATTAAAGAAGCATAAATTTTTTCTGCATCTTCATAATTTACTGGTGAGACCGTTTTGGTCGCTGATTTAAGTTTTGCACTTCTCTTGCCATATTCGTAATTAACTACCCAGCCTTGCTCTTGGTTAGATAAAGTTACTTTATATGTTTTATCAGATTTACCATCGGTGAAAAACAGCTCCGTCATTTTCGTGCCCATGTAAAATCTCCCTGTAAGTACAAAGTCTTTGATTGTTCGAACCTTCTCCAAGATTTGATCATAAATTAATACTAAGCAAAATATGGATCAAAGTAAGTAAACATTAACACATATATTTAAAACATCTCGAGCCAAAAATATCAATATTTGAATTCCCTAGCGACACGGTATATCGTTCGGCCAATAGGTTGAAAATTTTGAAGCAGGATGTACATTAAAAAAGTGGAAATACATAAAAACCAGCGAAATTACAGAGAGGGGGGTGGTTAAACGAAAATGATGAAATATTTGTGTGCTGTCACTTTCGAATCTGATCAGTCTTTTAAAACTCAGCTCGAGATTGTTGGATTATATGATGATTTGGCGGTAGCAAAGCGAGAGGCTGATAATTATGTTGAATCAGTGTTAGAGATAGAACGTCCAGAGTATAAACAATTAGAAATTCATAACAAGAATTAGAAAGTTTCGATGAGGGCATTAGCCAATCAAAGTTTCTTGAGGCAATCGAAAACCGCCTTGGCAAATTAACTGGACGACAAGTAAAGCAGTGCTGGAATAGCAGGGATCTGACTATCGTTCATATCAATTATCTGAGCGATTTTGCAAGATGGTATCTCATACCATCAAAATATTCTTATGATGAAAGCTGCTACATTACTCACATGATTCATTCAGGTTTAATAGAGAGCAACGAATGTCCCTCATACTTACTTAGAGTATTAGCTAAGCATGCAGATCCTTTTTTAACCAGAAAGGACCTCAGTGAAGATGAGAAAGATAATATCAGACAAGCAGAGGGTTGGTAATTGACACAAATACAAAATAACACTACGTGGAATGAAAAAATATGACTCCAATTGAAATAAGTACATTCTTGAAAAATATTGTCTCCAAAAGCATATTAAACAGCTTAATGATATGGGGTCCTCCTGGAGTAGGAAAATCTTCAATCGTTAAAAACATTGCCTCAAATAATAACCTTGCATTAGTTGATTTGCGTTTAAGCCAACTATCTCCGACAGATTTGAGAGGATTACCTGGGGTCGAAGATGGAAAGTCAAAATGGTATGTACCAGAATTTATGCCAACTAAGGGCTCCGGTATTCTTTTTTTAGACGAGATAAATATGGCTCCGCCTGCCATGCAGGGCGTTGCTCAGCAATTAATTCTTGATCGTAAAATTGGAAATTATGCGGTTCCAAAAGACTGGTTCGTTTGGGCTGCAGGAAATCAAAAAGAGGACAAAGCAGCTGTTTTTCAAATGCCATCCGCTCTCTCCAATCGGTTTATTCATCTAACTATAGACCCTGACTGGAAGAGCTTTAATGATTGGGGCCTGTCCAATGGGATCAGTGAGCAAATATTGGCATTTCTTTCATTTAGACCTCCCTTGCTACATAAAATCGACGCTAACTCTCCTGCCTGGCCATCCCCAAGAAGTTGGACCGCGGCTGACAACCTTTTTAGGGCGGGGCTAACTATTGAGCCGGCCGTCGGACATGTTGGTGCCGAGTTTGATACTTATACTGCTATATATTCCTCACTGCCAGATTTTCAACGAATCTTAGACGGAAAAAGTAAAGATAAATTTCCAGAGGAGCCAAGTAAACGATACGCGATAGTAACCGGCCTGAGTATCCGTATAGATACCCCTGAGCGCGCCGTAAATTCACTTCTATGGCTTCTCCCTAGAGTCGAATCTGAATGGATTCAATTGATGGTTACGTCGCTTTTTCCCTTGCTGCGGTCCAAGGGGATATTCGCTGACTTTGTTAAGCTTGCGCTTAAAGAAAAAGAACTCATGGACCGAATAAAACATATACAAGATATTATGTACACAGTGTAGAAAGTATGTCCGACTTACAAACTAAAGATCGCATTAAAGCTGCCCTAATTCTGCTTAGATCGCAACATCCGTTCTTTGGCACTCTGGCGCTTTATGCCGATATAAGAATCGACACCTCTCTTGAGACGGCGGGCACGGACGGCGAAAGCTTATTTGTTAATCCTAGCTTTATTTCAGGTTTGGATAGACCTAAACTTCTCGGGCTTTTAGTTCACGAAATACTGCATATGGCGTTGCTGCACAATCTAAGAAGAGGTACCCGAGATCCATTATTGTGGAATATTGCGGCTGATATTGTAGTCAATGGAATGATCACAAAACTCACTAATTACACCTTGCCGTCAGGCGCAGTGTTTTGTAACGCACTATGTCACTTAAGTGTTGAAGAGGTCTATGAGCAGTTACCAGCGCGTAATGATATTTCATTTGACCAACTAACATTGATAGATCTACTACCCACAACCCCCGCAAGTTTGTTAGAAAAAGATCATGCAAAAAAATGGAAAATAGCGATATCACAGGCACGAGCAATTTCTGATAAGAATGGGAGAAGCATCGGGATAGACTCCTTAGGTGGTTTTCGTGAATTTGATGCGGCGATGACACCTTCATTATCATGGCAAGAACTACTGTGGTCATTTCTGATAGCTACTCCTTGCGACTTTCAAGGGTATGACCGGCGGTTTATTTCGAAGGGTCTTTACTTGGATGCAATGGAAGGGGAGTCTTTAAAGATTGCGATTGCAATTGACACTAGCGGCTCTGTGTCAAAAGATGATTTAAGCTTGTTTATTGCTGAGGTCACAGGGATCCTAGATACGTATCCGCACATATCTGCTGAACTATATTATTGTGATAGTGAGCTTTTTGGTCCATATCAGATTGACAGCGACCATTCTTTGCCACAACCACAGGGTGGTGGTGGTACTTCATTCCAACCATTTTTTACAAAAATAGAAAAAGACCCACCTGAGTTAGCAGTATATTTTACAGATGGATTTGGACATTTCCCAGCTTCACCACAGGACTATGAAACTCTTTGGGTAATAACTCAAGCTGGCATTGAAAGTGACGCTATCCCTTTTGGCACGATAGCAAGAATGAATATTCATAATTAATTATCACTGCAATCACCTGCAGAAATTAAAAGTCCTCACAAATTTTATGACTTTTTAATATGTGCAAACCTAGAATCATTCAATTTTACAGAAATAGTAGTCTCATTAGACGATTTAAATTTTTCCCACAAATTAAAATTTATAGCCGGTGCCTGCTCGATCCTCCAAGCTTAATTCATCGGTGAAATTTATTTCATTAAAAGACATAAAAAGACCGTACTAATCAGCTTTATTTTCCATAGCCAGCGCATTGCTTACTGTGCCTTGTCAAATATACCTGAATAATTCTACTCATAACTACCGAAATCTATATTTCCAGACATTTGTTAAAGGCGGCCTCAGAAACTCTAGGAAACTGACTTTTTGTTAATAACTCTAGAACGTCTGGCTTTATACAATCTCTTTTTAAAACAGCCATTTGCTCTCCTTGTGAGCCGCTCTTAGCAGCATACATGACTAAGGTTTGTGAGCATTCGCCGGAGGCCAAGAAGGCTTGTAAAACTCCTGCCTTTAAATTATGTAAAATTTCAGGATCTTCTAGCAGTAAAAAAGGAAGTATTGGGTGGGTGAAGAAATCATGAGGAAATTCTGAGGCCAAAGATAATAAGATATCGCAATTAATATTAGGATTTTTCACCACATTTCTGCGTGTCTGAATGTCAGGGCTAGCTGAAAGCAACTTTAAAATTGAGATATTAGCGCATGAATGGCTTGCAACTGCTCTGTCCATCTTATAAGAAATACCTACAAGCTCTCGAAGTTCCAAAGGGTCAAGCATTTCATTATTTATTCGTTGCAATTTTTCATCTTCATCAACCAAAATCTTTGACCTTTTATCAATGCAACAGCGCTTTTATCTCTCTTACTAGCTCACTGTATTCGATTCCTTCTGTGCCAGAAGGGATTGCCACTTTTATCGTTTGTTCATCAGATTCATTATCAGCTCTATCTATGAACATAATACCGTCAAGATATATGTAAACAATTCCAGTAGATAACGTTTTCTCAAAACCTTCAATTAATCCGGCGCCTCCGACAGAAGGGGTCCATCCTTTAGACTTTAAGCTCCTTAAACTTTTAGTGGGTACTTTTCCTCCGTCAACTCCAAAAAAATCTTTATTATTATCATCTTTCCTTGAATAGCACTGCCTTGCTACCTGAGAAAATGGCTGTTTTAGTTTCTCACTTAGGAATAGCTCCCTCCAGGCATCTATTGATTCTCCCATGTGAATAGGGTGAGTAATATTGACCTGAGAAGTTTTATGTAAAACTACTATGTCACCTTTTAAATCTTTGAACTGACTCTCAGAACTTACCCTAAATAGGCGAATTGTTGCCTGATCTTTTATTTCAGCCCAAACAAGATGACGCACCAGGATTTCTAAGAATGGATGATTCAGCAATAAGTAGTTAAATTCTGAGACTGTCCAAGAGCGCTGACTAAGCATAGCCTGTTCTAGTCTATACAATTGCACTTTAGTATCGTTTTTAGAGTCTGACTTCAATTTTTTCCAGCGAGAAACTGCCTCTTTAACCATATTTTTATCATCAGATTTAGTAGGCTTGGGTAAATCTTTTATCGTTTTATCGTCACAGTCGAGTAATGTTGGTGTAAGTTTCTCATTAAATTGGATATTGAATTTAGAATTGCCGAAGCTAAGTATTTTCTCATCCAAATTATCTAGACCAAATGTGGGGACTAACCTATCTTCCAATTGATGTTTAGTAAGGTCTCGTACTTCAGCGATTGTTTCCATTAATTGAGGGGCGTATTCCAATATTGGCTTATACTTAGTCTTCAAGACCAAATTATTTATAGAGCGAATTGCGAATTCAGTGCCAATATTCGCCAAGATATCGAGTGCTATTTTTGCATCTGCTGGATAGTGGTGTTCGATGTGGGGAGTTAACATTTTTACGGTAGTATCATCACCCATATATGCCAGACAATAGAACATCGCCTTTGCGGCCTTCCTTAATTTTGCTATTTCAGTTTCACTTCTGCCTTTCAGGAAGCCATCATCATTGCAGTCATAATCATCAGAATAACTAAATTCCCAACTATACTTTTCCCACTTTTCGTATATGGTCCAGGCAAATCGCGCAACCGATTCTGACTCTAAATTGGGAAGTACCTCTTTTAATGCAGGATATACATCATCATAAGTAGATAGCGACATCATACCGACAAGGCTTGCAAGCTCCTGCTCGGTTAGGGGAGCACCTGTTTGAGTTACGACAGGATTATCTTTAGATGAGGCATAAAAGGTGGGTGGCAATTCGGGAAGTTCTTTGGTGAAATAATCTAGGCATCGATTTTGATTTAAGATTTCATCAATTGAGCGTTCAACATCACAGCCATAGTTAGTCGCTAAACTTGCAATTTGGTCTGACATTCCGTTTTGTGCCATGAAGCGAAGGGCATTCTCACAGTTCTTTCTCTCATTACTAGATATTCCAACAGCAGCAGGAATAAGACCATGTATAGCAATATCTTGGTGACGCAGAAACCATGATCTTGCCCACCTTGATACAGGTGTTCCTATCAAAGCTTTCGCCATAAGGGGCGCTATGTGAGAGGATGACACAGGAACTAAAATTTTGACCATCATTTCCAACTTGGTCTTTGCAATTCTTAAAAGACCAGGTAATACAGGAGTGTCATATCGTGCAAGCAGATACCTTAATTCCACAACAGAAATTGACACGTTATTGCCGAATCCGTCATTAGTATGAAGAACTTTCGGTTTTTTCGAGATGACCTCGTTCCAAAGTTCAAATACTGTTTCATCACTTGCCTTGATAAATGACGTAAAGGGAAATGATTTAGAACCCTTTAAGTTCATGACTTTGTCTCTAACCTTGGCATCGTTCCCTATATCACCTTCTTGTCGTGAGTATGGTTTGGTATATTCATTTCTTGTAGAGCTTAGATAATCATCATATTCATCATCTTTAAAACAAACCTTATCAGCAGTCTTAAATTCAGGTATTTTTTCAATAACTATTGGGTTTCTTTTTTGCGGAACGGGCGGCCAAAATTTATTATCTAAAAATTCTAATCCGTTGGCAGGCTCTTTTTGCTGTAGATTTGAATCTTGGAGATTAGCTAAAATTTTACTCTTGTAGCTTGTTTCAACTGAAACTTCAAAATCAATCTGAGTATGGGTTACAAACTCTGTAACTTTAAGGAGACTCTGAAACTCATCACCACTGTTATGTTTAATAATAGTTTGAACAGCACTATCGTCTATAACTGCACCACTAGATATGACTTCTAAGGCATGAGAAAAATTTTCTCTCGCAATTAATAAGCCGAGCAAAGATAATTCAGTGCCCGCTACTTTATTGTTTAATTGGATTTTTGATTTTAACATCAATTGCAAAAACTTAGGCGGTGGCAGCATATCGTTAGCTATGGCCCATTCGCATGCAGAATATCCATTGTTGGAAACTGCATCTAAATTAGATTTTTTGGCTAATACCTTCCATGTTTTTATCCGATGATGCTCTGCGGCGCACATAATCGGTGTTTTATCTTGATTGTTGCGGGCTTCTAAATCAAAACCTAACTTAATAAGTTTGTTACAGATTCGGCCTGCTTCGTTGTCCTCTGAACTAGCCCAATAATGAAGCGCACTATTTCCAGTTTGAGGATCCAGTTGATGGAGAGCTTTTAGGGCCTCTGAATTTGCTAAAATATTCATCAGTTCGCTAGGGCTAATGTTGCACATCCAAATCGGATGAGGGTTTGGAGGTGAGAACATACTCGCCCCACTTTCCACCAAGGTGTCAAAGCCTCCTGAATCTTTGTTGCTTAATGGTGTTTCACCTGCATGATTCACGTGATTGATGTCACAACCAGATTTTTGAAGTATTTTAATTGCATCGGTGTTGTACAAAAAGAAATATGGGTTTGATCCGTTTTTATCAACGACATTGATATCTACGCCACACTCAATAATCTTTAGGAGAGCTTTCTCAGAAAGCAAGCCACTTCGGATGCGTCCATCTACTAATAGGCTGGGATTCGCTCCTGCAGCAATCATGGCGTCAAACAGAGGATCCTCTCCAACAAAATCGTCAAGACTATCTTGATATGACGAATTGATCTCGATACCTGCTGCAATGAATCTTTCAAGAAGTTGAAGCCTATATGTATCCTCGAATTTTGCATAATTTTCAGAAGGATAGAAATAATCGGTTAAGTATTTAATCAAATTTGTAGTGATTTGTTGATTATCAAATCCCACCTTCAGAACATCTGAAATCAATATAAATATTTGTTTTTGGATTGATCTGAGTTCAGAGGTGATTCTGCCGCGATATGGCCTTAAATTACCACTTTCGCTAAATTCAAAAAT
>ERZ807291.9228-NODE-9228-length-10749-cov-5.897513_pt1 | contig 10749 bp, 8 predicted proteins | sample MGYA00521257_ERZ807291 | MGnify/ENA primary metagenome ERZ807291 (study PRJEB31413, sample SAMN03169783) | marine metagenome | biome: Marine; feature: Water; material: Subsurface seawater | place: North Sea | collected 2011-04-28 | depth 1 m m ... | reverse complement strand
ATTTTTGGGATAAACGGGCATCCACTTGCTTTTGGCTGATAAACATCCAGGCAGGATAGCCTCTTTCCTCAAGTGACTGTGCCAGGGCAATCCCTGGAGTTAAATGTCCTCCGGTTCCACCACATGCTATGACCACATTCCTCATAATTCCCGAGCCCTCAGAAGTTCAGGGCTATTCATCGACTTTAGCACATTGATTACAAAACCAAGCAACACGAAGGTGACCATGAGGTTGGAACCGCCGTAACTAATAAAGGGTAACGACATTCCCTTTGTAGGAAGAGAGCCAGTGACAACCCCCATATTGATGATCGCCTGCAGGGTAACAAAAAGAATTGCCCCCATGGCCAAGAGGTATTCATACAAACGGGGTGCTTGCCGCAAACGGAGAAAAACACTGGCAAAAAGAACCAAAAAGCAAAGCACGATGCCCGAGGTCACCAAAAGGCCAAGTTCCTCACCGATTACGGGGAAAATAAAATCTGTGTGGGCTTCCGGTAAGAAATGCATCTGCTGCCTCCCCATGCCAAGCCCTACCCCGTCCAGTCCTCCAACCCCAAAGGCAAGCATCCCTTGCCATAATTGGTAGGCACTGTCGTTGGCATTGGCTTCAACATCAAGGAAAGAGGTCACCCTCCTGATTCGGACAGGATCAAAATAAACAAGGACTGAAAAAGCAGTAATCGCCAGCCCAGCCACCGGTAGCAACCATCGCAGGCTTGTACCTGCCTGAAACATCATGGTGGCCGCCACCGCACCACATAGAAAGCAGGTACCAAAATCTGGCTGTAAGATGATTAATCCACAGCAAAGCCCGATCACCACCGAAGGGATAAAAAAACCGTAAAGAAATGTTTTTATCTCCCGGTGACGCTGGGAAAAATAAGCGGCCAGGATGATGACCAGGCCAATTTTCGCAAATTCAGAAGGCTGGATACGTAAAGGCCCAAGCCCAATCCAACGCTGGGCTCCATTTACTTTGACCCCAATTCCAGGGACAAGGGTAAGAATGAGGCCTAGAATACAAAGTCCGAAAACAACCCAGGCTTTTCTCCGCAACCATTCCAGATCCATAAAGGCTGCGTACAAACCCATAACTAAGGAGAGGGCAAGCCAGATAACCTGCTTGGTGAGCAAAGCCTGTGCACCCCGTACAACCCCAGCACTAAAGAGCATAACCAGCCCAATCATCGTCAGGCTGATAGCGGCAAAGATCACATAGATCATCACCCAATCGCCTGTCTTTGAATCTTTAAATTCTACCTTTGCTTCCGACACCCTTTGGTTTCCACACCCCTATTTTGTTATGCCAATCCAGTCCCGCTCCTAGGGATTGCCTCCCGGTACATCTATGATTGGACGTTCTTCTGTTGTACTGTTAAAAAATCCTTCCACACTTGCCTCATTTTCTTGGACGGGGACCGAGTTTTCCGGAGATAATAATGAATCAATTGATGGCTCCTCCACAGGAGAAGGCTGACTGGCAGATACAATTATCACTTGACCCACTCTTATCCTCCCAGCATCTGACAAGCCATTCCACTCCATGATTTGTTTGACTGAACTGCCATAAATGGCTGCGATCCGAGTGAGGTTGTCTCCTTTTTTTACCGTATGTGTCGATGCCCCATCTGGAACAACCGAAGAAACAGAGTTCCTTGAAACTGGCGAGGAACTGGGGGAAGAGCCCTCGGGTAGTTGTAGAGTCTGGCCAATACGAATGATGGATGACTTGCTCAAACCATTCACTTCCATTAAGGCTCCAAGCGATACCCCTTGCCTCCTGGCTATCCTCGAAAGACTATCCCCTTTTTGAACCGTGTAGGTGGAACCTGAAGCGGTAGGCACAGTTTGGCTGGCCGTAGGTATAGGGCTGAGGGTTGTTGGGGAGACCGAGGATCCGCCAGGAATCATGATTTCCTGACCGATGTCTAACTTTCCATTCTTGTCCAAGTTGGGATTGGAAGATAGCAGGGCTGACAAGCTTATTCCTTGTTTGCGTGCAATCCCCCATAGAGTATCTCCACGCTGGACTTTATAAATTGACAAGTCAGCGGGCCGGAGGGGCACCGGGGTAATAGCACTTGGGGATGAATCTTCAGGTAAGATCGGAGGGAGTGGTTTTGCTTGAATCACCCCCTGCCCTGGAACAATTAACTGACCAGCAGGTGGTCTTGTGGGCGAAGTATATTCAATGGCTTGGCTATCTCCTTGCTTTTCAATGGAAGGTGTCACAGAGGGTACATCGGAGACACCGGCATTGAAACCAGCATCAGGTGCCACAGGTTCCGCCACAGGGGCAGAAGCGTCTGACTTCGTCATGGCGGTTTTCTTTTTCGCAGTCTGACAACTTGGCTGAAACATCACGAGGAGGATAACTCCAACGTGAAGGGAGAGTACAATACCGAATATCTTTGTGAGTTTCATTTTATAATTCCTCGATTTTATGCATTCAAAGTAAGTCTTATTGAGTACAAGGTGTATGCCTTTTCTTCAAATCCAAAACGACTTGATTGAAGATGTTTCCCCGCTCGATGTAATTTTCAAACATATCAAAACTGGCAAATGCAGGGCTAAAGAGAATATCCGTGGTATACTTTGCATGGGTATATGCTTTTTTGACCGCCTCGATTAAAGATGAGCAACAGGTCACAGCAACCTCGTCTTTACGCAACAACTCAGACAACTTGGTCGCGACCTCTCCGATAATAAAGGCATGAGAAACCGACTTTTTAATTCCTTCAACCAAGTGTGGTAAGGATTCTCCTTTTTCTTTCCCACCACCGATCCATAAAAAGGGGTTCCTAAAGTTTTTGCATGCGGCAATTGTGGAGGCAAAGTTAGTGGCTTTGGAATCATTCCAAAATGAAACTCCATCAATCTTGGCAATGCACGCAAGGCGGGAAGGTTCAGGTTGATAGGAGCGGATACAGGCAAAAAAGTCTTCTTCACTCACTCCGCAATCCAAAGAGAATTCATAAGCCAAAGCAAGGTTCTCCTGCTGGGGATAGGTTGAAAGAAAGCTTCCCGGTTCGAGTCGATTTCCCTCGACTAAGTTTCGGTCTACTCCTTTGACGCTCGGGTGGAGAGACAAATGATTGAGGCGGGCAAAGTCCAGAACTGACAAACCGCACATGGCGGATCCTTCTTCTTTCAACCTGTGTAGTAATGAGTTCTTGGCCTTAAAATAATCCTTGATTGTGGGGTGACGGTCCAAGTGATCCGGACTAAAGTTGGTCCAAATGACAGTATCGGGCGATAAACACTTACTATTTTCAGCCTGAAATGAACTTACTTCAAGAAATACAGTGGTATCTGCCTTTAAATCCCGGGTGACGACCTCACTGAGACTTGTCCCCACATTTCCTGCAGATACTGCTTGCTTGCCAAGTTTGTTCCAGATGTGGGTCAATAAGGTGACAAGGCTGGTTTTCCCATTGGTGCCAGTCACTGCTACAATCTTATTTTCTGTAAAAGTAGAAGCAAAATCGAGCTCCCCATAAACAGCCAAACCTGCTTTCTGGGCACTCTCAACCCAGGGGTGATCCAAGCCGAAACCCGGGCTCACCACAACGATTGCATAACTTAAAGCATTCTCAGCGTTGAAAGGTCGTTTCTTTTGATCAAAAAATTGGTAGTCCCAATTAAATTGATCCAAAAGAGATGCCACTCCTTGCCCACTCACTCCTTGGCCGAAAATCGCCACTGGTTTCGACTTCAAAGAATTCCAAATTTTTTTCTTTGTTGTCATCTTAGCGAAGTTTCAAAGTGGCAAGACCAATCAAAGCAAACAAGAGAGATAAGATCCAAAAGCGAATGACTACCTTGGTTTCCTTCCAACCTTTAAGCTCAAAATGGTGATGAATCGGGGACATAAGAAATATTCGCTTCCCACGACTTTTAAAGGAAGCCACTTGCAGGATGACCGATCCCGCCTCAATAACAAAAATACCACCAACAATGATCAGGGTAAGAGGCTGGTGCACCATGAGAGCAATCGCTCCCACTAAACCTCCAATGGCAAGAGATCCAGTATCGCCCATGAACATTTCTGCGGGGTGGGCATTGTACCAAAGAAATGACAAACTTCCACCGAGAAGGGCCGCACACAAAACCGTCAGTTCCCCAGAGCCTGGAACCCAACTGATTTTCAAATAATCGGCGATGACATAGTTGCCTGAGGCGTAGGCCATAATCCCATAGGTTAAGGCGACAGTGACGGTGCAACCAATGGCAAGTCCATCAAGGCCATCAGTTAAATTAATCGCGTTACTCGCACCGGTGAGAGTAATTAGAAAAAATAAAAAAACCAACAGCATAGGCATGGCTATAAGCATGGGATCTTTATAAAATGGCACCCAAAGCTCTCGCATTTTCAGGGCACTACCAGTCGCTTTCCCATCAACACCTGAAAGAAAATCTGACCAGGGACCAAGTAAAATAAACAGAACAACAGCAGTGGTTATGAGCTGGCCGATTAACTTATACCTTCCCGCAAGCCCTTTGCTGTTTTTTTTAGCTACCTTCAGGTAGTCATCAGTAAAGCCCACCAAGGTAAGCAGGATGTAAGCAACCAGTGCAGCTATCACATAAACATTGGGTTCCGCCCATAAAAACGCCGATATCAATACGGATCCAAAAATAAGTAAGCCTCCCATGGTCGGAGTTTTAGCTTTCGCCTGATGAAGGTCTGCTAAGTCACCCACCTCATTTTTATCACGAAAGGCCTGCCTGGCCCCAAAATCCTGTAAGAATTTAATAAGCTTGGGACCGATAAAGTAACCAATGAGTAAAGCGGTGATCCCCGCAAAAATTGCCCGCACCGATATAAATTGAAACAACCTAAATGGGCCAAAGAAGGACTCATAAAGTTGTAAATAGCTTAACATTCCAAAGCCTCTTCCTGTGGAACTGTCCAGGATGGAAGCAGTTGCTCAAGTTCATTCACACGACTCCCCTTCAACAGAACAGATCCGTCAAAATCCTCAATCAAAGAGCGGGCTAATTCCTTATCATTAAAAATCATTAACTGCTCTTCTTTGGCTCCTGCATCTAATAAACCGGGAGCAAACCAGGACGCTTTTTCTCCAATCATGACAAAAAGATCAGAGGATTCGACATGAACACCTTCCCCCACTTTTTCATGTAATTCTTTTGCTTTGGGGCCAAGTTCTTCCATCCCGCCCAAAATGTATAATTTAGGCTGCCCCTTAAATCTTTCCGCGAAAAATTCAATGCTGTCTTTCATGGATGCCGGGTTGGCGTTATAACAATCAACAAAATAGGTTCGCCCCCGACCCTGAAAGCTGGCTGCTCTCAGGGTCGAAGGGCGATATTGGGGTAGGCGTTCAGAAATTTCCTGGTGGCTGATCCCTTGTTCACAGGCAGCAAGGACGGAAAGAGCCATATTGGCATGCACCCCCTTAGACGCGTAAGGAATAGGGATGACAAGAACCGGGGACTCATGTCGCCAAAGCCGTAGCATACATGAGCCCCCTATTTTGTTTGTTTCAGTCCAAATTTTATAGAAAGCGGTGGTAGGAGAGATCTTCTCTTTAGCCCCTTCCCCTTCAAATAAAGTAACATGAGGATTTCCCTTTTCCCTCCAATTTTGAAAGGGCTGATGCTTGAGGCAATCAGCATGAAAAATAACTTTGGGCTGTACCTGCGACTCCTCAAAAATCTTAGCCTTTTCCGATGCTACGGTCTGCAGGTCGACTAGACCTTCAAGATGAGAAGCACCGATCATAGTAATTAAAACCATATCCGGAGATAAAAGATGGGCCAATGCAGGCATCTCTCCTTTCTGGTTTATCCCTACTTCCACCACACCAAAGTTTGCACTATTGTCTAAAGCTAAAAGCGTAAGAGGGACTCCAAGGTGGTTGTTTAAATTCCCTTTTGTACAGTGACAATTCCCACCAAGTAAAAGAGATAGCACTTCTTTAGTTGTGGTTTTACCACAGCTTCCGGTGATGCCAATAATCGGATTGGTAAAACGGTTTCGATGGGAGTGAGCAATTTCATGAAAAGCTTTCAGGGTATTATCGACCAGCAACTGCGGTATAGGCACATCGAGTTGCAACCTGTTAACCAGAGCCGAAGATGCCCCATTTTTTAAAGCCTGTCCGACAAAGTCATGCCCATCTCTCTCCGCTTCGATGGCAATAAACATTTCACCCTCGGAAAGTTTGCGGGCATCAATAGAAAACCCGGCAACCGGTTCACTTGGGGTATCATGCCACTTGCCTCCAGACCAGGAAGAAAGTTGCTCTGGGATAAAAAAGGGCATTACCCTGCGAGTGCTTTTACCTGGATCAGTTCCTTGGCTACTTTTCGATCATCAAAAGGTATAGCCGTGTATTGAACCTCCTGGAAACACTCATGACCTTTTCCTGCAATCAAAACACAATCGCCTGGTTGGGCTTGATCGAGGGCGAGACTAATTGCTCTTCTTCGATCCTCTATGAAGGAAATCTTCGCACCTCGGGTCTGGCCTTTTTGCATATCCTTAAAAATATCATCAAGGGCTTCTGTCCTGGGGTTGTCTGCCGTGGCCCATACTTTATCGGCACCGGCACAGGCGACCCTTGTCATTTCCAACCGCTTACCCTTGTCGCGATCCCCTCCACAACCAAATACAAGATGAAGTTTACCCGTAGTGCATTCCCTTAGCATTCCCAATGCATTTCGTAATGCATCAGGCGTATGGGCGTAATCAACCACCACATTGTAAGCCTGCCCATTATCAACTGTCTCCATTCTACCATCTACACCCTCAAAAGCACCTATCTTTCGGATGGCATCAGGAATAGACCTTCCCATTGCATGGAGAATGGAAAGTGAAGCCAGTAAATTCATCACATTGTATCGACCAAGCAATGGGCTTTTAATCACCATTGAGCCTGCAGGACATTCCAGTAAAAACTCCGTTCCCGTAGATTCTAAGTTTATATTTTTAGCTCGGAATAAATTATTTTCCTCTAAGCCGAAAGATAAAACACGAACCTGTGGCGGGAGTTCTTCCATCAACCTTTTTCCGTAAGGACAATCTCCATTTATTATCGCAACCTTAGGCAAAGCCCCATTTTCTCCATTAAAAATCTTTCTCTTCTCCCGAAAGTATGACTCCATATTATTGTGATAATCCAAGTGATCACGAGTAAGGTTTAAGAAGGTAGCCACTTCCATCTCCATCCCTGCTACTCTGGATTGATGAATCCCATGGGAGCTTACTTCCATGACTGCCTCTGAGCAACCACCTGCAAGCATACTTCTAAGCATGGGGTAGAGGTCTGAGGATTCTGGGGTTGTTCGGAAAGAAGGAAGCTCACGATCGCCAAGGTGGTATTTAACTGTCCCAATTAAACCAACAGGTTTCCCAGATTCTTCTAATAAATGACGAGTCAATGTAGAAACCGTAGTTTTCCCATTGGTTCCGGTTATGCCGACCATCTTAATACTTTTATCCGGATACCCATGATACCGGCGGGCCATTCGGGCAAGAGCTTTTCTTGAGTCTTTAACTTTTACTTTGGCCACTCCCGGGTGAGCATCGAGGTCTAAATCTTCACCTATAAGAACACGAGCCCCTCGATTGATCGCTTCATCAATAAATTCTTCACCGTTAGTCCTAAACCCACGAATTGCAAAAAAAGCAGAACCTGGGGTTACTCTCCGACTATCTGTCACAAGTGATGAAACTTGGGCAGTTGCTGCATTTACCTGTTCAAGAGACTCACTCCCAGTCAATCGATTCAGACCAACCTTTTCTGAAAATCTTTGATGAATGTCTTTAAGAGATTGAAGGTTTTGTTTTTTTGTATTCATGACTTATTTTTTAAAGAGCTTGGGACCTTTCAAATTTTTTGGCTACTTCAGTTCTGACTATGTCTTTCTTGTTCACCGGTTTTAGACCTAAATAGCTTATTATCTGCTTACCTATTCTCTGAAAAGAAGGACCTGCTACGCTACCCCCGTAACCAAGCCTTCCTTTTTTCATTTTAGGTTCATCCACCACAATGGTTATCATAACTGCTGGGTTATCTGCGGGGAAATAGCCTGAAAAGGAGGCAACATGATGCCGGTTCGAATACTTACCATCGATTATCTTCTGGGTTGTTCCTGTTTTCCCTGCGACTTGAAAACCTTCGATTATTGCTTGCCTGGCTGTACCTTCAGCAGAAACAACATCAACAAGCATATTGGACACATCCCTGGAGACTTGTGCAGAGACAACACGCCTGACAGGTTTGGGGTCAAAAGAAACCACCGTCTTTCCTTTTTCATCAAAAACGCGATTTATAAATCGTGGTTTCATCAATATACCATTATTGGCTACGGCTGACATCGCTACATGTATCTGCATAGGTGTAACACTTACAGAATGGCCCATAGGTAATCTTGTTATAGTCAACCCATCCCATCTAGAGGGGTGATGAAGTATTCCTTTCCGCTCTCCTCCCATCCCAAAGTCGGTTTTGTCACCAAACCCAAATCTTTGGCAATATTCATATAAGCGATTTGCACCAAGTTTTATCCCTAATTGGGCGGCGCCACGATTACTTGATTTTTGCACAATTTTATGTACAGAAATCTTGCCCAATGGATGGTGGTCGCTGGGCAACCTGAGTTTCCTACTTCCATTTTGGTAAGTTGAGACTGAACAATCAATAATTTGGTTACCGTGAACAAGGCCTTCATTAAGAGCTCCACATACCGGTACAATTTTAAAAGTAGAACCTGGTTCATAAAGATCAGATACCGCTCGATTTCTCTGGGCTGATAATTCGTATTTATTGAAATTGTTGGGATCAAAATCTGGTACATTACCTAAAGCTAAAATAGATCCACTTGCTGGGTCTCCCACAATAATACTTGCACTCAATGGGTTAAATTCATCGACCACATGCTTAAGCTCTTTTTCAACAATCCCCTGAATTATACGGTCCAGGCTTAATTCCACATTTAAACCGGGTCGCTCTTCCACTTCAAAAGAACGATATTGTGGCATCTCTCTCCGGCGCCCATCTTTTTCACTTTCTTTCCAACCGTCTTGCCCCCGTAAATAATAGTCAGCCAAGCGCTCCACACCCATTGCTGGAACCCCTTCTTTATTAACGAAACCTAATATATGGCTGGCTAAATTTCGATTTGGGTAAATGCGGGAATGCTTAAAATTCCCATAAACTCCCTTTACCCGCAGGTACTGAATTTTTCGGTAAGTTCCCTCATCCACATCATCCTTTAACTTAACCCATCGGACTTTGCTTACCTTTTCACCCTGGGCACCACTTTTTCTTATCTTTCTTGAAGTTGCTTCCTCTATATCCGAAAGAGGGATCCCCAGAAGTTTAGCGAGTTCTGCATACTTCCACACATTCTCGTCTTTTACAGAATGAGGATCCAGTCCGACAGTCACCACGGATCGGGTACTGGCCAATAAGTTACCTTTTTTATCAACAATATCCCCTCTTCTGGCATCGATACTTATAAAATTCTTACGAGCCCCCAAAGCAAACTGGCTATATTTGTCAGACTTATATACCTGAAGATAATACAGTCTTCCACCGAGAAAACTAAAAGCAAAGAGAATCGAGGCAAAAACTAAATAAAAACGAAAAGGTGAAACAAAGATACTCTTCATTTCACCTGGTTCCTGCAAACTCTCCTGCAGATTTAAAACGCTGAACAGATGCCACCCCTGGCCTCAGACTAAGCCTTCTTTTCATATCCTCTTCACTCACATGAAATGTAAGCCTTGCATTTGGCATAGAAAGCCTTCCATGCACCATAGAAGCAAGTGACGATGGTCGCATTGCCCGTGAGCGTTGAGCTCTTAATTCATGAACTTCACGGGCAACAATTTCCAGCTCATCCTCCAAGTCACCACACTCTTTAGCTATCACTGATATTTCCATCCGTAGCCAAACAAGGCCAATCGAACCAGCCCCCAGGATAGATATGAGGCAAAGAATAATAACGATGGATCGATTAGTCATATTTTCAAAGTTGTGGGTTCCTGATCTTTCGTAAGACCCGTAACCTTGCAGACCTACTTCTCGGATTAGACTGCACCTCTTCTTTTGATGGAAATATTGCCTTTGATTGAATCAATTCCCCATATGAAGTCCTTTCCTCTATCAGCCTTGAGTCACCACGATGCTCGGGCCTGCCTGCCATTTTTCTCATAAACCGCTTCACCATCCTATCTTCCAATGAGTGGAAGGATATCACCGCCAGCACTCCTCCGGGCTTCAGACCCCTAAAGGCTTTAGGTAGGGTTAAAGCCAAGGCTTCCAATTCACCATTGATTGCAATTCTTATGCCTTGAAAAGTTTTGGTAGCCGGATGTATTCTCTGACGTGAACGATGTCCCCCAACCGCTGAAGCTACTAGCTCCGCAGCACTCATAGTCCTGGAAAGAACACCTGTCCCACGTGCATTTATGATGGCATTTACCACACGATTCCACCTACGCTCCTCGCCATACTCTCTAACCGCCCTGACTAAACTTTCCCGTGATGCTGTTTCCAGAAACTCAGCCGCACTCTGCCCCACCCTGGGATTGAGACGCATATCAATGGGAGCATCCAACCGAAAGGAAAAGCCTTTCAACGGCTCCATGAGCTGAAAAGATGAAATACCAAGATCCATGAGCACTCCATCAAAGTCGGCCTCAGATGAAACCTGATCGAACTCTATAAAAGATCGATCCTCGAAACGAAACCGATCACCGAACTCATCAGA
>ERZ807291.9227-NODE-9227-length-10749-cov-8.712175_pt1 | contig 10749 bp, 10 predicted proteins | sample MGYA00521257_ERZ807291 | MGnify/ENA primary metagenome ERZ807291 (study PRJEB31413, sample SAMN03169783) | marine metagenome | biome: Marine; feature: Water; material: Subsurface seawater | place: North Sea | collected 2011-04-28 | depth 1 m m ... | reverse complement strand
TTTTGGAAAACTTAACATAATTTTAATCTCATCAATGAAATTGGATTTATTATCTAAGAATTTAAAAATAGTTTTAGAATTATTTTTTGTAAACATATCAGTAAATAATTTTTTTCCTAAATGATTATTATAAAACAAAACATCTAAAAAAATCAAATCATAAAACCAGAATCTATCTTTTTTTAAAAAATTTTTAAAACTCCTTCTTTCACTTAAAAAATCTAAAATTTTATTTGTATTTCTATCAATATTTTTAAATGTATATCCAGTGCTAGGCTTACTCCAACCACCTGCAGATCCAATATTTAAAATATTCTTAGAATTTGATTTGAAAAAAGGAAAACATGTCATCGGAATTTTTCCAGTTTCTTTAGATTTTATTTCATAATTACTAATTCCTAAGGATATTAAGTAGTCTTCCAATACAGTTTTATATTTATTAGTTTCAAGTAATTTTTCTGAAAACAATGTATACTCCACTAAAGCTTCACTCTTAGAAAATGGAAGAATATACATAAATTGAGTAGTTAAGTTTTGATCTATAGAAAAATCCATAAAGGTTGCTTTCTTAGGATCAAAATTATCTTTCTTTGTTTTAATAACCCAACCCTCAAAATGCTGTATTAGTAAAGGAAACTTTGAGTTATTTTTGACGCAATCCCAGTCCATGATACTATTAAAAACTTTAGATGACTTAAATTTTCCACTTGAGGTTTCGACTATGCAATGGGACTGTAAATCATTGAGATTTAAAACATTCGACTTTAAAATTTTTACATTCTTATTTTTAGTAATAACTGAATTTGCGTAATTATAAAAAGATTTACTATTTAACATTTTATAATTTAAAGGATCAAGATCAAGTGTTCCAATGTAACTGCCATTTTTAAATAAAACGTTTTCCCATTTACAGGTTATTAAAGAATCCCAAACTGTGTTCCCTTTGTCCCAGAAACATAAGGTTCTATCGTCATCAAGCTTAGGAAAAACTGGATCGATAAGTAGAATAGATTTATTGATGAATACAGGGTTTTGTGATAACTTTACTGTCAATAGTAGGCCTGAAATACCTCCACCACAAATAATAAAATCATAATCTAAATTCATCTAGTCTTTAAAGATAATTATAATTTAAAATGAATTCGCTTAAAGCAAAAAAAAAGCCGCTTATAAGCGGCTTTTTTATTAATACAAAATAAGTTTCTTATTTTGAAACAGCTAGGTTATAAACCACAAGTCCGAATCCGATTTTATTCACTGCATCACCAATGTTATAAACAACATTCATGTCAAGTGAAATTAAATCATTTAAGCCTGAATACCATCCTTCTGTTCCAAGCATATATCCAAGTGGATATATAGCCCATCCTACAAGAACGAACCAAGCTAAAGTGTTGTGAGCTTTTTCTACTGCTCCACCTGCTGATACAGCAAGTTTTTTAGCTTCTCCAAACCATACCATGTAAGCGATAATAGCGTAAGCAATACCAGATAATAATCCCCATAAAGCAGGACCTAAACCTAATGCACTACCATCGTTATACTCACCAAAGAAACCTGTAACTAACATTACAGTTGACCATAAGATAAGTTTCCACATCATACTCTTAGTTGCTCCAGCAACTTTTAAAATTAGGTAGAACTCAACACACATTAATGGTACTGTTAAAATCCAATCAACATATCTGAAAAAAGTAGTATCACCTGGATCTACATCTCTCATGTAATTGTAATAAGTCCTGAGACTAAAATTGAATTTCTCCATTTTGCATCAACTGCATTTAATGAAAGAAAAAAGAATACTGATGCAGCCATCATAGCCATAGTTCCAATAAAGAACGTAAAGCCTACCAAGTCTGTTGGCACATCACTAAAAAAATAAAAAGTGTTTAAAAATAATTCCATAATTTATAATTTATTATTTTGTTGAAAACCAAATATATAAAAAAAGTTTTGACATTTACTAAATTTGTTTCAACAAAAAGCCAAAAAAACTGATGAATTCATACTTTTTTAATAATTTTTTCTCGAGGATAATAATTTTTAGCACAATATTTTGCATAATTCTATCTTTTATAATTTCTGATTTTTGGCTCAATATTTTAGCTTTTTCAGGTATCTTAACTTTTGGTATTATTCACGGTGCAAACGATTTATTATTGATCAATAAGGTTTCTGATAACAAAAACATAAAGCTTCAGTTTATTTATTATATTTTAATGGTTTTTGGTTTTTTTATATTTTTTTATAAAATCCCAATTCTAGCTTTAATCACCTTTGTGTTACTTAGCTCGTTTCATTTTGGAGAACATCAATGGACACTTTATGAGAAGTCCAAGAAGAAACTTATTAAAGTTTTTTATTTCAACTATGGTTTAACTATTTTTTCATTAATTTTTTATTTCAATTTTATTGAGGTTAATGAAATAATATTTGATATTACAACACAAGAACTTGGATTAGACTTTTTCTATTATTTATTACTGGGTTCATCTTTGCTAACTTTATTTTCAGTTATAATATTCTATCAATACTTAAAAAGTCAATTAATTATTCAAATTATTCTTTTGATACTTTTAATATTCACTTTAAATTTTTCAACTCTAATATGGTCATTTGGTATATATTTTGTTTTTTGGCATAGTATTCCTTCAATAGTGGAGCAAACAAAATTTATTTATGGAAAATCTAAAAGCAAATCAATTGGTGACTATTTTAAAAAAGCATTTATTTATTGGATACTATCTTTAATAGGGCTTTTGTTTACTTATTACTTTTTTAAAGAAAGTCAAAGCCAACTACTGAGTATTTTCTTTTCTTTTTTAGCTTCAATAACTTTTCCTCATACCTTTGTAATCTCTAAAATAAAAAAACCCTCCTTAGAGGGCTTTAACGATTAAAAAAATCATTTTTTTAAATTATGATTTTTTTCGATTTGCAATAAAGCTTTTAATAAAGAATATCGAGGCAATTAATGAAGACATCAACATAGCGGAAACTCTTGCTATCCCAATATTTTCTCCTCTTTCTATCGCTCCATTAAGAGGCATAAACAAACCTAGAAGACATACAAAAGTTAATAAAACAGCAATATGAGCTATAACTTTATTTTCTTTTTTAAGTCCTGGTGAGCAAAACAATAAAGCCAAGCCAAAAACAACAGGAATAATTGCTGTTCCAGATGAACTTTCTAAGTAACCCCATAATCCAACACTAATTAGAATTATCGAATTTAAAATATTTGCTTTAAATGAATTCATGATTATTATTTTAACAATTACAATTACAAAATTACATATTATTATTATAAACCATTAATATAATCAGAAAAGGAATCACTAAATGACAAGCCTCTAGAAGTTCTAGTTATATTTACTTTTTTATAAGAGGATAAACCCCAAAGTAAAAATTCACACATAAAATTTTCATCTTTAACACTTATATCAGGAATTTCTTTTTTAACAAAATTTTTAAGTGTTTTAATTGTTTTAAAGGTATCTGCATAAGCTTTATTATCTAGGTTTTCATCAATAAATAATTCCTTGTCTTTAAACCAATCAACAATATCCTTGTAAGGGTCTAATTCTTCAGCTTTATTCAATTTTTTAATTTTAGGAAAAAAGTTTACAAAAAATGTTTTTACTGACTCTAATATTAAAAGTCTTGAAATCTCAACAGCACCTTCTTGTTCACCTTCATAAACCAATTCAATTTTTCCGTTAATCGCAGAAATAACCGCATTAAAATCTGTCATTCTAACACTTGTTTTAGATTCTCCGTTCATAATCATTCTTCTTCTAGCTGAACTAATTAAATTTTCAAATGCTGAAATTGATAATCTTGCACTAACACCACTTTTTGAGTCTACATAAACACTTTCCCTTGCTTCAAAACTTATCTGCTCTATAATATCTTTGGCTATTTCAGGAACATAAATATCATCAGAATCTAACAATGATGATTCTTGATTGGTAATTGTTTTAGCCACAGCAATTGTTTTAGGATAATGTGTCATTATTTGTGATCCTATTCTGTCTTTTAAAGGAGTTACTATACTTCCTCTATTGGTATAGTCTTCAGGATTAGCAGTAAAAAGGAACTGTAAGCTAATAGGGAATCTTAATTTAAAACCTCTTATTTGAATTTCTTTTTCTTGAAGAATTGAAAACAATGATACTTGAATTCTAGCTTGTAAATCTGGAAGTTCGTTTAAAACAAAAACACATCTATTTGCTCTAGGAATCATCCCAAAATGAATTACTCTAGGGTCAGAATAAGACAACTTTAAACTAGCTGCTTTAATTGGATCTATATCACCAATTAAATCTGCTACAGTTACATCAGGTGTTGCTAATTTTTCAAAAAATCTATCATTTCTATGAACCCAATCAATTGGCGTGTTATCACCCAATTGATTTATTATGTTTTTTGCAAAATGTGATATCGGTTTTAAAGGATCATCATTTATTTCAGATCCAGAAACAATTGGTATCCACTCATCTAAAAGATTAACTAACTGTCTAGCTAATTTTGTCTTTGCCTGACCTCTTAATCCTAAAAGGTTAATATTATGTTTAGACAAAATAGCTCGCTCTAAATCTGGAATTACAGAGTCTTCATAACCATGAATTCCTTTAAATGTTGGTTTACCATTTGATAAGTTGATCTTAAGATTTTTTATCATTTCGTCTTTTATATCTAAAGAAATGTATCCCGAAGATTTCAACTCTTTTAAAGTTTTAATTCTACTATTCATTTTAAATCACAATCTTTTTTTTCTGTTAGTTTCATAATCCTCAAAAATCATTTCACCAAGGCCCTTTAAACCAGTATAAAATGCTTTCCCTTTGTTAGCTTTAGTAAATTCCTGAACAAACCTTTTTAAATATGGATCTTGAGCAATCATAAAAGTAGTTATTGGAATGTTTAATCTTCGTGCTTGTTGGGCCATATTATAACATTTGTCAACAATATGAGAATCTAATCCATTACTGTTTTTATAATATGATCCATCTTTGAGCTTTAAACAACTTGGCTTTCCATCAGTTATCATAAAGATTTGTTTGTTTGAATTTCTATTCCTCCTTAATATGTCCATCGCCAATTCTAATCCCGCAACTGTATTTGTATGAAATGGTCCTACATTCAAATAAGGAAGTTCATTTATCGAAATAGGTCTTGCATCATTTCCAAAAACAATTATATCAAGCTTATCTTTAGGGTATCTAGTTGTTATAAACTCCGAAAGTGCCATTGCTACTTTTTTAGCTGGAGTTATACGATCTTCACCATAAAGAATCATACTATGACTTATGTCTATCATAAGCACTGTACTCATTTGAGCTTGATGAAATTGATCGTTGATTACTAAATCATCTTTGGACAATTTAAAATCATCTAATCCCCCGTGAATTTGTGCATTTTTAATACTTTCAGTAATAGCAATTTTTTCAATTGAATCTCCAAATTCATAGTTCTTTAAATCACCAGAATCACTTTGTCCGTTACCAGTCTGTTTAGTGTTATGATTTCCATTACCTATTCTTTTCATTTTGCCAAAAATTTGTTTTAAAGCATGTTGTCTTAAAAGCATTTCTGTTTTGGCTGTAAGTCCAACACCATCACCATTTTTACCCTGATTTAATTCTTTTTTTATATACCCCTTGTTGAACAAATCTTCAATAAAATCATCCATAGTATATTCGTCAGTTGTCAATACATATTCTTTATCAAGTTCTTTAAGCCAATTGATTGCTTCATCAAAATCACCAGATGTATAAGTAATAAGTTCTTTAAATATTTCAAACAACTTTTCAAATGGCGTTTGAATCTTAGACTTAAAATTTGTAAATAAAAAACCTGATTCTTTGATTGGATTCATTCAAATGAAAAATTATTATTTAGCAGCAGAGGTATGATCACTAATTATTAACCAATTATTATTTATTTTTTTCCAAATTAAAGTGAAATGACCATAGCTATCATCAATAGCTCTTTTCAAATAGTATTCACCAATTAGATAAGCAGAATTTTCAGAAATTAATTTAATTTTTTTTACACTAAACTTTAACTTACCCATTATTTTAGTGTTTGGATAGGAACTATAATACCTTTTCTTAGTGTTATACCATCCATAAACAGGTCCATTTTTTCCTGAAAAGACCAAATCATCAGATTGAATATATCCTTTCATAAAAGAATCTATATCACCATTATTCCAGGCAATTTCTTGAAGATTCATAACTTTGATAATGCTTAAAGAATCCTTAAGAGAAATTTTATCTTGAGAATAATTTGTATAAGAAATAACAAAAATTGAAATAAAAAAAAATATTTTTTTTATTAAAATCATTGTTTATTTACCATTTTGAATTGGATCTGTTTCAGGCATTAGTTTATTTAGTACGAAATAAACAGGACAAAACTTAGTTACAGGGCTTATTATTTGAAGTCCTCCCACACCAACAGCAATCCATAAAAAATCTAAATTAGTTGTGTAAAAAGTTAATCCAACGCTTACTAGATACAATAATCCAACAATAGCATCGTGAGCTCTAACTTTAAAAATATTTTTTTGTGTTTCCATAATAAAATTTATTAAAAAAACCCAAGTCGTAAACCCGGGTTTAATTGTTTATATTAAAGGTATAAAATTATTTAGCAATTGTAAAGGTTTTAGATTGATTTCCTTCAGGTGACCAAGTACTACCTAGATAAGTCACTATTTCATCCTTATGATCTCTTCCAATATCCCACATTCTTTTTTGTTTTTCAGTCATTGGTCCAAAATTCTCTAGGCTTCTATGATTTATAATAAAAGATTCCCAGGAACTATACCAAAAAGCAGCTTGAAAAGTATACGAGCTTCCACTATAGTGGCCAGTAGGCACAATAGCTAAGGTTTCGCCCAAATCAATAGCTGGCTGTCTTGTATATTCACTCCATAAGTTGATGTATTCAGATCTATCAGCCCATTTAGGATTATTTTTATTAAAAACAACCACATGCTTTTTTGAAAAATCTATATTGCCTTCATCAATATAGAATTGATTTCCAAAAGCAACTCTAATCTCATCATCATGACCTTCTAAAAACATTCGGAAGTATGTAGACCATTCACTTTTTAATATTTTTTTCTCGTCATGGGATATATCCATAGCATCTATGTTATTATTTACCTCTAAACCATAATTAACAGCACTTGCTTGAGAAATAATATCAGGGTAAACCTCTATAACTTTAAATGTAAAGTCACTACCATAAGTATGAGAAAATAACCAGCTAGAACTCATTTTATTTTCATGAGAGCCCATAAAATAAATATCCATAAATTTTTTATGCATTTTAACAAAATCTGCCGATTTAGATCTAGGAACATCTAAATAAAAGAAAGAATGAATTTCTTGTGCGCTTGAGTTTATTGTAACTAATAATGTAATTAAGTATATAAATTTTTTCATAATTTTTTCTTTTAAATATAAAAAAATACATTCTAATTAGTATGTTAGTTTAATATATTTATTATTTTTATTAATATAAAGTATGAATAATTAACAAAAATTATCAATAATTCATTATTTGTTAATAAATATTATTGATTTAGTAATAGCTAATAATAATAATAATTATTTTCGTGATAACTTTAAAAGTTTTTCAATTTCGTGAAGCAAGAAATTAAATCTAAAGAAACGCAAGACTTAATCATCAATACTTCTTTCGAATTATTTTATGAAAAAGGGTATAATGCTACTAGTATTCCTGATATTATGAAAGAAACTTCCTTGTCTAAGGGTGCATTTTATCACCATTTTAAAAATAAACACGAGATTGGTAAAAAAGTAATTGAAAATATTATTAGAAAAAGAATAAAAGAAGGCTTTATTGAACCTTTAGCAGAATTAAATAGAAATATTCCTGAGCTTCTACTTTATGTATTTACAAATAGAATTAAAAACTACTCTGAAAGAGAAAAAGCACTTGGATGTCCAGCAAACAATCTTGTCGGTGAAATTGGATATACAGAGCAAGATTTTAGAGTTATATTAAAATCCTTATTTGAAGAATGGAGAGAAGCTTTAATTAATGCCATTGAACATGGTAAAAATAGACGTGAAATTAAAAAAGATGTAAACAGTTCATCAGTAGCTATTTCTTTAATATGTGCATTTGAAGGAGTTAGAAGTGTGAGAAAAGTTTACGACGACGATAAAATATTTAATGAGTTCATGCAATCCATGGGTAGTTTCATTAAAAATTTAGGAATTTAGTTACCAACTGTCAGTTCTAAATGATGATGCTGGCAATCCCTTAATATTAAATAGATTTCCTATTAAATAATTTTTCCAACCATATCTTACATGAACAGGATTTTTTACCTGATCACTTTGAACTTCAAGATAATTCCACATTATTTTAGCATCTGCCGGATAAAAAATCTTATCATCAGATGCTAATTCAAAATTATTTATTAAATCATCTGGGGAGTATAAACCATTTTCTGCAAAATCAAATTTGATTAATACTTTATCTTGTTTGATCTCGAAAGATTTATAAACTGGACCGGAAAACTGTACTGACTTAAGACCATAATCTTTGTTTAGAGCCCAATAAGCTAATCTTTTTCCTAAAATAAATTTTCTTGAAGGATGAATAGAGTTTTCATCACCGACATCAAGAGAAACTGCCATTCCAGTATTTGAGGTGTTTAGCATAGTGTTTAGTTGAGCTTCTCTTAGAAAAGCAGAACTTATTTTTTCACTTCCATCATATTTGTATGGTGATATTTGTACAAAATAAAATGGAAATGAACCTTGATTCCATTCTCTTCTCCATCCTTCTATCATTGAGTTTTTTAATTTAGCGTAACTACTTGCTCTAGATACATTACTTTCCCCCTGATACCAAATAGCACCTTTTATACAATAATTTGTTAAAGGGGAAATCATTGCATTATATAATGATGATGGTTCATCAGAGGGCCTTCCACTATGATTTTTTATTTCACTCTTTTCAAAATCAGCTGATAACGATTGTGAGTCTGTCCATGCCTCAGCTGGTGTACCTCCCCAAGAGGTGTGAATAATTCCGATTGGAATATCTAGGGTTTTATTTAGATACTTAGCAAATGAGTAAGCTACAGCACTAAAAAAGGGTGAATTTTCTGGGTTTGAAACAGACCACTTTCCTTTTAAATTATCCAAAGGGGTTTTACTTGTATTTCTTTCAACTGTAAAAAATCTTATTTGAGAATTATTTGAGCTAGCAATTGCATCATTTGCTCCAATAATAGGTTCGTTCATGTATCCATTAAGATTCATTTGCATATTAGACTGTCCCGAAGCTATCCAAACTTCTCCCATTAAAACATTTGTAATGTAAATTAATTCAGTATTTGTTCCAATACTAATTTTATGAGTTTCCCCTGCTTTTGGAGTTTTAATTTTATAAATCCATTCACCACTATCATTACTTTTAGTTTTAAAAGTTTTTTTATTCCAACTTACATTTATTGAAATTTTAGTATTTGGTTTTGACCATCCCCATATTGATACAACAGACTGTTGCTGCATAATCATATTATTAGAAAAAATAGTTGGTAATTTTAAATCTTGAGAGACTATTATGTTAAAAGTAAAAAAAGATATTATTAGTAAAATTTTATTTTTCATTAGGTAAAAACTTTTGATCTAATTCTTTAGAATCTTTATACTTTTTTCTCAATTCATATAATTCTATTGTTAATTGCTTAACTATTTCTGTATAATTCAGGTCATCATAAACATTTTTCATTTCGTTGGGGTCATTTTTTCTATCGTAAAGTTCCCATTCATCAACATCATAATAAAAATGCACTAACTTAAAATCTTTATTTACTATTCCATAGTGTCTCTTGACCATATGTACAGAAGGATATTCATAATAGTGGTAGTAAACAGATTCTCTTATCCACTCACTATTATTTCCTTTTAAAAGCGGGATTAAACTTTCACCTTGCATATCACTTGGAGCTTCAATCATGGCAGCTTCTAAAAAAGTTTGAGCATAATCTAAATTCTGAACCATTTCGTCGCTAGTTGTTCCTGGGGTAATTTCGTTAGGCCATCTTATTAATAATGGTGTTTTAAATGATTCATCATAAATAAATCTCTTATCAAACCAACCATGCTCACCTAAATAAAAGCCTTGATCAGATGTATATACTACAATGGTATTTTCAGATAATTTGTTTTCATCAAGATAGTTTAATACTCTCCCAACGTTGTCATCAACTGAGGAAATTGTTGCCAAATAATCTTGCATGTATCTTTGAAATTTCCATTTCATTTTCTGTCGATCTGACATGGTAGGCCAATTATCTTTAAAATCTTTATTTATTTTATCTAGAGTTACATTGTACCTTCTTTTTTGATCCTCATTTGCTCTATTAAAAGGACCCATAAATCCGTTAGGCCCTGGTCTTACAACTGATTCTCCACGAATGTATTTAATCTCAGGTTCAACTTGACCCATACTTTCAAGAGTTTCTGGTCTAATTTTACTATCGTGCATATATTGCATGTGAGTTAAAATATTCATCTCAGCTGTTTTAGAGGCACTCCCCCTACCCTGATAATCATCAAAAAGTGTTTCAGGCTCTGGAAATTCTTTTTCATAATACTCAGCAAATTTTTCTGGACTTGGCCACCAAGGTCTATGAGGAGCTTTATGTAGATACATCATCATAAATGGCTTAGTTTTATCTCTTTTTTT
>ERZ807291.9220-NODE-9220-length-10754-cov-14.548182_pt1 | contig 10754 bp, 8 predicted proteins | sample MGYA00521257_ERZ807291 | MGnify/ENA primary metagenome ERZ807291 (study PRJEB31413, sample SAMN03169783) | marine metagenome | biome: Marine; feature: Water; material: Subsurface seawater | place: North Sea | collected 2011-04-28 | depth 1 m m ... | reverse complement strand
AGTTTGTAGTGTGGTGGGGATTATTAAGGATGGGTAAGGGAAAAATATTGATTAAAATTTCTTTTAATGACATTTCAAATTTCAATAATCATTTAAATGATTTTTCGGAAATCAATTCACCAAAAACATACAATAATGGCAAAATAAATTAAATGAAAACAATTATCAACTATTTTAATATTACAATAAAATTAGAAAATTCAATAATTTATATAGTGCGACATTAAATTTGAGTAAAATATATAATATGAAATCAAAAATCAAGTTTTTGTCTATCACCGTTTTATCGGTGATTTTAATGTCATGTTCAAAAGATGAAGATGTTGTGACAACCCCACCTGCTGTTGTTATACCACCACCTTCTATTGTAATACCACCAGTAACACAACCAGAAGCAAGTGTTACACCTTCCTATGATGGAGGAGATATTTCTATATCCAGTAAAGAAGATTTAGATTATTACAGAGAAATAAATGTACAAAATATTACTGGTGATTTCGAGCTGAATCTTGACTGGACTTATGTAGATAATAGTACCTCAGATCCATCTGTTTTTACCAAAAATATCGAAACAGTAACTGGAGATGTTAGTATTAATGTATCTACCAACGAGCAAGTTTCGCTTGAAAATCTTGTGAGGGTTGGTGGAAATTATTCAATTACTGGACATGATGTTGACGATGAAAACCTTTTGTATGCCAAAACCATTAGTTTGGATTACGATGATGATTACGAAATTTTAGCTTTGTACACAGATCAAATTCAATTGAATCTTTCTGACACTCAAACTTCAAAAAGTAATACAAGTTCAAGTAAAGGAGCATTAAGAAACATAGATTTACACGCTTATCATACAAGTTTATTAGCAGATTCTGATTTTACTCCCGCTAATTTACCATCAATCAGGGCTACAGAACCTGTACTTATTGGAATACAGAATATATCTTATCCTTCTGTACTCCAATACCAATCTGGGGATGTAAGCAACAACACAATTACATCTGATCAAATAGGTACAATTACTATGCGAGGTCATACAACTATTAATAAAATTACATCCAATTCTTTAAAAGAACTTAATGTTTTAAACACTAGATTAGATTCCTTTACAGTTATTTCAACTTCTTTAGCATCTTTTATAATGCCAAATTTAACAAGTATCAAAAATCTAACTATTGATGTTAAAGGATTAAATGAATTTTTAGCACCTAAACTTGTTGAGATTCCTGGAGTCTTTTCTTGCTCAGGTATTTCTCAAGTAACTATGAATTCTCTCACAAGTGTAGGAACTCTTCAAATCCTTAGTGGTTTCAAAGTAAACTTACCAGTACTTACCTCTGTTACCACAAGTGAAATTTCAGCTTCAGTAACAGTGAACTCAACTTCATCCTCGGGCGTAGCTCAAGCAGTATCTGGAGGAACATCATCAGGGTCATCGAGCAGTAGCTCCTCGTCAAGTAATGATCACAACTCTGGGGGATCTCACAACTCTGGGGGATCTCACAACTCTGGAGGATCTAATGGCTCGGGCGGTTAATAGATTCTGAGGTTTATTATTCAATTATTTAAAAGGGGCTATTTAGCCCCTTTTTGATGCTTTTAAAAGTCCTTTTTTAATAATGGCAGGGAAATAATCTGTCATTCTACTGATTAAATTCTCTCCTCTATAATAGAGCATTCCAACATCTGAATCTGACCTGTAATTGTAGGGAAGGTAAAAATGGTCAAAAAGTTTAGTCCTTATCGGTAATTTTCTGTTGTATTTTCGAATAGGAATAGGTAAGCTAAAATCAAACCCAACCATGGTACCATAATTTGATTTTTTATAAAACAGACCAATAAAACGTTGTCCTGAGTACCTTTTTATTTGAGCTGTATATCCAATGTCTCCTAAGATATAAGATCCATAACGAAAGCTCAAGTCCATATCGTATTTATTTATTCTATAGTTCAACTCAGAAAAAAAGTCAACCCTTAAATCAGTTGATAAATCATAAAACATTATCAAATCTTTATTTAATCGACCAAAACGGGTAATCCCCATGTGAACGTTCCATCTCAAATTATCTTTATATAAGAATTTAAGGTAGTCAAAGCTTAGTCCCAGACGGTTATAATTAAAAAAACCAACACTCATATTTAAAAAGTCCACTTTACTAAGTTTAACATCATTTGAGAGGCGAAGGATTCCTACTTGAGGTTCCATAAAGCCCAGTTCATCAAATTCTGGAACATTATAATAAGTTTCAAAATTAACCCCTTTAGAAAGGTCGGTACTCAGATAGGGTTGAAAATTAACCCGCTGACGAATAGGATTATCAAAGTTTCCCAGAGTATAATCCAACTGAAACCTGAGGCTCAAGTCAGTTTTGAAATACGAATTATTTAACGTTTTTTCAGGATTGTATTTTTCATCTGTAAAATCAATTGTAGCTACAGATAAAAAATCTTCAATTGTACTATTTTTAGTTTTAAGTTTAGCGTAGTCACGAGAAGTAAATCTCATCTCTACAATCGGTACTCCTTTATTTAGAATGACAACTTTTGCATTAGAAGCCTTTGTACTTATATTAATTAGCTCCAAGACTTGATAAAGACCATCTGCAGGAAATCTATAAAGGTTGTCTTCGTAGAACAGTGTATATTGATCTTCACTGTAAAATTCTTGTAAATTTTCAAATCCATGTTCTTGAAGAACTTTTAAGTTTTGTGAATTTGCTAATTTAAAAAACAGAAGAGCTATAAAAGCATATTTAATCATTAGTTAGGTTTTTAATAAATATGAACATTATTAATGCGGAGTCACCTCGATAATCTTATAATTGCAATAATAAAATATTTAATATTTAGTATTACTGTTTTTTTTGCCTTAGTATTTTATAAAATTTATTTTATAAAATACTGAATTTCAATAGATTGATTTATGATAATTTATTTATTACAATATTATTTTATATCAATTATTTCCGGTTCTTAAAACAAGAAATTTCACATATGAAATGGTATTTAATTAAAACAAAGAATAAGCAAACCCTAAAGGCTTCTGATTATTTTAGTCTTTTAGGCATTGAATGTTATGTTCCTTGTAAAACTGATATAAGTAAAAGAGGCAGTAAACGAATTCCCCTTTTGAATGGGTATGTATTTATTTCATTTAAAGAAACGATAGATTATGATCTGGTTAATTTAAATCCATACTCTACAAATATTATAACAAGGAGCGGTCAACCTGTTTTGATTCCAGAAGAACAAATGCGCCTGATGATCGATCATATAGAATCTATATACAGACAAAAAGATTTTAAGTCACGTAATGTTGGTGATTTTATTGAAATTAACACAGGCTCTCTAAATGGCCTAACGGGTCAGATCATTGAGATTAGAAATAATAAAATTTATTTACAAATTGAATCTTTATCTGCACAGGTAGAGATTCAATACGCTAAATAAGATTAATAACATACAAACAATCTAATATTGAGTTAGCTCAACAGGCGAAGCCATGAAAAAAATCATCTTTTTATTTACTTTATTTATAAGCTTTCATTCATATAGTCAATCTAATGATGAGCTGTTTAATTTTTATTCTCAGATGAAGTCACAAGGCTTTTCCGATATGCAAATTAAAGACATAGCACGCTCGAAAGGGTACAATATTGATCAGCTTTTAAAAGGGTCAAACAATTTAAAAAATAACTCCAGTATAAATACACTAGAAAAAGATCCTACTCTTCAAAGTGATTATTCAAATTATGTTAAGCCTAAGATAGATTCAACTTTTAATGAAAACGTTTTTGGAAGTCAATATTTTAAAAATATTAGTTTTGATTTTTCTCCCCAAGTAAACATTGCTACTCCCTCAAATTATCAATTAGGACCTGGAGATGGCTTAATTATCAGTTTATGGGGTGCATCACAAGCAACTTATCAACTTGAGATTGATAGAGAAGGAAAAATCCTTATCGATGGCTTAGGCCCAATTTATTTAAATGGTTACACACTTCTTGGAGCTAAAGCAAGAATAACAAATGCACTATCTAAGATTTATGTGGGATTAAATAGTAAAATCGAACAGGAAAAAGTTAATCTAGACCTTAGTTTAAGTGCTACACGAAGCGTATTTATTTCTATTATAGGACAGGTAAAAGCACCTGGAATTTATACCCTTAACGGCATGTCTTCCCCCATTCATGCGCTCTATGCTGCTGGAGGGATTAGCTCACAGGGGAGCTATCGAAATGTTCAGCTGGTTAGAAAAGGTAAAGTGATTGACACAATTGATCTCTACCAATATTTTAATGCCGGGGATTTATCTGATCTGTTTTTAAAAGACCAAGATGTGATTCGAGTTCCCTATTATCAGAATAGAATTACCCTAGAGGGAGAGGTTAAGTTTAGTGGAAGCTTTGAGCTAAAAGAAAATGAAACTTTAAACGATTTAATTCAATACAGTGGTGGATTTACTCCCAAGGCTCAAAAGGATAATTTTTTAATCTCTCGAATCGATAGTTCAAGTTATACTTCAATTTCCACTAGTAAAAGTAATTTTAATCTAGAGTCAGGAGACAAGGTATTTGTTTATTCGATCTCAGATCAAGAAAATCAAAAAGTGAGTATTTCCGGGGAGGTTCTTATTCCTGGTTCTTACAGCCTTTCTAGTTTAGAAACAATTCAGGATTTAATTAAAGTATCAAAAGGTTTTACTAGGGACGCATACCCCTTGTATGCAAGTCTATACAGAAGACATAATAATGCAAAAGAAATGCTACTTAGTGTAGGCTTAGATTCAAAGGGTTTTGATATAAATTTAAATGAACCTCTCCAAGAACAAGACTCTTTGGTGGTTTACAATAAAAATCAATTTATAGTAAAAGATAAAGTACAGGTTGTAGGTAGGGTTTCAGAGCCTGGACTTTATGATTTTTATCAGGCCATGAGTGTACAAGATCTTTTGGGTCAGGCCCAAGGGATCACTTTAGCAGAAAATAAAATAACTATAATTGTTTCCTCTAGGGATGAAATTCAAAACGACTATAAGAAAAGGTTTGAATTCGACTCATTTGATTTAAAACAACTTGCAACCACTTATCTAAAGCCTGGAGATATAGTTTCTGTTTCAGAAAAAAATCAGGTTGAATCAATCTCAATACAAGTACAAGGTGAGATTAAAAATCCTGGTACTTACATACAAACTAAAAGGGAAAACAGTTTGAAAAGTCTTATTGAGCTCTCGGGAGGTTTTACTGATTTTGCAAGCGAAAATTCTATTTACATCAAAAGAGAGTTGGTTATACAAACAAATCAGCTTTTAAATGATAGTTTAGTTTTACAAGATCAAAAAAATGAGAATAAATTTACTTTTATACCTGTTGCCGATTTGAATGAATCTTATTATTTTCAGGATAAAGACCAGCTTATAATTGGAAAAAAATCTAATGATATTGCCATAAATGGAGAGGTAATAAAGTCTTCAATAGTAAAATATAAAGGCTCTGGTTTAAAGTTCTACTTAAATAAAGCTGGTATAAATTCTAATGGAAGTAAAAAAGAGATTTTAGTAATCTATCCCAACAAAGACGTGAGTGCAACAAAAAATATTTTGTTTTTCAGAAAATACCCTAAAATCACTCCTGGAAGTGAAATTCTGGTTGGAAAAAAACCCGAGCGAGCAAAAATTAGTACTCAAGAACTCATAGGTATTTCTTCTGGCCTTTCTACCCTAGTAATAGTGCTTTCTAGTCTTTTATCCCCTTAATAAAATGAATACTAATAATCCTCATTTACAGGAAGACGAAATTGATTTAGTTGCTCTTTTAGCAAAACTTTATCAGAAGAGAAAATTTATAATAAAGACTATAGTGATTTTCGCTTTGGTAGGAATTTTTGTAGCCTTGGTCTCTAAAGAGGTCTTTAGGGCAAAAGGAGTTTTTGTTGTTCAGAATTCAGAAAAACAAGTCAGCTCTTCCATCAGTGGTTTAGCCGCCTTAGCAGGGGTAAACTTACAGTCTGAAGCCTTGGGTGATATACCTCCCTCTTTATATCCTAATATCGTTAGCGGTATAACATTTAAACTTGCTTTATTTGGCACTGTATTAGATTCCTCGGGGTTAACTTACAAAGATTATTTACTCTCTAGGGCAAGCTCCCCAGTATCCCTTTTAAAAAAATATACTATCGGTATTCCTGGTTTACTTGCAAAAAATTTTCGATCAACCAGTCAGCAAAACACTCAATCTTCGAGTGGTCTTATGCAACTTAGTGAACAGGATTTTGAGCTAACTGAACTTTTAGAGGAACTGATTCAGGTAGAGGTTAATGAAAAAGAGGGCTTTATTTCCCTTAGTGCGATGGACCAAAATCCCAAATATGCAGCAGTTGTAGCGGCAAGAGCCTTGGAATTACTTCAGGATTTTATTACAACCTACAAAACAGAAAACGCCAAAAAAATTCTATCCTACGTCGAAAAGCAGTATGAATTAAAAGAGCAGCAGTATTTGGAGGTTCAACAAGAGTTAGCTGAATTTAAGGACCAAAACAAGAACATCTCAACGGCTGTATTTGAATCAAATTTACAGAAGATACAAACTCGTTATGATTTGATATACGGAGTTTATCTGGAACTTTCCAAACAACTAGAACAAGCTAAATTGCAAGTAAGTAAGGATATTCCTAATATATCAATGATTGAGTCGATTTATGTTCCTAATAAAAGAGAAAGCCCCAAAAGAGCCCTAATAGTAGTAATATATACTTTTTTGGGTTTTATACTTTCTTGTGGTTGGGTTTTGGTCAATGAACCTTTAGAGCAAATCAGTCGACAGATTAGAAATTGAAAATATATAAGAACCAGCCATTATATATTTTGATATCTCCCTTAAGTGATATTTCTTTTATTCTTTTATCAAACTTATTCTTGCCGAAAGCTATTTTTAATTTGAAATCGGAATCATTAGATTTATTTTCAATTTTTCTCTTTAATTCATCGATTACCTTAGGGACATAAATTTTGACATAACTATCTGAATATTCATTAAAAACATCAAGTTCAAAAATTTCATTTAATTGTGAAGTCGGTTTTATCATTAAAAAATCAATTATTTCTGATTCCTCTACTGTTAGGGGAATAATTATATTTTTAAATGTGATGTATTGATCTTGTTTTAAGATTTGTATGTTTTTAAATTTTCTAAGATTAAAGAGTCTTATGGTTATAAATAGGAATAAAGCAATAAGAGCTAATAGTAGGATGTTTCTTCTAGTTTTTTGTGTGATGTAAACTTTTTCAAGCAGGTCTTCAGGCTCAGAGAAATTGTTCAATAAATCTGATAACGCTAAATTTTTAATTTCAAATTTACCTTCTTGTTTGATGTCTAAATAATAAAGAGTATCCTTTACTATAACCTTATTAGAAAAGTTATTAATACCTGATATTCCTGAGAGCGATCTATAGTTTAACAGTTCAAAATCAACAAGACAAATAAAGTCTTCTTTAAAAAATAAACTTTTACGATCATCTAGATGAACAATATTATTTGGATTCGTATTAAAAAAAGTAAGGTTATTTTTAAGGGTACCTATTTTACTAAACTTTTTATCACTGAAATCAAAAGTCATCAAATCCAGTAAATGTTTACTGGATTGATACAAATTTGAGTTTGTACCGCCTAGAAAATAGACTTGATTTCCTTTTTTATGATGAATTGAGTTTCGTCTAACTTCTGGCTGATAGGAATCTTTATCGATAATAACTTTATTCCACTGTTTAATTTCAAAATCGAATTGAGTTACAGCATTTCTTTCTTCAAAGAATCCATAACCAAAAAAAGAATAAATAGAGTTTTGGTGAAATATCATATTAGCTCCTAAAAAAGCTTTGCTTTGTTTTGAAAAGTCATTTCGAATTAGTGAGTCCTTTTTTATAGAAAAGACTTCCCCCATGTCTGATCGTACAAAGAAATTATTATCGTTATAACCCTTAACAATTAAATAGTTTTTTGAATTGAAATCATTTAAGTCGTTTGATTTTTTTGTAGAAAGCGGATTTAAAAAAAAACTATCCTTATCAATTTTTACGATACTATTGTTAAAAATTAATTGTAAATTGTTGCTGTCTGAAGTAAAAAACCTGAGTGAATCAACATCAAATTGGGTTTGATTGATTGGTTTATTTTGACTAAAAGCAAAGCAAATAGTTCCTATTATCAGTAATGAAAAGTATACTAATTTCATATCAGGCAATATACACAATACTTCTGATCTTTTTTAGAATCTTTTTTACATCAGCCCAAGAGGAATTTGAAATAGAAAACTTTCTTTTTGATTCCAATGAGTATAAATTAGTAAAATCTTCAAATGATAGAATTCTGCTTTTAGGTAAAAAAAACTACGTAGATGTTTTTCAAAATAAAATTATACCTTATTCAAACCTTTTAGACTCTTTTTTTTTAGACACTGAATTTAAATATTCTAATTATGTAAATATTGATGATAAAATTTATCTAATAAACCCAAGTGGCGGCTATGTATTGGAGTTTGATTATAAATCCCTAAAACGCATTGATAATTCGAGTAACTTAAGAGCTTATTATCAATCTGAGACCTTTTCATACAAGGGAGATATTTATCAATTTGGAGGCTATGGTTTTTTCAAATATAATGCTCAACTTTTGAAATTTGATTTCAAAATTAGAGAATGGATTTTAGTTGATTTGATCCTTGATCAAAATTTTGGTTTTGTGGATCCAATGGTTTTAGTTTATCAAAACAAACTTTTAATTTATTCAGAGAAGGTAATCAATAATTTTTTTGGTCAAAAGCAAAGTAATCCTTTTGTTTACTCTTACGATTTAGATTCAAAAGAAATTGATAAGATTAAATTTGATTATAAAAAATTTGATTTTTTATCTGGAGAGGCACTATTTAATATTAGTAATCGTTTCGCATTTAAGGGTTTGTTTTATATCCCCAACTATTCCAATCCAAAGGAGCTTTACAGCTTTGATTTTATAAACAACCAGTATCAAATAAATACACTATCTGCGCCTATTGTATCTGAGGCCAATGTTGAAATACTAGAGGATCAGTTATATTATATCTCAAAAGTGGAAAGTACTAATCTGTCATATTTAGCTAAAAATAGTATTTTAAATACTACTGATATGGGCTCTATTAGATCAGCCTTCTATTTAATTTATATTATAGTGGCATTATTGTTCTGTATTAGTTTTTATCTGTTTAGAATAAAGAGAGTATTTCTTCTTGAGGGTAAAAATTTAAAAAGGGGACTTAAAAAAGTAAGATTAGATTATGATCAGGTATATTTTTTAACCAAGCTCGGTGAGGAAAAAACAGTTAACAACACAGATTTAATAAGTTATTTTGATCGTGATTCTAAGAGTTATGATCTAAATATTAAGAGAAAAAATAAAATGATCTCTACTCTTGAATTTAAAATCGAATCTGAATTTAAGACCCATTTATTTGAAAAAGTCCCCTCTCCCAAAGACAAGCGTCAAGGGATTTATATATTAAAAAAGAAACTTACCCTAGCTGATAAAAAGAGCTAAATAATTCGCTATTCACATTTAAAATTCTGATGTATCCCTTTGTAAAAAGGACCTTAGATGTATTGTTATCTATTATAGGAATACTACTAAGTGCACCTTTACTTTTGACGGCCATTTTTTTATTGATTTTCTCTGGAGAATTTTCTCCTGTCTACTTGAGTTATAGAGTGGGTAAAGAGGGGCGATTATTCAGGATGTATAAACTCCGAACCATGAGTCCTAAAAAGCCCTCTAAGAGTCCTCTTACAGGTTACAATGACAATCGAATCAGCTTTATAGGGCGTTTTTTACGATTTTCTAAAATTGATGAACTGCCACAGTTTTTCAATATTCTAAATGGAGATTTGTCTTTTGTTGGGCCCAGACCAATGCTTCCTGAGGTATTTATGTATTATCCCAAATCGGTTCAAAAGACCTTAAATACGATACGTCCCGGAGTAACGGGAATTGGCTCAATTGTCTTTAGGAATGAACAGGGGCTTTTTAAAAAAGTAAAAGGCTCTTATGAGGAGTTTTACAAACAGGAGATAGCTCCTGTAAAGGCGGATTTGGAGCTATGGTATATAAAGCAATACAGTTTTAAGGTTGATTTTAAGATTTTAATCTATACGGTAGTGGCTGTGGTTTATGGCCAGGTAAAATCTATAGAAAGGCGCTTTAAGAATTTGCCTTCTATCGAGATTGTCAAGCAGAGTTTTGACTAGCAGTAGGGGTCAAAGCTTAGGTTTATGAGAAAATTAGTAGTTATTGTTTTTTTGGTGGTAAGTGGGGCGGTTTCAGGACAGTCTGTAACGGGGACCTCTGGGCTTATTCATATTCCATCGGCCAGGATGCTTGAGGATGGGCAACTGGTTTTGGGGGGGGCGTATATACCACAGCCTTATTTTTTTAGATATGGAAGAAATAATAATCCCGGCTTAAATACGTACATCACCTATGGAATACTCCCCTTTGTAGAAGTAATGTTTCGTTATACCCATGAACTGAATACACCAGTAAATGTTGAAACTCAATATTTTCCAGATAGAATGCTTGGATTTAGGGCAAGATTATTAAATGAAAAAAAATATTTACCTGCACTGGTTTTAGGCCTTCAAGATGCCTCAGCCATTTTTGGAGATACGTGTCTGGTCTGTTCAAATTACTCGGCAACTTATTTTGTAGGGTCTAAAAACTTTAAAACAAAAT
>ERZ807291.9215-NODE-9215-length-10758-cov-5.298608_pt1 | contig 10758 bp, 9 predicted proteins | sample MGYA00521257_ERZ807291 | MGnify/ENA primary metagenome ERZ807291 (study PRJEB31413, sample SAMN03169783) | marine metagenome | biome: Marine; feature: Water; material: Subsurface seawater | place: North Sea | collected 2011-04-28 | depth 1 m m ... | reverse complement strand
AGAGCGTGGTTGATGAGCTTTCTCGACGATGAAATCTCAGATGCGCTCAGTTATCACCTGCGTGATCTCAATGTTATGGTGCGTCACAACGAAGAATACGAGAGTGTTACTACCGGTGAAAATGGCGTCACTCTGGAGCTTAAGTCAGGCAAACGCATTCACGCTGAAGCTTTGCTTTGGTGCAACGGCCGCAGTGGCAACACAAAAAATATGGGCCTTGAAAATATAGGTTTGGAAGTGGATTCCCGCGGTCAGATACAGGTCAACAAAGACTACCAAACCGCGATCCCTCACATTTATGCTGCCGGTGATGTTATCGGCTGGCCGGCACTAGCTGGCGCTGCCTATGATCAGGGCCGCTTTGCTGCATCCCATATGTGTGGCATGACAGATCAGTATCGCGTCGATGATGTTGCCACTGGCATCTGGACGATCCCCGAAATAAGCTTTGTCGGCAAAAATGAGCGCGAGCTTACCGAACAAAAAATTCCCTACGAAATTGGTCGCGCCTATTTTAAAGACACAGCCCGAGCGCATATTTCCGGTGAAGAAGTGGGCATGTTAAAAATTCTTTTTCATCAGGAAACCCTGCAGATACTCGGCATTCACTGTTTTGGCGCAGAGGCCGCAGAGATTATTCATATTGGACAGGCGATTATGAATCAAGAAGGGGAGGCGAATAGCATTAAGTACTTTGTCCGTACCACCTTTAACTATCCCACCATGGCCGAAGCCTACCGCATCGCCTCAATGAACGGTCTCAACCGCGTCAGCCGTGAGCACCGACGCTTTGAGGACAAACAGCGCTAAGTCTTCCCTTAGCGCTCATCATCCTGCGGTGGGTGTTTTACCACCGCTTGAATCACCCAGCTGTCCTCGAAGTAGACCACATAGTCCGCGTAGATCCACTGACTAATCGGTGGCTCACCCACCGCCGCGGTCATCTCCTCGGGGTCACCAAACTCTTGTAATACAGCGTTTTTATGCATGCCGCGCTGGGGCAAGGGCAGCTCTGACTGACGGGTTTGCTCGCCAATTGGCAAGGTGATTTGCTCTGCGTAAAGGATGCTGCTCAGGGTGGTGCTTAGAGCGGTAATCGTCAGAGCCAATATCAGGTTTTTCATAGCTAACATTCCTTTGTTATAAGTTGCTGCGGATTCAACTGCATTAATTGTAGGACACAGAAGAGCCTGTGACCGTGATTGGGTTTTACAAATTAGATATGATCTATGTCGTATTTGATTGCAGAGGAAGTCGAAACCGAAATAGATATTTGACTGGTTTGATGCTGCGATCTTCCCGGCTATCGATCACGACCAAGTGTCTATTCTCGGATATGGAGTTGGCGTTCAGGAAAGGACGGCTAGATTACCGGGTATAATTGGGTATAATCGGGTATAAAAATCGAGTATCAGATACACTAACTGAGGCATAGATGAAAGAGCCGTTAATCACCGTTGGCCAGGATGTCTTGCAGCTTATCGCCGAGATCGATGAGTTCAAGGGTCAATGGCAGGCATTGAAAGCACTCTCACCGGAGCGCCTACAAAAATTACGCAAAGTGGCGACGATTGAAAGTGTTGGCTCGTCCACACGGATCGAGGGGGCAAAGCTTTCTGATTTGCAGGTGGAAACACTGCTTTCAAATCTTAGTTCGACATCCTTTAAGACCCGTGATGAACAGGAAGTGGCCGGATATGCCGAAGTGATGGATTTGGTATTTCAGGCTTATGAAGAGCTAAATCTTACTGAAAATCATGTCCGTCAATTACACCAAACTTTGCTCCGTCATAGCACTAAAGATGATCGACATCGGGGCTCCTATAAAACACTTCCTAACCATGTGGTGGCAAAAGACGCTGATGGGCGTGAAATCGGCATAGTATTTGAAACAGCCACGCCCTTTGATACGCCCAGAGAAATGCAAGAACTGGTGGGATGGGCAGCCAAAGCCTTTGATGAATCGGCGATGCATCCGCTTCTAATCATTGCCGTCTTCAATGTGGTTTTTTTGGCCGTTCATCCGTTTCAGGATGGTAATGGCAGGCTTTCACGTATTCTAACCACATTACTGTTATTACGTGCAGGTTATGAATATGTGCCTTATGCTTCATTGGAAAGCATCGTTGAAGAAAACAAAAACCTTTACTACAAGGCCCTCCGGCGTACCCAAACGACACTCAAGAATGATGCTCCTGATTGGGAGCCATGGCTGGGCTTCTTTCTGCGCTGCATGAAAAAACAAAAGGTCAATCTTGCCGCTAAGGTAGAACAAGAAAAGACCGCCAGTGATAGCTCGTTGCCGTTGCTCTCCGTTCAGGTGCTCAAACTCTTGGGAGTGCACGAGCGTTTAACAATTGCACAGATGGTAGAGTTCACGGGCGCGAACCAAAACACATTGAAAGTCAGGTTACGTGAGCTGGTCAACGAGGGACGTATCCAGCGACATGGGAAAGCACGGGCCACTTGGTACAGCATTGCATGACTGTGAAGGGCTCTCCTTAAGCCATGCAATCTTGTGTGTCCTGCGGCTTTCGGGTTTAATCCCTGCATGTTAACCAACCTCCCACTTTTTATTGGCTTGCGCTATATGCGCAGCAAACGGCGCGATGGCTTTGTGTCGTTTATTTCGCTGTTTTCCCTGGCGGCGATGGCGCTTGGGGTGATGGCATTAATTGTGGTGCTGTCGGTGATGAATGGCTTTGATCGCGAGATCAAAATGCGGCTGCTCAGAGTGGTGCCGCATATCAGCGTGACCAGTCCAGAGGGGCTAAATATTGCGCAGATTAACCAGCTTGAGACTGAGTTAAAGACCGACAGTGAAGATGCTCCGGTCAGAGTACTCTCGGTGGTGCCAATGTTGCAGAGCTTTGTGATGGCATCTCGCGATGAACACCAAACCGGTCTCGTGCTGCAAGGCATTGATCCGCAGTCGAGGACCGCAGACAAGCTCGCGGAAAATATGATCAGTGGTTATGTCGGCCAGTTGCAGGAAGGGCAGTTTGGTGTGGTGATTGGCAGCCAGATTGCGCGCAAGTTAGATTTATTTGTCGGTGATACGTTACAACTGACCTTGCCTTCGGTGACAGTGACCCCGGCCGGAGTATTCCCTCGTATCAAGCGAGTGATAGTCACCGGTATCTTTCAGGTTGGTGCTCAAGTGGATGCCTCGGTGGCATTTATCCATTTTCGCGACGGGCAGAAGCTGTTGCGCTTGGGGGATCGCTTTCAGGGTGTGCAGCTTGAGCTGTCCGATGCTTTTCTCGCCGATAATTGGCTCAGTGCGCAAACCGGCAAGCGCTTTCTAAAGGGTAATCTAAACGACGATCTGCAATGGCGCAGCTGGAGCGATAATATGGGCACGCTGTTTCAAGCCATGCGCATGGAGAAAGTGATTGTCAGCCTGTTACTGTCAGTGATTATTGCGGTGGCGGCGTTTAATATTGTCGCCAGCCTGGTGTTGATGGTTTCCGATAAGCGCAAAGATATCGCGGTGATCCGCACTCTGGGTGCAACGTCAGGGACGGTGATGAAAATATTTGTGATTCAGGGTCTGGCTGTGGGTAGTTTGGGTATTCTTGCTGGCACGCTGCTGGGTTGTCTGCTGGCCTATTTTGTCGGTGACATTGTTGCTGGGCTGGAACAGCTCAGTGGCAGCTATATTTTTGATCCCTCAATTTACCTAATCAGTGCGCTGCCATCCAAAATACTGCTCAGCGATGTCCTGATGGTTGTTGGCAGTGCTTTGATTGTCAGTTTTGTCGCTACACTCTATCCCGCTTGGCGAGCGGGCAAAGTCTTGCCTGCGGAGGCATTGCGTTATGACCACTGATGTTCCTTATGTCCTAGAAGCCAAGGCCGTTGGTCGCGATTATCAGCAGGGCGACAGCCTGCTGCCGGTGCTGCGGGATACTAATATTGCGGTTAAAGCGGGTGAAAAGCTCGCGGTGGTTGGGGTTTCTGGCTCCGGTAAAACGACCTTGCTTAATTTGCTTGGTGGGCTCGATGATCCGACTGCGGGCAGCGTGATGGTTTGCGGTAAAGACTGGCAGCAGCTGGATATTTCGGCGCGGGCTAAGTGGCGCAATCAGCATGTTGGCTTTGTCTATCAGTTTCATCATCTACTCGGTGAGTTTAGTGCGTTGGAAAATGTCGCCTTACCCTGCCTGATTGGTGGCACGTCGGTTGCTGAGGCGCAACAGCGTGCAGGGGAGTTGCTCGGTAAGGTGGGTCTTGGGGATCGTCTGAAACATAAGCCGGCAGAACTGTCCGGTGGTGAGCGACAACGAGTCGCCATTGCCCGGGCCTTGGTCACGTCTCCCTCTGTAGTGTTAATGGATGAACCGACCGGCAATCTCGATCCGAGCACCGCTGGGGTGATACTGGATCTGCTGCTGGTGCTTAATCAAACATTGAATATCTCCTTTGTCGTGGTCACCCATGACCCCGCTATTGCCGCGCGAATGGATCGCCAAGTCAATTTGATCGATGGTCAGCTGGTGGAGCTGGAGGCTGCGGTTGTTTAAGCCTCTGCCAATCTTTATTGGGCTGCGGTACTTTTCCTCAGGCGGGGGCGGCAACCGTCTGGTGTCGTTTATTTCGCTGTTGGCGATTAGCGGTCTGGTGCTGGGTGTCGGTCTGTTAATTATTGTGCTGTCGGTGATGAACGGCTTTGATCGCGAATTGCGCGAGCGCATCCTCTCGGTGGTTCCCCATGTACAGATCATTCACCAGCAGGGTGTTGCCGATTGGCGTGCCGATAGCTTGCTGATCGCTGGACAGCCTTCGGTGACTGAAGTGACGCCCTACAGTGAAGTCAACGGACTGGTGCATTTTCGTCAAACCAGCAGGCCAATTCAGCTGCTTGGTCTCGATGACAGTGCAGTGCCCGCAGGGCTCAACAAGGTGCTTGCTGAAGCCGCAGTCAGCGTACCGCAGGGTAATCAGCTGCTGCTTTCCGAAGTGCTGGCGCAAAGTTTAAATATACGGCTGGGGCAGCGCCTGACGGTGATTGTGCCAGCGGCTCAGGGGCCCACCGTGGCACAGGCCTTCACCGTGGCGGGGGTGTTTGCCACCCACACTGAAATTGATCAGCTGTTGGCCATTGGTTCACTGCCGCAGGTTGCCGAACTCGCTGGCGTTCCTGGGTTGGTCAACGGTTTTCGGGTCCAGGTCGATGACCAATTTAATGCTCGTCAGCTCGGTTACCGGATGCTTGAGGAGTTGCCGTTTGGTTACGGCTTTAGGGACTGGTTTCAGACCCATGGCAATCTCTATCAGGCGATTCAGCTGTCGCGCAATATGGTTGGCTTGCTGATCTTTATGATTATCGCCATCGCCGCCTTTAATGTGATTTCGATGTTGATGATGTCGGTAATGGATAAACGCAAAGATATTGCCATCCTCCAGACCCTGGGTCTGACCCGCGCAGATATCCTGCGACTATTTCTCACTCAAGGCGTCATGATTGGATTGTTTGGCATCGCCATTGGCGTGCTGCTAGGCATACTCGGCTGTCTCTGGGTGGCTGATTTTGTGCTTTGGCTAGAGTCATTACTGGGTGTCACCTTCCTCAATACCGAGGTCTACCCAATTGACTATATTCCAGTGGATATGCGCGGGTCCGATGTGCTGATGGTGGCGCTCGCGGCAGTGGGTTTAAACTTGCTCGCTACCCTTTATCCGGCGCTGCGCGCCAGTCGCATGATCCCGGCGGATGAGCTGCGTTACGAATAGATCAGTCGATTATTTTTTCAGTTTTTCGAGGCGTGCGAGTTTGCGCTTTTCCCAGTTGCTGATCACCTTCCAGCGCCAGAGAAAGTTAATCAATAAATAGCCCGCAGCAGCCCCAGCAAAGCCACACAGCAGACTGCCAATCATCAGCGGCACCATAATCTGTGTCCCCATGCTTGAGAACCACGCCCAAGTGAGCGATATGGTGAAATCAATCGGGGCACTGCCAAGCACTGCTGTGCCGACGCGATAGGTGAGATAGAACATCGGTGCAATGGTCACCGGATTGCTGATCCAGATAAAGCAGATCGAAATCGGCAGATTGGCACCCCACCAGAATGCTAGTCCTGCGGCGATAAAGGTTTGTCCCGGCAGCGGAAGGAACGCCACCAGGATGCCGATAAAGACGGCCAGAGAGACTGACTCGCGATTCAGGTGCAAGATATTGGGGTCGCCAATTAACGGCGCGGTCCAGCGCATTGAAGGATGCTTCAATACGGTCGCTAAGTCGGGCAGTAGCTTGCGAATAATTTTTCGTGGCATGGCGTGTAAGGTTATCAACTCAAGACAGTTATTATGACCCCAATACGGTTGCCTAACTACTTAATTAATCATTGGCGACGCAAAAAAAGTATTCGCTCAAAGGTCTGAAATACGGACTTATCGCTCTTCCATCGCTACAATAGCGGCTGACTTTAATCACTAGGAAACTGTATGCAACCGGCACTGGCAATTGATCAGCTGAGTAAAACCTACGAGGGTAATTTTCAGGCATTAAAAGGTATTTCTCTGACGGTGCAGCAGGGGGACTTCTTTGCATTGCTAGGGCCCAATGGTGCAGGCAAATCCACGACTATTGGTATTATCTGCTCTCTGGTATTGAAAACCAGCGGTTCGGTGAGCATTTTTGGTTGTGACATCGACAGTGACTTCTCGCAGGCAAAGCAGCATGTCGGTGTGGTGCCCCAGGAATTTAATTTTAATCAGTTTGAAAAGCCGATTGATATTCTGATTAATCAGGCCGGCTATTTTGGTATTCCTCGCGATATCGCCATTCAGCGCGCCGAGAAATACCTTCGTCAGCTCGGCCTTTGGGACAAGAGCCATGTGCCGTCGCGAACCCTATCCGGCGGCATGAAGCGACGTTTGATGATTGCCCGCGCACTGATGCATGAACCCAAGTTGCTGGTGCTCGACGAGCCCACCGCCGGGGTTGATATTGAACTGCGGCGTTCGATGTGGGAGTTTCTGCGTGAGATTAATGCCAGTGGCACGACGATTATTTTAACCACTCACTACCTTGAAGAGGCCGAGAGCCTGTGCCGCAATGTGGCGATTATCGATCATGGCCAGATTGTACAAAATACCAGTATCCGCGAGTTGCTATCGCAGCTTAACAAAGAGCTCTTTGTGCTGGATATCCGCGAGACCTTGAGCGATTGCCCGACGATTGAGGGGTATCCGCTGACACGGGTTGATGCCAATACGCTGGAAGTCGAAGTAGAAAAGTCTCAGTCGATTAATCAATTGTTTGAAGTGCTCAGCAAGCAGGGCATTCATGTGCTGAGTATGCGCAATAAGACCAATCGACTGGAAGAACTTTTCTTCACTATGGTTGAGAAAAATCTGACAGGAGAGAGCCATGACTAGCCAGCAAAAATGGATTGCCTTTATCACCATAGTGCGCCGCGAGATTCAGCGCTTTTTACGCATCTGGCCACAGACTCTCTTGCCGCCGGTGATTACCATCGTGCTTTACTTTGTTATTTTCGGCACCCTGATTGGTTCGCGGATCGGTGAGATGTCGGGGCTACCCTATATCCAGTTTGTCGCGCCAGGTCTGATTATGATGTCGGTAATCACCAACTCCTACTCCAACGTCGTGTCATCATTTTTTGGTTCGAAGTTCCAGCGCAATATTGAAGAGTTGCTGGTATCGCCGGTGCCGAGTTGGATAATTTTATCCGGTTATGTGGTGGGGGGAATGAGTCGCGGTCTCGGTGTCGGCCTTATCGTCACCATTCTGTCGCTCTATTTTGCCGACTTCAGTATTCACAGTTTGCCGGTAACCATTGGTATTGTGCTGATGACATCGTTTATGTTCTCGCTGGCAGGTCTAATCAACGCGGTGTACGCGCGCAGCTTTGATGATATTTCGATTATTCCGACCTTTGTGTTGACCCCGCTCACCTATCTCGGTGGCGTGTTTTATTCCATCGATTTGCTCGGCGATTTCTGGGGTAACGTATCGTTGATCAATCCGGTACTGTATATGGTCAACGCCTTCCGCTACGGCATCGCGGGTATCAGCGATATTAATATTGTCTGGGCGTTCTCTATGGTTGCACTGTTCTCCGCACTCCTTTTCGCCGTGGCGCTCAACCTGCTGGAGAAAGGCTCGAGGCTGCGCAGCTAATGGCAGATTACTCTTCGACAGAACTCGGCAAAGTCACTCGCTACGGTGATCGTTATGACCCATCGCTGCTGGATCCGATTCCTCGCGCGGTGGCTCGCGAGCAACTGGCGGCAGATGCCATGGGCCCATTGCCCGATTTCGTCGGTGTTGATCTGTGGACCGGCTTTGAAATTTCCTGGTTAAATAAAGATGGCTTGCCACAGGTTGCCATTGCCGAGTTTTTGGTGCCCTGTACCAGCCTCAATATCGTCGAGTCGAAGTCGTTTAAACTTTATTTAAATTCATTTAATCAGAGTTCCTTTGACTCCTCGCAGGCAGTGCAGGAAGTGATGATCTCAGATCTGTCGGCCGCCGCGCAGGGTGATGTTGAGGTGATCTTTTACCAGCTCGCAGAGTACAACGGCTTTAGGCCTATCAGCGAGCCCGACGGTAGCTGTCTCGATCAGCAGAACATTGCCATTGATTGCTATCAGCCGAACTCCGACTTTTTAGTACTGGAGGAGGGCGAGCCGCGCACCGAGACGCTCTATTCACATCTGCTGAGAACCAACTGTCCGGTGACCGATCAGCCGGATTGGGCATCGGTGTATATCAGCTATCAAGGCGCGCCAATCGATCGCTCCGGACTGCTTAAATATCTGGTGTCATTCCGTCAGCATCAAGACTTTCATGAGCAGTGCGTGGAGAAGATATACAGCGATATTATGCAGTGTTGTCGGCCAGCGCAGCTGGATGTTTACGCGCGCTATATGCGCCGTGGCGGTCTGGATATCAATCCCTATCGCAGCAGCCGATACCGCTTTCCGCCAAGTCACCGGCAGGTGCGGCAGTAGTCAGGATAACCGGGTGGCACCAATTTTGACGCCATCGTTGTCTTTTTTGCCCGGCTGTTTGACCGCTCAAATGTAACTTGACTGGTGCTGACAGTTCTCTTTTTATAGATGAGACAGTTTTTTCGTCTGCTTCTTCAGATCAGGCCCTATTGCTTCGTCATCAATCCGATTATTCGCGACCGCAGTATAAAAACCACACCAGGTAGAGAATCGGGATGAGCTGTCGATCGAAGCGATTGTCAGGCTCGTTCACAGCGGCAGGCTGAAAATCACCATTACCTATAAAAAGAAAGACCACTGAGGAATCCAGTATGAAGGCATCTATATGGCTGTGCCTGTTGTTAATAACGGCCTGTGGTGGCGGTGGATCCTCTCAGTCGAGCCCTCAGCCACAGTCTTTAACGTCCGTTGAAAACTCGACTTCGGTGGCCGCAGAGCCTCTCGTTTCTGGATCGAACAAGGTGAGCCAGACAATAGATGGCCAGCTAGTTAATCGTACTTTCCTTATCCGTCTGCCTGATAATCTCGCCGAGGATAGCTATCCAGTCGTGTTCTTCTTTCATGGTGCCGATAGCTACGGAGAAGCGCTGCTCAATGACAGCCCGGAGATTGCGGTATTAATAGACGCTGGTGAATTTATTGGGGTGTTCCCCGATGGCTACAATCAGCGTTGGAATGTCAGCGGTGAAACCGATGCCGATGATGTCGAATTTGTCTCTCTCATCATCAATAGCCTTGATTCTGACGATACCTTTGATCTCGACAGGGTCTATGGCGTCGGTATGTCTAATGGCGCCGGGCTGGTCAATAAGATCGCCAAAGAGGCGTCAATATTTAAAGGCATAGCCCCACTGCTGAGTCAGCAGACCGTCTCGTTAGGACAGCTAGTGCCACCCCAGGCTATCTCGGTATTTCAGCTGAATGGCGCAAACGACGACTTGGTGCCTTTAAATGGTGGCACCGGCGTCGCTGACAGTCAGTTTATGTCGGCTCAGGACAGCGCCGAAAACTGGATGTCAGCCTTTAACTGCGATCTGACCCCCTCCAACAGAACCAGAACCTGGGGTGAGAAAACCGTCGAGGAATTAACCTTTACCGGTTGCCTGAATAATAAAAAGGTTCGCTATTTTGTTGTCCAAGATGGCGGCCACAGCACGGTATTTGGTCAGGGCTTTAATCTCTATCAGCTTATTTGGTCGTTCTTTAGATCAACAGACCGTGACAATGCGCTCGACCTCAAGATTCTCTCGCTTGGCGACAGTTATACCATTGGGCAGTCTGTCTGTGACACATGCAGCTTCCCTCAGCAGCTTAAGGAAAATCTGATTTTCGACTACTCGGACCGAGATACTATTAGCTTACAGGTGATTGCTAAGACCGGCTGGACCACGACCAATTTGATCAATGCCATCGAAACACAAGCGCCGGCCAGCGATTTTGACCTAGTAACACTGCTGATCGGGGTGAACAATCAGTTTCAAAATAGATCCTTTGATATTTATAAGACAGAATTTATCGAGCTTGTAGAGTCGGCGGTCTCTTTTGCCGGCGGTGATGCTAGCAATTTGATTGTGGTTTCGATTCCAGACTACGCCTTCACGCCATTTGGAGATTCTAGGAATACCCCAGGTGTTAGCGCCGACATCGATTTGTATAACGACTATGCTCGAGATTACTGTCAAGAAAACGGCTTAAGTTACGTTTACATTACTGACATTACCAGGCAGGGATTGGAAGACCCGAGGCTAGTAGCCTCAGACCGGCTGCACCCCTCGG
>ERZ807291.9211-NODE-9211-length-10761-cov-134.034653_pt1 | contig 10761 bp, 9 predicted proteins | sample MGYA00521257_ERZ807291 | MGnify/ENA primary metagenome ERZ807291 (study PRJEB31413, sample SAMN03169783) | marine metagenome | biome: Marine; feature: Water; material: Subsurface seawater | place: North Sea | collected 2011-04-28 | depth 1 m m ... | reverse complement strand
GAGGAATAAATGCTAATAAAAGAAAAATTTGTAAAAATGTTCTATTCATAGTGTTGTAAAATTAACATTTATAATGATATTGTCAATTTAGAATATCTACTACCTCATCCTCTCGATTCATTATTGATATTTCTGTTTGTATTTCTAGAATTGATTGATTAAGTTGTTTTTTGTAATTATTTAAAGCCTGGACAGAGTCATCCAAAAGCATTAACTGTGTTTCTATAGATTTCAGCTTAATTTGCATGGTTTTTAATTCTGATAATGATGCTCTGCCCTCTTCAATAAAAGAGGTATTAGCATCTATATTTTTTTTATATTCTGATAGTAATTGATTAATGTCGTTGATTGATTTTTCAAGATCATTATTAGAAGCTGTGAGCTTTGAAATATTTACTTTATTTCTTTTATTACTCAAATCCCATAGCTTTCTTATTTCTTTGTCTAAAAATTGTATTGAAGAAGATATATCAGTAAGTGAATCATTATTAATTTCATCAGCAATGTTCATTTGTTCTTCAATAATAGCGAGTCTATCTTCTGAGGATATAATTTTTGAACCAATGGACTTAGAAATATAATTTTGCCAAATAGCTAAACTTAATATACTCATAAACAATAGAACGTATAAAAAGCCTCTAAATAAGCCTCCAGAATTATTTTTCTTTAAATATGCTGGAGATGTTTTGTCTGGTCTGATATCTTTATTCATTAAAAGTAATATTAAAAATTAACATACAATATATTTTACAATAACTAAAAAGAGTATATATGAATTTAGATTTTTCAGATGATCAAAAGTTTCTTCAAAGTGAGGCTAGAAAATTCCTTGAAAAAGAGGATAGCATTAAAAGAAGTAGAAAAATTTTAGATGAATCCACTTCTCTAGATGAAGACCTTTGGGGAAAAATAGTTGAATTAGGATGGACAGGTATTAGAATTCCTGAGAATTTTGATGGGCTTGGGCTTGGTCATTTAGAGTTATGCGTAATTGCAGAAGAATTAGGTAGATTTCTTGCGCCTGTACCCTTTTCATCTTCTGTATATTTATTTACAGAAACAATCATCAAATATGGTAGTGAAGAACTCAAAAAAGATATTTTACCCAAGCTTGTTAGTGGGGAAGTAGTTGGCACGCTTGCAGTTACAGAAGATTTTATGGCCCCATCTTTCTCTAATATCAAGACTGAGGTTATAAATAATAAAATTAATGGGAAAAAAATTGCAGTGCCTGATGCTGGTATAGCAACTCATTCGATTGTTGTCTGCAAATCATCCAACGGAATTGATTTAAGGCTAATAGATCATAAAGATAAAAGTTTAAGCATTTCCATACAAGATACGGTGGATGGAAGTAGAGGTTACTTTTGTGTTGAGTTAGATAATACTCCGAGTATTTTAGTTGGTGATGAGGGTAATGGTTGGGAATTGTATGAGTCGATAATTAATCAAGCTGCTGTATTATTTAGTTTTGAGCAAGTGGGCGGATCTCAAGCAACACTTGATATGGCTGTAAACTATGCTAAAGAGAGGTATGCATTTGGAAAACCGATTGGTTCTTTTCAAGGAATTAAACATAAATTAGCAGATATGTATGTTGCAATAACTTTAGCGAAATCAAATTCATATTATGCTGCTTGGGCTTTATCTTCCGAATCTTCAGATCTTCCTGTTGCTGCTGCAACAGCCAGGGTTAGTGCAACAAAAGCATTTCAATTATGCTCAAAAGAAAACATACAGACACATGGAGGCAATGGTTTTACCTGGGAGTACGACTGTCATCTTTTCTATAAAAGATCTAAATTGCTTTCATTAAATATAGGTTCACTTTCAAACTGGAAAGAAAAACTTGTTTCAAATTTAGAAAAATCAAATATTAACTAGGGGAAAGAATGGACTTTAAAGATAATCAAGAACAAGCAGATTTTAGAAAAAAATGTCGACAATGGTTAGAAAATAATGCAAAGCTTAAAACGAACATTGAGAAAAATAATGAATTCGCAAATATAGATTACCTTCAAGCTGCAAAAGATTGGCAGAAAAAAAAATATGATGCTGGTTGGGCTATGCTGCATTGGCCAAAAGAATATGGAGGCATTGCTGCATCTGCAATAGAGAGAATTATATGGTCTGAAGAGGAATCTAAATTTAATGTTCCAAGAGGAATATTTGAAATTGGGTTAGGAATGTGTGGTCCTGTAATGATGGAATATGCTTCGGAAGATCAGAAAGCAAGATATTTACCGCCAATGGCTGAAGGTAAGGAGATATGGTGCCAATTGTTCTCTGAACCATCAGCTGGATCTGATGTTGCTGGATTAAGAAGTAAAGCTGTTCAAGATGGTGATAATTGGATTATAAACGGTCAAAAGGTATGGACTTCTGGAGCACATTTTTCAGATTACGGTATTTTGGTAGTTAGGCATGATGCCAGTCTTGAGAAACATAAAGGCATGACTTTCTTTTTTATAGATATGAAATCTCCAGGCATAGAAGTAAAACCTATAAAGCAAATAACTGGTGGCTCTAGTTTTAACGAAGTTTATTTCAATGATGTTGTAATTCCAGATTCTCAAAGATTAGGTGAAATAGGTGATGGATGGAAGGTTGCTATTACCACTCTTATGAATGAACGACTTGCCGTTGGTGATGCTAATGGTGCTGATGTTGAAGATGCTTTTAGATGGGCTAAAGGTCAAGATGATTTAGGAGAGCCTTTGATTAATAATAAATCTGTAAGATCTTCTATAGCAGACTGGTATTGTGAAGCTACCGGGTTAAAGAATACTAAATTAAGGACAATGTCTGCGCTATCAAAAGGAGAAACTCCTGGACCAGAGGCTTCGATTACAAAAATAGTTAGTGCAAATAAACTTCAGGATATTGGTAATTTTGGAATGGACTCGTTGGACATGGCAGGTATGCTGAAAACTGATGATCCAGAAATCCAAAGCTTTCAAAATGCTTGGTTGGGGGCTCCTGGCTTAAGAATTGCTGGAGGTACTGATGAGATTCTTAAAAATATTATTGCTGAAAGGGTTCTTGGCTTACCTCAAGATGCAAGAGCAGATAAAGGTATGCCTTATAAAGACATACCATCTGGTAAAGTTTAAGATTTTAATTGAGGAAATAAAATCACATCCCTGATTGATGTTTGATTAGTAATCAGCATAACTAATCTATCTATTCCGATGCCAACCCCTACGGCAGGTGGCATGCCATGCTCTAAAGCTATTAGATAGTCTTCATCATATGACATAGCCTCTTTGTCTCCAGTATCCTTAGCCTTAACTTGCTCTCTAAATCTGTCTGCTTGATCATCAGGATCATTTAATTCACAGAATCCATTAGCAATTTCTTTTCCACCAATAAATAACTCAAACCTATCTGCTATATTCGGATTTTCATTATTTCTTCTAGACAAAGGTGATACCTCAATTGGGTAGCCAATAACAAAGGTTGGTTGAATTAATTTTTCTTCGACGCTTGATTCAAACAATGCAAGTAGTTCTTTGCCACCCATTTGCTTTAAATCATCTTTATTTAATGAAGAGTTATATTCTAAGACTAAATCTGACAAAGAAGCTTTTCTAAAGTTTGATAGATCTAACTTATCCTCTCCCCAAGAGATAGCCAATGATTGATTAATTTCTTTACATGATTTTTTTATCATATTTTCAGTAAATTCAATTGTATTATCGAGAGTAGTATATGCTTCATAGTATTCGAGCATAGTAAATTCAGGATTGTGTTTAGTAGAAAGACCTTCATTTCTAAAACTTCTATTTATTTCAAAAACTCTCTCAAATCCACCAACTAAAAGTCTTTTAAGATAAAGTTCTGGAGCAATTCTTAAAAAGAGCTCTCTGTCTAATGCATTATGTTGCGTTACAAAAGGTCTTGCTACAGCCCCTCCAGGAATTGGATGCATCATAGGTGTTTCCACTTCTATAAAATTTCTTTCTTTTAAAGAATCTCTTACAGATTCGATTACTTTCGTTCTATTTAAAAATACATCCTTTTGTTCTTCATTGCTCATTAAGTCTAAATATCTTTGTCTATATCTTGTTTCTATATCAGATAATCCCTTAAACTTATCAGGCATTGGTCGAATGGATTTTGTAATTAAAGTCACCTCATGGGCTTCTATAGTTAATTCATTGGTCTTAGTTTTAAATAACTTACCTTTAACGCCAATAATATCCCCAAGATCCCAAGTCTTAAAATCTTCATACAAATCAATATCAATGGTATTTTTACTGACATATATCTGTATGTCTCCACTGGAATCTCTTACAGTTGCAAAGCTAGCATTGCCCATCACTCTCATAAGAACAACTCGCCCTGCAACAGTAATACCTGTAATATTCTTTTTTTCTAATTCATCTTTTGAAAAAGAGTCATTATCTTCATGTAAAGATTTTGCATAATGCTCTTTTAAGAAGTCATTAATATAAGCTTTATTTTTATTACGAAGAATTTGAAGTTTTTTTCTTCTTTCTTCAATAATTCCTTCTTCGCCGCCAATATTTTCTTCAGACATCTAAACTCCTGCTTTTAGACTAGTTTTCATAAATTCATCAAGATCACCATTTAGAACAGCGGCTGTATTTCCGGTCTCATAACCAGTTCTTAAGTCTTTTATTCTAGATTGATCTAAAACATATGACCTAATTTGACTGCCCCACCCTATATCTGATTTACTTTCTTCAAGTTCTTGTCTTTCTTCATTCTGTTTCTGTAATTCTAACTCGTATAATTTAGATTTTAATTGTTTAAGTGCATTTTCTTTATTTTTATGTTGAGATCTATCGCTCTGACACTGAGCAACAACACCAGTTGGTATATGTGTAAGTCTTACTGCTGAATCGGTCTTATTCACATGCTGCCCGCCTGCACCAGAAGCTCTATAAGTATCAACTCTTATGTCAGCATTATTTATATTAATTTCAATAGAATCATCGACTTCTGGTGAAATAAAGACTGAGGCAAAGGAGGTATGCCTTCTATTTCCTGAGTCAAAAGGTGATTTTCTAACCAGTCTATGAATCCCTGTTTCTGTTCTAAGCCATCCATAAGAGTATTCTCCACTAACATGAAGGGTTGCAGATTTAATACCAGCAACCTCACCATGCGATATTTCAGTGAGATCTATTTCAAAGCCCCTACTTTCAGACCATTTTGAGTACATTCTTAAAAGCATTTCTGCCCAATCCTGAGCTTCTGTTCCACCAGAACCAGATTGAATCTCTACATAGGCAGAAGCAGGATCCATTTTATTAGTAAACATTTTACTAAATTCAAGCTCAGATACTAATTTTTCCATACCATGAAAGCTTTCAATGATTTCTTTTATAGATGCCTCATCTCCCTCTTCTTGTGCTATATCTATAAATATCAATCCATCTGAAACTTTTTCTTCGGCAGATTTAAAAGATGCTAATGATTTTTCTAATGCAGTTTTTTCTTTACTTATTTTTTGTGATAACTCTAAATCTGACCAAACCTCTTCCTTGGTGAGATCTTCTTCAATTTGTTTTAGGCGATTTTCTTTTGATGAAACATCGAAAACCCCTTCTCTAATTTCATCTAAACGAAGCTTTAGGTCATTGAGACCGGATTTTAATTCGCCTGAATCCATATTAAGAGTTATTCTTTGTAATGAAATCAAAAATTAAATCTTTTGATGCCGGGAAGTTATAGGCTCTTTCTTCATTATCAAATATTACGGAAAGACTATTAGGTATGTCTTCTAATGTTAAATTAGCATTTTTTATTACTTCAGGGAATTTAGCTGGATGAGCTGTTGATAAAATAATAGTTTTACCTTGAATGTCTGGTGATATTCTTTCAACTGCCTCAGATGCTACCGCTGTATGAGGATCAATAAGATAATTAAACTTTTTAAAGGTATGCTTCATTGCTTCTATTGTTGAAATATCATCAACACAGTAACTCAGGAAAATATCTTTAGATTTATTCCACATATTTACTTCAAGCTTAATTGGCGATGCTGGAAAATTTTCATAGAAATCTGCACACAGACTCGAGTCTCTTTCTGCATAAAAGTCATAAACTAATCTCTCAAAATTACTAGCAATGCTAATGTCCATGCTTGGCGAAATAGTCTCATGAACTTTTGTTTTTGAATAATCATTATGAGAAAAAAATCTATGTAAAATATTATTCTTATTTACTGCTACTAAAATTTTATTAAGCGGCATTCCCATTTTATGTGCAGAATAACAAGCAAATACATTACCAAAATTTCCTGTAGGAACAGAAAAATTTAAAGGTTCGTTATAATTTGTGATTTTTAAAGAAGTATAAAAATAATAACAAATCTGACCAATAATTCTTACCCAGTTGATAGAGTTTACAGCCAATAAAAATTGATCATCTTTTAAAAAACTTCTTTCATTGAATGCCTTTTTTACAATTGCTTGGCAGTCATCAAATGAACCATTTACTCTTAATGTAAAAACATTAGGACTGTCGACTGTAGTCATTTGTCTGCGCTGTACCTCAGACATATTGCCATCAGGCAATAATATAAAACTTTTAATAGAATCAAATCTTTTACATGCATCTATTGCAGCAGAACCAGTATCTCCTGAAGTAGCTCCAAGAACTACTGCAGTTTTACTTTGTCTTTTTAGAGAATGATTAAAAAAAGCTGCTGCTAACTGAAGGCCAAAATCCTTAAATGCTGCTGTTGGTCCATGAAAAAGTTCTAGAACATATTTTGAATCATCTAATTGATGAATTTCGGCAAGGTTGTCTTTTTCAAAATCATGCCATGTTTTATCTAATATATTTAAAACCTCATCATCTGAAAAAGAAGATTTTGTAAAAAGTGGAACAATATGTTTTGCAATATCTAAAAATGAGTTTAATGACTTTAAATGCTCTAAATCAACTTGTGGCCAGTTATCAGGCATAAACAATCCACCATCGTTAGCCAAGCCTTGCATAAGAACTTCTTCGAAGGTGCGTCCAGAATCATTACCTCTTGTACTGTGAAATAGCATATTTATTCAGCTTCGATTCTAATAGATCTAATTGTCTTTACAGAATCTAAATTTAAAAGCTCTTTACTTAACAAAGAGTGATCCTTCTCTTTAAAGGGGTCAGTTATTAAAATAATAGGAACACTTTCACCATTCAATTCTTCTTTTTGCACAATTGATTCAATACCTACTTCTCTTAATGCAAGTAGTGATGTAATGGAAGCCATAACCCCTGGAATATCTAATGCTTCAATATAAAAATAATATTGGAAAATGAGTTCAGAAAAATCTGACATAGGTGGATTTATTCTATTGTTTAGTGCGCCAAAAGTATTTATATCTACTGAGGAATATAAATGTATTAAATCTGATATCAGGCCTGATGCTGTTGATTCTTGACCTGCTCCTGACCCTGCTATATGTAATTTTCCTATCAAATCAGTATCAATTTCCATACCATTTCTAACGCCTTTTAACTTGGCCAAATGAGAATTAAGATTTATCAATGCAGGATGTGCTCTTAACTCAACCATACCGTTTTCTAGCTTTGCTACAGCAAGATGTTTTACTGTATATCCCATATCCATGGCATAGTGAAAATCACTCTTATCTATCTTTGTGATGCCTTCAATATGAAAATCTAATGGAGGCAACGGGGTTCTAAAGGCTAAAGAAGACAGAATGCCAATTTTATGTGCTGCATCCATTCCCTCTATGTCAAAAGTAGGATCAGGTTCAGCGTAGCCCTCTTCTTGAGCAAGCTTTAGTGTTGAATCAAAATCCTTACCTTCTTCCATATTTGAAAGAATAAAATTAGAGGTTCCGTTCAACATTCCAGAAATCTTTGAAACTTTATTTGCAGCTAGCTCTTCTTTTAATAATTTAATTATTGGTGTTCCTGCACATACTGATGATTCAAATAACACTCTGATTCCATGCTCTCTAGCAGACTGAAAAATCTCATCTCCATGATGGTAAATAACTGCTTTGTTAGCAGTTACAACATGTTTTTTATTCTTTATGGCCTTTAAAATAAGCTCTCTTGCAACCTCAACACCGCCTATAAGCTCTACAACAACGTCAATATCGTAATCTAATACTGCAAAAATATCTCTCTCTATTGGAGTTTTACCAGGATCACATTTGGGGTTATCTCTTCTTGCGCCTATAACTTCAATTGAAAAATTAGCCCCAGAGTTTAATTTAATAGCTTCAGCATTTTCATTTACAGCTCTAAATAAGCCTGTAGCAACATTTCCCCACCCACAAATACCAACTTTAAGAATTTTCATTATATTTCCATAGATAAAAAGTTTTTAATACCTCGTATTGCTTGTCTTGTTCTATGCTCATTTTCAATTAAAGAAAATCTTACATATTCATCTCCATCCATACCAAAACCTGCGCCTGGAGATACGGCAACTTGAGCATGTTCAATAAGTAATTTACTGAATTCAAGAGAACCAAGCTTTAAATACTTCTCAGGAATCTTTGCCCAAACAAACATTGTAGCAAGTGGTTTTTTAACATCCCAGCCAATTCTATTTAAACCATCACATAATTCGTTTCTTCTGCTTTGATACATTAAGCGAATTGATTCAACATCACTATCACAATCATTAATTGCTTTAATTGCTGCAACTTGTATTGGGGTAAATGTTCCATAATCCAAATAAGATTTTATCTTAGTTAAAGCTTGAACTAATTCTGAATTACCACAACAAAATCCAACTCTCCAACCAGGCATATTATATGATTTAGATAATGTAAAAAACTCAATAGCTATATCTTTAGCTCCTCTCACTTCTAAGATAGATGGTGCTTTGTAACCATCGAATGTTATATCTGCATAGGCAAGATCATGAACAATCCAAATATCATACTTTTTACCAATCCCTACAATTTTTTTAAAGAAATCTATTGTTACTGACTGAGTTGTAGGATTAGATGGAAAGTTTATTATGACCATCTTTGGTTTTCTTGGTGCTTTTAGAATAGATTCTTCAATATCAGATAAGAATTCATCCTCATTATCTTTAAGTGTAACCGATTGAAGATTTGCTCCGGCAATAACAACACCGTAAGAATGAATTGGGTATGTTGGAGACTGAACTAGCACCGTATCATCTATAGAAAGTGTAGCCAGTGATAGATGTGCTATTCCTTCTTTAGATCCCATGCAGGTAACTATTTCTTTTTCTTGATCTAGTTCAACATTATATTTTCTTGAATACCAGTTTTTGATAGCCTGACGCAACTTGGGCAGACCAGCAGACTGGGAATATCTATGAGTTGATGGGTTTTTAACTGTTTCAATTAATTTATCAACTATTGGCGAAGGTGTTGCTTGATCCGGATTTCCCATTCCAAAATCAATAACGTCTTCACCACGAATTCTTGCTTCATATTTTAATGAATTAATTTTCGCAAAAATATAAGGGGGTAATTTTTTTGCATTTGTAAAATCTGAATCAGGCATGTTGTTATGATTTTAATTTTAATAAAAGCTCTTCAGGCTCAACATATCCTGGAAACATAACTCCATCCATGGAAAAAATTGCAGGAGTACCATTTACACCTAATTTCTGACCAATAATATATTGTTTAGAAACTGGCTGTGTGTCACAGAATGATAAATCTAAATTTTTATTATTTTTTAATTTAGAAATACTATCTTTTGGATTTTCAGAACACCACGCTCCAACCATCTTGGTAAAAGCTGATGTACCCATGCCAGACCTTGGAAATGCAGCATAGTGAATTGATATACCTAACTTATTGTATTCTTCGATTTGGTTATGAAGCTTTCTGCAGTAACCACAATCAACATCAGTAAAAACAATTACAGAAAATTTCTCATTATCTGATTTAAATGAAATCAACTCATTTGAGGGAATGTTATTAAGAATGAACTTTCTTTTTTCTGAAATACTGTCTTCGGTAACATTAGAGATTGAGTTATTATTTATATGATAGATGTCACCATAAATAAAGAATGAGCCGTCTTTTGTAACATAGATAGGCTGAAGATCTCCATAATAGACCGCAAACATATCCTTAATAGGAGTGGGTTCAATTGATTCAATATTTGCTCCGTCAGGTAAAATATTTTTTATGCTATTTTTTATTTGCTCTTCTGATGAAGGTAGGGAAGCTGAAAATATAAAAATAAATGAAATAAATAAGTTTTTCACTTTAACCTCTGGGGTGATGTTTTTTAAGGATTTCGCCTAATCGTTGTTTTGCAATGTGAGTATATATTTGGGTTGTAGATAAGTCACTATGTCCAAGTAAAATTTGAACAGATCTTAGGTCAGCACCTCGATTTAAAAGGTGCGTAGCAAAGGCATGTCTGAGAGTATGTGGTGAGATAGATATTTTAAGATTTTCTCTTTTGGTATAGATTTTTATTCTTTGCCAAAAAGCGCTTCTTGATATTTTAGTTCCTCTATTACTAAGAAAAATTTCTTTTGATTTTAAATCTTTTCTATCTGTGAGATACAGGTTAAGTGACTCAGCGGCCTTCTCACCAAAAGGAACCAGCCTCTCTTTAGACCCTTTACCAAAAACTTTTAATACCGACCTATTAATATCTAAGTCGGTTAATTTTAAATTTGTTAGCTCAGAAATTCTTATTCCGGTTGCATATAGAACCTCTATCATTGCTTTATCTCTTCTTTCAATTTGAATATTTAAATCAGGACTATTTAAAAGTCTTTCTACTTCTTCTTCAGACATAGACACAGGAAGA
>ERZ807291.9210-NODE-9210-length-10762-cov-5.775007_pt1 | contig 10762 bp, 12 predicted proteins | sample MGYA00521257_ERZ807291 | MGnify/ENA primary metagenome ERZ807291 (study PRJEB31413, sample SAMN03169783) | marine metagenome | biome: Marine; feature: Water; material: Subsurface seawater | place: North Sea | collected 2011-04-28 | depth 1 m m ... | reverse complement strand
CATAATAAGGTTTCTTCGACCTCTGTTGATGGCGAGTTTGTCGCACCAACCCCTACTAACATGTATCCAAGCTTAATTTATTCAGAGGGACGTCTCGATTTTCGATTTATTCGAGATGTTCTCGCAAGTGACCGCGGAACTTCTAGGTGGGCAGCCTGGTACGACGATGATGCTTTATCGAGAAAAGATATCGGATGGGTCGATATGGACGACATCACTTTAGGGCCCAAAAACTCTATTTTGGAGTTGATGGAGAAAGATCTTTTTCTCTCTTTGAACCAAACCGGCATCTCAAAAGCGAGTTTCCTAGACCGACTTGAGGAAGATGCGCAGGCACTTACAAGTTCTCTTTATGACTGGGTCCAATCCAAACGAACCGAAGTGCGAGATCGGCACGAGGAATTGATGCGTCAACACGATGAACAAATTGAGAAAGCTAAAAATGCTCCAACAGTTAAATTTGAGGATTTCGGAAAAGAACCAACCAGTGGTGACGCGTGATCACCGGCCGATTGAAGGTACTTCGATGGAATTCTTGCGAAAATCTGACAAATGAAAATTAAGGACAACAATTATGCGACAACATCTACTCGAGTTATCCAGGACCATGATCCCTACCTTCGCAGTGGAAGTATCAAGAGGTGCAAACTCAAGCTTACTTTCTAATTTTGAACTGTCCATGATGTGCGGGGCGATGGTCCATCCCACCTCCTCCTTTTCAGTTGATGATGCAGGAGAGGCCGTCTCAATTGAGTGGACGCAAGATTTTCCAATTTAGGGTCTAATTAGGGCAGGGCTGAACAAGACAAAGAGCGTGGAAATTGCAGCCGAAAACATCGACCAGGCTCAGCAAACACCCAAAAAATTGATATTCCGATACGATCTCGAGAAGAACATTGAGGTGCGTCTTTATGACGGAAACGAACCAAGCGTTTATTGAAAAAAGCACACAGGTTGCGCAGAACGTCTCCATTTGGCCTGAAGTTTTGGAAGACGACCATGGGCCTTATGGTTACGGCTTCCGACATTCACCAGAACTGATGGCTTTGGAGCATATTATTGGCGAGGTGCCGCCACCGATAGTCTTGCGAGATACAAATCAGAAAACGCCTTCCCCGCGACAGAACCCAATACTCAGCACATATATCGGACTTGAGATACAGGATGTATCGTCGGCCGAGAGAATTAGTTTAGAGTTTTTTATTAGGTTGGTCGCGCATGCGAACGGAATGTCGATGCCGAGGTTAGAATCTGGGCCTACCTCAACAGATCCTGAACATGTGCAAGAGAGAGTAAGTGATCACATTGCCCGGTTCTCAAAGCTAGCAATAAACGCTTTAGAAGTTGTATCCAGCAGGGCATATGCAGAATGTGTCGAAGGGGATCTCTGGCATCGAGTGCGGGATTACCCACTCACTTGGCGATATAAGATCCTTAGGCTTGGTAATTCGCACCAGCGGCTCAATCAACTCATAAGCTCGTTCCCTCTTCTGGCTCTTAAACTAGTAATGGAGCCAAAAAGCACCGGACTTTCCGAAGGTGAGGTCAAAGAAGCCCTTGAACTCATATTATTGGGGAGCCCTTTGAAAAGTGTGGCGAATATATTGAAAGTTTCTTGGTCTATAAAAACGCTCAAGGCAGAAGAGACCGAGGCCGTCGCGGTGATCTCAACCAAGCTTTATGAAATCGACGATACTGTCCGGAACCTCGCTTACCTCTACCAGAATGAATTCTTGAATTGGCTAAATGTATTAAACCGAGCTCAAAACGTAAGTTCAGATTATGCTGCGTGGGTAGGGCGAGAATATCGCCATTCAACAGGCGATACTTCCGCTAGGCTCCGAAATGTTGATTTTATTGGTGACTGGGTTCGAGCTTGTCACGAGAACGGACAACAGATATCAGATGCAGGTCTCCGAATATTCAGTTTAAACATGGGGTGGCGAGCGGCGTTAAATGCATCTCAAGCCTGGCACGATCATTTGATCGAGGTTCAGCAGGTGCGAGGTCTATATGATCAATTCGGTTTTGAAGAGAATTTCGATCCACGGGAAATCAATTTCGATTCCTACGCTGCATCGTGGCCATCGGGCATGACTATGGATGGCATCGAAATTAAACGAGTGGCTTCGTACCAAGAATTGTTAGAGGTGGCGAGAGCGTTTCGTAACTGTGCAACAAGTTATGTGTATGAGATGCAGCGTGGACAGTGCTCTCTTTATACATTTAGCGAGATGGGTCAGTGTTTAGCCTTGCTTGAACTCAGAAATAGCTATGGGCGCTACGAAGTTGGGCAATTCCTTGGACCGTTAAATAGAGAGCCTGCAAAAACGGCTAAGGTGGCATTAGAGAATTGGAAGCCGAAATGGGGAAGGCAGAGCGCTACAAGCTGGGAGAAAATATATACGTCTCCAAATTGGGTCAGAGAGAATTTTTAATTTAATTTCTAGATCTACGGCGCTCAAACATTCATGTGGCTTCAGATCCCCATGGCTTCACCCTTTAAAAGTATCAGATGTAGAAGTCAAAAGCCGATCTTACAAAACCAAGTTATCGGTCGGCAGTTAAGTTTTACACTATGTGTTTATGGAAAAATGCTGAGCATGAGTTCTCTTTGCTCACATCAAAAATAATCAAATTTTCGGTTGATCGTGTAATTGACGTGTATACTACTTCCGGATCGTCATCTTTCCCAAGAATGTAGAATACGGTTTTTGACTCCAAGCCCTTAAAGCTATGGATTGTGGAAAACTTGAGAAGCCCAGTATTGGCGTAGAAGTGGTTTTTCCTCGCCCTGCGAACATGCTCGATATTATCTTTGACTAGATTTATTAACTCCGTAAGTTCACGTTCATTTAGCGTGCGCAAATCATCGGAAGTGATTTCCCAAATATTTGATGCTCGAATTTTTTTCATAACATCCGCGCCACTGTTTTTAAGAGCATCAGATTTGGAAACCATACAACTTAAAAGTTCTTCGTATGTTTCAAACATACAATGAGCCTTCTCTTTGTCTGTCCACATATCACTTAGCTTAATCAGCATCGGAACCCGCGACCCCAAAATTACAATATCATTTGGGTGCAGATCATAGCTTCGGATATAGCCCTCTATAGACTCAAAAACTTGTTGTCGCCAATCACTAGGGTGCACGTGATCGTACTTTAATAAGCTGAACCCCATGGCAATTTGCGTAGGCTTAGTTTCAAAAATTTCCGCATCAGTGTATTTCTCGGCAAGAAATTCGATCTGAAAATCCTTAAAGAGCTGATTGAGGGGTGAGTCGATATTGGTGCGATATGAGCGGCTTAGCTTCGCCCACCGACCAAAACCTTGAGCTACAACAGAAGCCCTTTCTTCAACGCGGTGATAGATGTTCTGAGACTCATCGCCAAATAGAACCATCTCACCATCATCAGCCACAAAGTTGTTTCGGACTATCTTGACCCAGTCCGTCTGATAATCTTGGATCTCATCCAGAAGAATGGTCTTATATTTTGGAGTGTCTTTGTCAGCGAATAGGTCTTTAGAAAAAAGTCCTTCCAAACCATGCTTCTCGATTAAGCTCACGATATCCTGACCAGAGTTGTTTATCTGAGATATGTAGAATTGGTGATAGTTCGAAATTTCGAAGTTTCTAAAATTTCTATTTCCTTGGAGGTCACTGATCTTATCCCGTATATAATTTTTTAAAGTTATGTTGAACGTAAGGATAAGAACCGTATCTGCATGACGGTTTGTAGCGTCGATTGCTCTCTGCGCTAGAATTGTCGTTTTTCCGCAGCCAGCCACGCCCTTCACTTTTTCCATCACCGACTTGCTTTTTGATAATGCCGTCTGCTTGCTATCTAGATTTAGCGTTATTCCTTGTTTTAGTGTGTGCTCGGGCGGACTTAGCCTTCTTTTAAAATCTTGGTATACATCTTCATCAAACAACGGATGTTCTGAGCTTTGGCGAATTTTCTTCGTGAGAACATTTAGTCTATCGGTACCAAAGGCCATGGCTTTGTCTCTTTGGAGCGCACGCTTCCTTCTCTCGATAATAGACATTTGGCGTTCATAGTTTTCGTGATCAATCCGGTTTTGTTGGCGGGCTTCATTGAGCTCATTCTGCTCATCCTTTTGTGCCACTTCAGCAGGCTGATATAGCTTTTCAATGTCCGGCTGATTGGATCCAAACAAAAATGCAAAGCAATGCACTAAGTTAAAAAAATTAGGGTTTGTAAGGCGCCTTAAGCCAACAACTGGGAGATGTAAGTCATAAAGATTTTTCTTATACCGAAACAACTGTGATTGGGGCGATGCTATTTTTGCCTTGGCACCATTGGCTGTCACACTCCACCTATTTTCCTTGGATACTCTATAATTATTTAGATCCCAATCTTTGACTTCTATGATAAATGCAGCACAGTGCTCATGAAGAATAATGATATCTGGTCTGTCACCGTCTAGGTAAGGATTGAAAAAAATTTCGTAGGAGTCGTCCAAGCTATCTGTGAGATAGTCTATTAGATAGGACTCGCCAGGGGTCGGTTGGACTTTGAGTCTCTGAATATTTTCTATGGTCGGAAAAATAATTCCCATTAACGCCCCCTAGCCATCATCCCCCTATGATTTCTTACGGCAACCGAAGAACAGGAAGGCATGCAAAACCTTTTAAGCGCTAGAATAGCTCAATTTGTCGTTAGCGACTAGGTTGCAATCATTTTGGCTTAATTCAGAGCATTGTGCCACTTACTGAGATGAGGGTCTCCACCCTGACTCATTTGCTTCTGCTTCAGAACAAAAAAAGCGCTCACCCTTTGCCTCATCAATTTTTGTCCTGTCATACCAACGACCGCCAGGAACGTGATAAATATGCGCACCTTTGCTGCTGATATTGCCTTTGATCACGCAGCCACTCGGTGACGGAGAGGTTTTTTCCGAGGCAAGGCGCACTCCACGTCGCCAGTCCCACGGCATCACAAACTTACCGGCCCACATGCCTATGGCTGCGGCCCTAGCCGCATCCTCATGGATGACATAATCCTCAGAATACCTCCGATACGACACCGCCCAACCTTGGGAAACCATCCAGGCATTCAAGTCTTCTTGGCCTTTAAGGCAAACCGCAACAATACGACCATAGCGATCCACATCCTTGCCCTTGCAAGAAACCGTCGTCCGCCCAATGCGATCTGATAACGCCAATGCAGATTTTTGTCCGCACCTATAGGACGCCCCGCCAGCCTCGCACATTTGATTGCTTTCTGGAGCATCGATGCCGTGAAACCGAATACGCTGTCCATGGATATCAATTGTGTCACCATCAATGACGGTGGCGGTGCCGACTAACTCCTGAGCCATAGCCGTCGGCACAGGGAGCGCTGGACATAGGACGGCGATCAAAATTGCAGGACCAAGGCGCTTCAAATGACGAGCCATCGATAGATCCCCACCATGTTGATGCCGACAAAAGCCACCTGAAGAACGATCAGGCTGTTATCTCGCTGAATAAATCCCGCCATAGACCAGAGCAATGATGACAGCAAAAAAAGTAAAAAACCGTACCCAGAGATATCAATATTGAGCGCCACCAAAACTGCCCCGGCCACACCAGAAATCATCCCAACCCATTTTGCAGGATTGAGCCAAAAAACTCGTGGTGCAGCCTCGCTATGCTTTTCAATATTAAATCTCCCGCGCAAACCATCGAATACGCCCGATGATGCTGATCTCATCAGCGGTTCGCTCGTAGGCGCTATAAAACGTGTTGTCAGAAATCACCCTGACTTTCGGCGGTTCATGATTTGGAATGTGCTCGAGGCGCTTGGCAACCAAGCCCATACCATCGAATAGGACGAAGATGCCAGGTGGTGTCGGCGACCTGCGCGCCAGATCAACCAACACAACATCCCCAGAATGTAGGGTCGGCATCATGCTATCGCCTTCGACATGCATGATCCTGAGCTGCGACGGGTCTGCCTTTAGATCATGAAGAATCCATTCGCGCTGAAAATGATAGGGCTTACCATTCTCTACTTCATCGACGACGTTGCCGCCACCCATGGAAGCTGTGACTTCAACGGAAGGAATAGAAATAAAAGCTTCTGAGGGATCGACGATGATCGGTGATTCGCCTTCAATATCCCCAAGCCCGTGAAGCAACCAGTTACGATCAACCTTCAAAACCGCTGCAACCGAATCGAGTTTGGTGAGATTTGGGTTTTCTGACTTGCCGCGCATGATGTCGTAGACAAACGACCTGTTGATATCTGCCAGCTCAGCAATTTGACCAGCATTCAAGCCAAGCTGCCGTGAGCGAGCTTTTAACCTGTCTGCCATGGTGTATTTCATCGGGTTATCCCCTGCCTGTGGAATATGTGGATTAAAAAGGATTGATTCATCTGCGTCAAGGATATAAAACATTTAGGGAACATTGACGGTCGTTGGGATGCGCTATGGCGGGCATAGAAAAAGATTACTTCTCCTTAGAGGAGATTGAGAGCCAATGGGGGATCCCACACCGCGACCTTGTCTATCTGGCAGAAAACGGCCTTTTGAAGGTGTCCGTCCGCTTGTATGGCATCCAAGTCGAAAACGGCTCCATTGAAGAAACCGAAGATGGAGAATGGTTCAGCATCCCCGAGGAACGTATCTGGTTCGAAGGTCTTCAGGATTTGCGCAAGCATGATGTCTATCGGCTGTTCCATGAAGGGCAGTTGAAGATAGACAGCTTTGATGGCCCTTATCAGGGCTACACCTCCGTCATGCACCCGGACGGTGGGGTTCTTGTTAAGAAAGACGAGCTTGTTATTCGACGCGAAGAGCGTGATCGTGCGGCGTTGAAGCATGGTCTTGGTGGTGTTTCGCGATCAACGGCGACAACTTTTGAGCATAAGAATAACTTTGCTGAAGTGACTATGGGGGACATCACGTACACCCTTGGCCCCATCCAAGCCCAGGTTGTCAAAATCCTCTATGACGCGGCGGCGACGGAGTTTCCCTGGCTGCATGGCCAACGGGTCCTGGCAGACGCAGGCTCTAAATGCACCCGGATCTCTGATCTGTTCAAGCGCCAACCCGAATGGCGCAAACTGATCCAGTCCGACAAGCGCGGAAAATATCGCCTGAATATCCAGTTCTCTTAGGTCCCCCACTAAACAAGAGCGTTTGTGGGGCCTTTCGGACTTACGTCCCCCTTAAATCCCCTAGAATATCCCCCCTAATCCCCCTGATTCATCCTCTCTAATCCCCTAACGATCCACTTCTGGTCCCGACGACAACGGACCTGTCGCTGGTCATCATAGCCCCACGTTCAATTCAACGAAGGGGGCAGCGATGACCACCAAGCACCTACACCAAGTTCACTTAGCCGATCGCTGGAATCTCAGCCCGCGCACCCTTGAGCGGTGGCGCTGGGAGAAGATTGGCCCACCGTATCTCAAGATCGGAGGCCGTGTTGTTTACCGCCTTGAGGACATTGAGGTCTTCGAACAACAGCAGCTCAAGAACACCCAAGGCGCCACATCGACAGCCCTACCTTACTTGAATGTCGTGGGGGCACGATGACGGATCCGATCCCCATTTGGCGAGGCCAGGCATCTCCGTTCCATTTGCAAAAATTGGATGAGACCAGCTTTTGCGCTTGGGTCGCTCAAGCTAAGCCAGGCGATGCACTCGAATACCATCGCGGTTTTCTGTGCCTAGATCGAGGATGCCCCGAGCCTCAAGTGCCGTCCCCCAATCAAACCAAATTGGACATGATAGCGGAACGGGCGCATGAGCTTTCCGAACGAGGCTTCTTGCACCTGGTGCAGCAGCGCTTAGGCGAGGCGTCGTTTCGCTACCTCGCCATCGTCAGGCCCTGCCCAGAAGGCCAATCCATCAACTTTTCAACACTCATGACAGAGGAGGCAGCTTAATGGCTTACCCTAATAATACCCCACGTCTGGACGAGATCGTTCAGATGCCAGTTGGCGAGGTTGTCGCCTTGCCAGCGGACACCTTGGCTCACTTAGTCCAAGACGCAGACGCGGCATTACGCTCAGCTAAATCAGCCAAAGAATGGCTTGATGGTGCGATTGCTCGCAAATTCTCTGAACGTGCGGCAAGCCATCGTCGCGATGAAGGCAAAGACACGGGTGCCGCCCGATTTCAGGATGGCGACGTCACCGTCGTGGCAGATCTCCCCAAACGTGTCGACTGGGATCAGCCCATGCTGGCGGACCTGGTCGAGCGCATAAAAACTGATGGCGAAGATCCCTGCGAATACGTGGACATCTCGTTCAAAGTCACTGAGCGCAAATACGGTGCCTGGCCAAGCCACATTCAGTCGGCGTTTAAACAAGCCCGTACGGTTCGCACCGGCAAGGAGACGTTCAAGCTGATCCTCGGGGAGGACGGCCAATGAGCACGCTCCCCATCATCACGGCTGACCAGCGTCTTGCCGAACGCCGTGGCATCAAAGGCTGCATCTTCGGCAAATCCGGCATTGGCAAAACCTCTCTGCTTTGGACCCTTGATGCATCCACAACCCTGTTCCTGGATTTGGAAGCGGGAGATCTCGCAATCGAAGGCTGGCCTGGCGACACCATACGCCCGCGTACTTGGGCTGAATGCCGGGATCTTGCCGTGTTTATCGGTGGACCTAATCCAGCACTCCGCGAAGATCAGGTTTATAGCCAAGCCCATTTCGACGCGGTCTGTGAGCAGTTTGGTGATGCCTCCGCGCTGGATAAATACCAGACGCTGTTCATCGACAGCATCACGGTGGCGGGACGTTTGTGTTTCCAGTGGTGCAAAGGCCAGCCGCAAGCGTTCTCCGAGCGCACTGGTAAACCTGACATGCGTGGTGCCTATGGTCTGCACGGCCAGGAAATGATCGCTTGGCTCACCCACCTACAGCATACCCGGGGCAAGAATGTCTGGTTCGTCGGTATCCTCGACGAGAAGATCGACGACTTCAATCGGCGGGTTTTCCTACCCCAGATCGACGGCTCCAAGACCGGTAACGAGCTGCCTGGCATCGTCGATGAAGTCATCGCGATGGCGGAGATCAGCCAGGACGGCAGCGATCCTTTCCGGGCTTTTGTCTGCCAGACCCTGAATCCATCTGGCTATCCCGCCAAAGACCGCAGCGGTCGTCTTGACCAAATTGAAGAGCCTCATCTTGGCCGTTTGATGGAGAAGATCAGCGGCCCCGTAAAACCAGCAAGCGAGCGCTTGGAGTTTGGCCGCCCAATTCCTCCTGACGCGGACCCTCTGCCCGCTGCCACCACCCCCGCACCACAACAAGAAGAAGGAGCATCCTGATCATGACTGGATCTTGGAACGACTTTAACGACGCCGAGTCACAAACATCTTACGACCTGATGCCGAAAGGCACCGTCGTGCCTGTCCGCATGACCCTCAAACCCGGTGGATACGATGACCCATCTCAAGGGTGGACTTGTGGTTACGCCACACGCAACGAGACCTCTGGCTCGGTTTATCTCAATGCCGAGTTCATCATCACCGAAGGACCGTTTGCCAAGCGTAAGGTCTGGAGCCTGATTGGCCTGCTGAGCCTCAAGGGCCCTGAATGGGGCAACATGGGCCGCTCATTTGTTCGCGGCGTCCTCAACTCGGCACGCGGCCTGTCAGACAAAGACAACTCGCCCCAAGCCCAGACGGCTAGGCGTATTCAGGGTTTTGCTGATCTCGACGGCATTGAGTTCCTGGCCAAGATTGATGTCGGCAAAGACGCCAATGGTGATCCAAAGAACGAGATCAAGTTTGCGATCACGCCCAACCAGAAGGATTGGGACGCCTATGTGCAATCCGGCGGATCGTGGAAGCCCGGTGGTGGCTTAGTAACTGCAACCGGCCAAGCTCCGGCTCAAGCGACGGGGCAAGCTACATCAACCCAGCCAACCGCGACGCCGAACCGCCCTTCTTGGGCTCAGTAGGAGGCCCGTCCGATGTTACTTCGTCCTCGCCAAAAGACCTTTGTTGATCGCAGCATCAGTGCGCTCGATGCGCATGGCAACACCCTCGGTGTCGCGCCGACCGGCGCGGGAAAGACCATCATGCTTTCCGGTGTGGTGGGCCGGATGCTGGAGGCTAACGACGCCAAAGCTGCTGTCCTTGCCCATCGCGATGAACTGACGTCACAGAATGTGCTGAAGTTCGCCAAGGTCAATCCAAAGATCAGCACCTCAATTTTTGATGCTCGCTCAAAGTCATGGCGGGGGCGGACCACCTTCGCCATGGTGCCAACACTGGCGCGGGCAACAAATCTCGACGCCATGCCAGCGCTGGATCTTTTGGTCATCGATGAAGCGCATCATGTAGCTGCCGACAGCTACCGGCGGATCATTGATCGAGCGCGCGATCGCAATCCCGACATTCGCGTCTTTGGCGTCACGGCCACGCCCAACCGGGGTGACAAAAAAGGCCTACGCCCGGTTTTCTCGAACGTGTCTGACCAGATCTCCATTGGTGAGCTGATTGCTTCTGGCCATTTGGTCCCACCACGCACCTTTGTGATCGACGTCGGCACCCAGGACGCTCTCAACAGCGTGCGCAAAACTGTCGACGACTTCGATATGCAGGCGGTCGACGCCATTATGAACCAAACGCCGATTACCGAGGCGGTAATCCGCCATTGGAAAGAAAAGGCCGGAGATCGGCAAACGGTGGTGTTTTGCTCCACGGTTGACCATGCCCGCAATGTCAAAGAGGCACTCATCGCCGACGGCATCAACGCTGACATGATCTATGGAGACATGGGAGCTGCTGA
>ERZ807291.9203-NODE-9203-length-10769-cov-5.617976_pt1 | contig 10769 bp, 8 predicted proteins | sample MGYA00521257_ERZ807291 | MGnify/ENA primary metagenome ERZ807291 (study PRJEB31413, sample SAMN03169783) | marine metagenome | biome: Marine; feature: Water; material: Subsurface seawater | place: North Sea | collected 2011-04-28 | depth 1 m m ... | reverse complement strand
TTATGTTTGGGACAGCCCATTCATTCTGTTACACCTAGTCAAGCAGTGAAAATATCGGACTTTGGATCTTTCGCAGATGTGCATCAATATATGTCTGAACACGGGAAATGTTTCATTATGCTGGGATGCGGAACACATAAAATCAAGAAAAAGGCTGAACAAATTGCCTGCGAAGAAGCTTTGCGATAAGCGAACTCGTTAGTATATTATTATACACCATTGAAGATTTAAATCCGCACGCCATATGCGTGCTGTTTAGTTCTTTCAATGTAACCGTTACCGATAAATGAATTAAAACGTGCATCCACCTTTGGTGGATGTGCGGATTTAAATCTTCATCGCTATAAAATTGATATGTTTTTTATTTTCATACCAATTGTATCCCCCTTTTATTTTATCCCACATTACTTTCACCATGACGGAATGTCTTGTTGATAATTTTCGATTCTTGCCTATGGGATTTGCAACATATTGTATATCATTATGTAGAACCAGAAGTCGACCTAGCGGTTTTGTTTCCTACAGATGATCATTTCTATCATTTTCTATGCGATGTGGCGTATGAATATCAAGGTCATGCTGTGGAAATCATGTTGGATGATTTTGCGGATTGTTTCCCCCATATGGGTAATGAACATTACGATATTCTGTCGCGCTTTACCTATTGCTATAGGGAACGTGTAGAAGGAGGCCGTAAAATATATCAATATGATGCATTGGATAATTTTGATTACATTGAATATGTAAATGTTTTATATGAATTATTATGCCCTATGCTTCGATCGTCTGAACATAGTCACACAATGTATGAGTTGGTGAAAAAATACATACAGCGTTACGAAAATGCGACAAAGGAAGAATAAAAACAAAACGAATCTGATTGTATATTTTGTATTTTTCTTTTTCTAGGTCTTCGTTTGTGCTTGTGATTATATTATGCGATTATACTATAATACAACATCTATTGAAAGATGATGATGCGAACTTATTTAGAGAATTTGAAACAAAAACCCATGCCGAATAAGAAATATAAAAAAGGTGTAGAAGTACATTTTGATAATGTTGCGGAAGAATCAAAAGAAGGAAAGGAGGACCAGGATGACTATGAAGAAAAAGAAGACGAGAGTAAAGGAAAGGAAGAAAACGAAGAAGAAAAGGAAGAACACGGTAAAGAAGGTAAATTGGTTCCTATTATGGTTGCAGATCGACGTGAAACAAGCAAACTTGATCGCGCAACCATATTAAATACATTGAAAACACATAATGTGTTCGGTGTTCGCAAAGCAGAACAAATGTCTGTCTTAGCAGAAGAAGAACAAGATGAATTGGCGGATACAGTAGAACCTCCTTTAAAAGACGTGATGGATACATTGGTTTTGAAAAAAGACGTTGGTGTAAGGAAACCAAAGAAAACTGACGTAGATGAAGATATGGATAAACCAAAATCCAAACCAAAACGTGAAAGGAAAAAACGCGAAGTAGCGGTTTTAGAAGAAGCCACAAAACGACCAACTATGCCCAAACACGGTCATATGTTGAAAACGTCGCCACATTACATGAACAATCGCAAAATGTTTATTCAAAAATTGGGCCCTATGTTTGCACAATACAAAAAGGAATTGTCTGATACAACAAAAAAAGCGTCGTGTGATGATAGTGGGTCACAAAGTAATGCTGAATTTAAATTAATGGTTCATCAAAAGGTAGTTGCTGACTATTTGAATTTATATACACCCTATCGTGGACTCCTTTTATATCATGGTTTAGGATCAGGTAAAACGTGCACGTCTATAGCCATTGCAGAGGGAATGAAATCCATGAAACACATTTTCGTGATGACGTTGGCCTCTCTGAAGGCCAATTTTTTTGAGCAAATGAAAGTGTGTGGTGACCCCATTTACAAACTGAACCAACGTTGGAAATTTGTTTCAACTGATGGAGATGCAGATGCAATTCCACAATTAGCACAAGCCCTTTCGATTTCGACGAAAACTGTGCGCAAAAACCGCGGTGTTTGGATGGTAGCATCAGAAGAGGTGCCTGACTATGTAACTCAAGACAACACGAATCATCCCCCACTTGATTTTGCAGATTTAACCGATATTGAGAAAAAAATGGTGAATTCGCAATTGGATGAGATGATACGTGCAAAATACACGGATTTAAATTATAATGCACCCAATCTCAGTGATAAGATAAATGCGCTGCCTACATCTGGATCAAAAAATCCGTTTGATAATAGCGTCATTATTATTGATGAAGCCCATAATTTTGTGAGTCGTATTGTGAATAAATCGACCGGTGCTCAAAAGAAATCGATTTCGTATAGATTGTATGAAATGTTGATGGGTGCGACCAACGCACGCATTGTCCTTTTGTCGGGAACACCTATTATCAATTATCCCAATGAAATCGGCATTATGTTCAATATTTTGCGCGGTTACATAAAAACTTGGACATTTCCAGTTACGAGATTAGAGGGTGCAGGTGAAACCAATCGTGAGAATTTATTAAAATGGTTTGCTCAAGACGGATTAAACCGCTACGATTATGTAGATTTTAGTGGAGACAAATTGACTATTACACGAAATCCGTTTGGGTTTGAAAATGTGTTTAAAAAGGGGCGTGAAAATATGAAACGTGGTGGAGGGAAGCGCAAAGAAGGCACCAAGAAGCGGAAGCAAAAACAGAAAAAAGATGCGAGAAAAAGTCCCAAGAAGTCACGTACTGGTATTTTCGAAATCAAAAAAGGATTGTTGGTTTTACGTGATCCCATCGAAGGTTCTACCTTGGACGAAACCGATGAAATGCGTCAAGAACGTATTCACGCTCAACGCGAAGTGCAAATGGGAGGCGGATTATTCGAAGAATATGCCGGTGTAGAATTGGATGAAACTGGAAATATGAGTGATGCTGATTTTAAAAAGACAGTCATCAAAATGCTTGCGAAACATAAACTGAAAACGGAGAGCGCCAAAGTGAAAATGGTGCAGAATACAGCTCTTCCATCAGTTTCCAAAGATTTTTTGGAAATGTTTGTCGAATTAGGCGCGAAAACTATGAAAAATAAGGATGTTTTTCAACGACGTATTCTTGGACTGACTTCTTATTTTAAAGGTGCAGACGAGAGTCTCTATCCTGAATATGTCTTGGACAGTGACGATGACGAGGAAGATGAAAATAGTAAGGATAATATTTATCACATTGAACGTGTTCCTATGAGTGAATATCAATTTGGGCTATATGAGACAATTCGTGATGTTGAAAGCAAACGTGAGAAACAAAATGCAAAAAGTAGAGCAAAACGCGAGAAACAAGGTGGTGTAGAAGAATTATTCAAAATTGCCTCCACATATCGTATTGCATCGCGTATGTGTTGTAACTTCGCATTTCCCGATCCACCGGGCAGACCGCAAAAACGCAAGGGAGAAAAAGGTGGAGAAGAAGATGTGGAAGAATTGGAAGAGGATGATGACGACGAAACATCTTCACGCAAGAAATTCGGTGGAGCTCTCGAAGAAGAAGAGGAAAAAGACAATGATGAAGAAGAAGAGGACGAAAAAGAGGAAGAGGAAGAAGAGGAAGAGGAAAAGGAGGGAGAAGAGGAAACAGAACCCAAACTATCTCTTTCGGACGAAGATGTTGAAATCCAAGTCCAAGATTTTTCCGAAGATATAGAAATTCCCGAAGAAAAGGAGGACAATCAGGATTATTCAAAGAGAATACAGCGTGCTCTCCAAGAATTGCAATCTCGTTCCGATGAAATATTCTCACCGGCAGGTCTTCAAATGTATAGTCCCAAATTCTTGAAAATCATGGAAAACATCCAAAACAAAGATAATAAAGGCCTCCATTTGATTTACAGTCAATTCCGTTCCATGGAAGGTATTGGTATTTTGAAATTGATATTAGAAGCCAATGGTTTTGCCGAATTGAAGTTGCATCGTTCTGGAGGTGAATGGGATTTGGATGAAAAGGAAGGCGACGTCGGAAAACCCAAATTCGCATTGCATACAGGAACGGAGAGTGATGAAGAGAAAAAGATTATTCTCAACATCTATAATTCAAAGTGGGGAGAAGTACCATCCAAGATTGTTTCCAAATTCAAAGAACGTGGCCACCAAAACAATTTTATGGGAGAAGTTGTGCGCATTTTGATGATTACTGCATCAGGTGCCGAAGGTATTAATTTGAAAAACACACGTTTTGTTCACGTGGTGGAACCCTATTGGCATCTGGTGCGTTTAGAGCAAGTGATTGGTCGCGCCCGTCGTATTTGTAGTCACCAAGATTTACCCCCCGAACTGCGAACCGTGCAAGTATTTTTGTATATTGCGACTTTGACCGAAGAACAGAGTAAAAACGAGAAACACGCTGAATTGCGATTACGTGATACAAGCAAACTGACGAAAAAGTTGTCTTCTGACATTGATAAAACGTCTCTTCTTGGAATTTATATTCGCACATTGAAGGATAGTCCTGGTGTGGTGACTACCGACCAACAATTGTTTGAAAATGCATTACGAAAAGATTACGTAAACGCGCAAATATTGAATGCGGTCAAAGAAACTTCTATGGATTGTCGATTATATAGCGACCAAAACAAATCGGAAAACTTGGTATGTTATAGTTTTGGCGAGGTCACTTCCAATGCATTTGGATCTTATCCAACGATTGCCGAAGATATGAATGAATCCTCGGTAAAAGGAACCCGCACAACCAAAACCAAATTTATTTCACTGAATTACAAGGGTGAAAAATACGCGAAAAATACTAGAAACGGATATTTGTATGAATTCGACAAATACACAGAAGCAGATGAAACGGGCGTTGAAATGGGAGAACCCATTGGACGTATTGTAACAAAGAGAGGCAAAGAACAAGTAGAATTGTTTTAGAAAAAATATAAAAAATGACTATTATGTTATATAATGAGAGAACCCGCTTTTGAAATGGAACCAAATTTTTTTGACGATGTCCATACATTTTTCTGCGAAACCGCCACTTCTACGTGGAATTTTATTGAATATGTCTATAACTACATTGATGAAACCGATTTCAAATTTTAGATGTTTTCTGAAAATAATGTATTGGATAAAATGTCCCAATACATTATATATTATTATGGAAAAATACCCGCATTTGTTTCAAGCATTCATGATCGCAATATTATGTGTAAAGATCGCATTTATTGCGTGCTCATTATTGGCGTTTTACACAAAATATAATAAGGAACTTAAGACATCCGATTTTTGGTTGGTGTGGAAACATAAATTTCATATTACTTTTTCCATTATGATGAGTGCATTATTAGTCTTGTTATTTAGTAACTTATTGAACAAAGGAACGGTTTGTATCGACGGTCATATGAAATTGTATTTATCAACATTCGGAGCATTGTCATTTTTCGATTTTCTACACGAATATAAGTAGTCGTATCTGATAAAATCTAGCGGATATACTATAAATGACGTTTTCGAAATTACATAATATCTGGTTGGCTTTCTTTGAATGTATGGGAAAAGATGCAGATGTAGAGGTAGTAGAGAATATTCAAACATTTGGAATTATATAGTGATATTATAACAAGAATAATATGAAAGACAAACTCAACGTTCCACGCAAATATAATCCAAGCTATTTGTCCAAGAAAGACAGGGAAAAACAGGATAAGAATTTACGTAAATCACGGCGTTTATACAAAAAAGGGGTCTTTTATAGCCGACCCAAAGTAAAAACGTTCAAATCCCGCAAATCCAGTCATTTGAAAAGAGCAAAAGAGATGTATGGTGTATCAGAAATCAATTCTACAAAAGAACTGTCCAAGAAAACACAATGCACACGCAAATCGCTGGAAAAAATCATCAATAAGGGTCGCGGTGCCTATTTTTCAAGTGGGTCGAGACCCAATCAAAGTGCAGAAAGTTGGGGAATTGCGCGTTTAGCTAGTTCTTTGACTGGAGGTAATGCGGCCATTGTTGATTACCACATTTTAAAATCTGGTTGTAAATCAACGAGTAAAGCTCGCAAATTGGCGAATAAAACGTGTAAAAAACAGAGCAAAAAATGTATTTAGTCGTGAAGATAAAGAATATTTTTATTACAAATTCTCTATTTTACACATCTGAATGTCTATAACAAACAATTAAGTATTTTTAGTAAAAGACTTAATGGGATTTCGTGTAAGATATACATACGTGACCATGCTTCGCGTGCAAAAGATGATTTTCAACGGCGTCAAGAAACTGGTTCCCAAAATCAGTGCTACGGAAATGATTGCTTTGCAAAGTGGAACTACTTCCATTGACCGCGAATTGTTCCAAGGATTGGTGAAGTCGCGCGATTTTAAAAAACCGCCACCGCCTGTGTTCAAAGAGAAAGAAATTCGTGAATTAGTGAGCCAATTTCCAGAACAACACATTTATCCCGACGGTAATTACAATGAATTATTGAAATACATGGGCAAACACGGTTTCTTTTCCTTTCTTATTCCTAGTGAATATGGTGGTCGAAAAACATCAGTCAGTGAGATGTCGGATATTTTAACGTATATTACTTCGGTCAATCCATCGTTGGGCGTGGTGACTATGGTTCCCAATTCGTTAGGTCCAGCTGAGCTACTCCTTCATTATGGTACTTATGAACAAAAGAATAAATATTTGCCCCAATTAGCAATTGGTGATCGCATACCTTGTTTTGGTTTGACTGGTCCTCATAATGGTTCTGATGCGACTGGTCAAATCGACACTGGTAAATTGGTATGGGACGAAAAGGGTGAAATTAAAATCGAAGTCACGATCAAGAAACGTTATATTACGCTTGCGCCTGTTTCGAATTTGATTGGTTTAGCTATTCGCGTAGAAGATCCAGATAATATTTTACCTCACCAGAAAATGGGTGTAACTGTAGCTCTTATTGAACGCGGGCATCCTGGATTGAAACAAGATTATTATCATAATCCATTGGACACTGGATTTCCAAATGGTATGTTGGAAGGAACTATACATATTGGAGTAAATCAAGTCATTGGAGGAGAAGAGAGCATTGGCGAAGGCTGGAAAATGTTGATGGAATGTTTGGCGGCTGGACGAGGAATTTGCTTACCCGCCACTGCGAACGCCTCTTCCAAAGTAGCGACTTATTCTATGTATTTATATGCGAAACATCGACGCCAATTCAAAATGAGCTTGCTTCAAATGGAAGGTGTAGAAAACAAACTGGCGAATATGGTCTATAATACGTGGGCAATCCAAGCAAGTGTTTTTGTAACCAACCAATTATTAGATTCCGGTGAAAAACCGTCCGTCATTAGTGCAATTATGAAAGAACAAACGACCGAACGTGGTCGACAAGTGCTGCAAGATGGTATGGATATTCACGCAGGGTCTGCTATATGTAAAGGCGAAAACAACATTTTAGAGAAATTCTACCGCAATGTTCCTATTGGAATTACGGTAGAAGGAAGCAATGTATTGACGAAAAACCTTATCATATTTGGTCAAGGATTGAATAAAAGTCATCCTTTTATTTATCCTGTTTTGAATTCGATTCAAACAAATGATTTAGGAGAATTCAACAAACAGTTCCGTGGAATTTTAGGACATTCCCTGGACCTGTTTTTTCGTTCTTTCTCTTCTACCCTCTTTTCCAGAGATGTTTTAGCGACACAAACTCTCCAGTTCGCTTGTTTAGCCAATTTTGTCGCATTGAAAGGAGGTGCGATTAAAAAAGAACAGAGTTTGTCTGCAGATATGGCGTCGATTTTGTCCAATCTATATTTGGCCCATTGCGTAAATATGTATGAACAAGAATTTCATATTAGCACTTTGTTGCGTGATGCAGTGATTACCAAATTAACAAACGAAAATAAAGATGTATTTCGCAGGGTTGTTCATAATCTGCCTTATACCGGTTATTTATTGCGATTTATGTGTAGTCCAAAGAAGGAGAATTATGGTTTAAATCGTGCAATTATGAAGGAAGTTCGAACAAAACCGCATATTATGTGGAAAATCAAAGAAAACATTCATATGGACGGCGGTCTCAAATTATTGGAGGATTTGGATGTTATGGAACCGGGCACGCCAAAATATAAGGAAATGTATGATGAAATGGTTCAGGTTGGACGGTTTCCCGTTGAAAATGTCTAATCCTATTTTATATGGAATATTCTGATTGGATTGCGCGCAAAGAGGCCATCTTTTTGTCGCTATACTCAGTAATCCTCTTTTTCTTAATGGTCCCCGGCATTCTTTTGAACTTCCCGCGTGGATCGCCGTTTCACATAAAGGTCTTGGTTCATGCGGTATTATTTGCGCTACTATGGCATTTCACTAGTCATTATGCCTATTCTTTGGCTCTGGTGTTATAATGATTATTCTCCTTTTACGTTCAATTATTATTTAACTGAAAACAAAATATAAAAACAAGTGCGTTTGTTTCTATATAAATCGATACATCCGCGATGAACGAAGAAAATAATGTTCTTACCATCAAAACGGTTCAAATTCAACCCATTCGTAATATGATTACTGCAATCAAAGACATTTTGACCGACGCGACGATTACTTATACTAAAAATGGATTGAAAATTATCAATTTCGACAAAACACATACAATTTTAGTGAATGTGATTTTGCACGCCCATAAATTCGAACACTATTTGTGTAATCCCGATAAAATCATTGTATGTGCGAATACAATGCACTTGTTCAAGGTGATTTCCACCATGTCAAATGACGACACTCTTTCTATGTACATAGACAACGATGATTATCACGACGGTATTGTTTCTCATTTAGGTCTTCAATACGACAATGGGGATATTAAGCAATGTTATAGTCAAAAGTTGCGATTAATTGAGCCCGATACTGAGGAATTGATGGTGCCTGATGTGGAATATTCTACTGTGATTAATTTACCAACTGCGGATTTCCAGAAAATCATTCGTGATATGAATGGAATTTCTGACCGCATTGAAATAAAATCCGTAGGCAATGATTTGATATTTTCGTGTGAAGGCAATTTCGCCAGTTCTCGCATTTTCCGATCCGAGTCCGATGGGTATATGGAGTTTATTCAAAAGCCGGATGCGTCCGTTATTATTCAGGGCGAGTTTTCATTGAAAAGTCTAGCGCATTTTATTAAATGCACGCCTTTGTGTAGTCATTTAGAAATGTATTTGGGGAATGATCTCCCTCTTATTGTGAAATACGATGTGGCTTCCTTGGGTGAAATCAAGTTGTGTTTGGCTCCTTTACCTCCTTGTTAGATATTTCAAATCGTTAATGATTATATTGTATATATTCAATATGTGACCATTTTATATAATAAATATACAATGGTAAAATTAGTAGTTATTCATATAGGCAAATGCGGAGGCAGTACCGTAACTACCGAACTAATTAAGCACAAAATTCCCTTTGAAAAAGTGCATGTATCTAAAGCCACATATGATCCGTCCAAAAGATATGTGATTGTTACACGTAACCCTACACAGCAATTTGTATCTGCATTTAACTGGCGATTGCACGTTCTTACATATAATGAAAATAAATTAAAGGGGAATGAACATGAACATAAGCTACTTTTACGTTACAAAACTGCGAATAAGTTGGCTATGAAATTATATAAGAAATCCGGAACAATAAATAAAGGCTTACACACTTTAATTGCAAGCACGACATCGCACTTACATAAACGAAACCATTTTTATTTAGACAATTTTTTACGAAAGTGTCCCAAAGAACATATCCGAGGTGTAATTTGCACAGAAACCATAAACGACGATATGAAAAACCTTTTTAATATAGACATTACAACACACGCGAAAAACAATCAATCACAAAATTATAAAAAACATTTGTCGAAAACAGCGCGCGTTAATTTGAAGAAATATTTGAAGAATGATTATTTGTGTTTGGAATATTTAATCCATATCGGTTGTATTAACAAAAATCATGCTAAAATAGAACAATTATTGCAATAAATAATATTATTGGTAAAATAACATTATTCAAATGACCTAAAATTCGGGGGCGTGTTTTTTAAATATACAACCTTGTGTAGATAGGTTTTCAATGGGAATTAATATGCTTGGGTCTTGCATAGAACAATCACGTAGCCAGACCTTGACTATACAGAAACTCTTCTTTGGTGAAATGGTAATACCATTGATTAAGTGACTGTATTTTCGGTCGCGACATAGTGTTTCACCACACAACGCGTAAAATAGGGTCTTCCATACTTGATATACTTGTTTGTTCAATACTTTGAATGAAAAACATCCACCATTGCGATTTTGTTTGTCTTCCCACATGGGAGTAATACCGTTACGCATCGCAAAGAGCATACAATATTTTACAACCTTCTCTGGTATTTTTTCATTAACCGCAATCGTTTGATCTACGGTTTGTATTGCGTTTGTAATGGTTTTGTAACTCGCCAAGTCCCATTTTTTGTCGTCTGGTAAATGGTAATATAAACCCCATTTACCATTCAAAGCGCTGGTTTGTGGGGAAATAGGAGTTCCTACAGACATCACCCGTATATAAATATATATAATATTCTTTATATAATTATAACTAAACAACTAATGTATTTCCTGTGCAATTACTCGTCGTCTGTAATATAATTTATTACATTTTCAATTTGTTCAGGTTATTGTTCTGACTCAACATCATCAGCGTGTTCTGACTCAACATCATCAGCGTGCTCTGACTCAACATCATCAGCGTGTTCTGACTCAACATCATCAGCGTGCTCTGACT
>ERZ807291.9194-NODE-9194-length-10779-cov-4.523685_pt1 | contig 10779 bp, 10 predicted proteins | sample MGYA00521257_ERZ807291 | MGnify/ENA primary metagenome ERZ807291 (study PRJEB31413, sample SAMN03169783) | marine metagenome | biome: Marine; feature: Water; material: Subsurface seawater | place: North Sea | collected 2011-04-28 | depth 1 m m ... | reverse complement strand
GGCCCGAGAGCGGCGGCGGCCTGCGCCAGTTCGATTACATCGTCTCCAATCCGCCCTTCAAGCTGGACTTCTCCGACTTCCGCGACGCGCTCGACAGCAAGACCAACCAGTCCCGCTTCTTCGCCGGTATCCCAAAGGTACCCAACAAGAGCAAGGACAAGATGGCCATCTACCTGCTCTTCATCCAGCATATCATCCACTCGCTCAAAAAAGGCGGCCGCGCCGCCGTGGTCGTGCCCACCGGCTTCATCACCGCCCAGAGCGGCATCGATAAAAAGATCCGCCAACACCTCGTGGAAAACAAAATGCTCGCAGGCGTCGTCTCCATGCCGAGTAACATCTTCGCCACCACCGGCACCAACGTCTCCATCCTCTTCCTCGACGACAGCAATGACGGCGATGTCATCCTCGTCGATGCCTCCAATCTCGGCACCAAGGTCAAGGAAGGCAAAAACCAAAAGGCCCTCCTCTCCACCGAGGAGGAAGACCGCATCATCCAAACCTTCAACGCCAAGGAGACCGTCGACGACTTCTCTGTGGCCGTTTCTTACGACGACATTACCGCGAAAAATTACTCACTCAGCGCGGGGCAGTATTTTGAGGTGAAGATCGAGTATGTGAATATTTCGCCGGAGGCGTTTCAGGCGAAGTTGGCGGGGCATCAGGAGCAGCTGAAGGATCTGTTTAAAGAGTCCAAAGCCCTCGAAGACGCTATCGAAAGTAACCTCAGCCAACTAGAACTGGTACATCCAGAGAGATTAAACCACAGATGACACAGAGTGCACAGATAAAGATTATCCCGCAGCCGAGGCATCTGTGCCCACCTGTGCAATCTGTGGTCAAAATTTTTCTTAACAAACATGCCTAAAGATACCGACATAACGGAAGCTATTATTGGAGCGGCCTACACAGTCCTGAATAAGCTCAAGCCTGGGCTGGATGAGAAGCTCTATGAGCGCGCACTCATCATCCTACTCGGGAAACAAGGTCTGACCTGCGAGAACCAGAAGGAATTCGATGTGTATTATGATGAGCATCACATTGGCACCCTCATCCCGGATCTCATTGTCAATGAAACCATCGTCGTTGACCCCAAAGTCGTCTCTGCCTTCAACGAAAACCACATCGCCCAGATGCTGGGCTACCTCAATATCACCGGCCTACAAACCGCCCTTCTCCTTAATTTCAAACACGCCAAACTAGGCATCAAACGCGTCTCCCTGTAACCACAGATTTAAAAGCAACTTTTTAAAACCACAGATGACACAGAATACACAGATAAATAAAACCACGCAGCCGAGGCATCTGTGCCCATCCGTGCAATCTGTGGTCAAAAATCTTTCCCATAGGCAAGCTCTCGGCTTGCCGGGTGCGTTCGATTTGCGCGTGATCGGCTCCGTCCTCGCGCAGTTCTTTCTCTATCCGGTAAAGCAGAGCGATTCGTTCGAGCACATGCTGTGCGTCTTTGCTCTGTTCTTTAGCCTTATCAAACTGGCGGCGGATATGCGCCATACAGGCAGACAGGACGATACCTTCGCGCTCGCGAGCATACTTGTCGTAAACTCCGTAGGCATCGCTTTGCAGGTAGCCGCTGAAGCCAGCCAGCAACTCGTCGAGATGCGAGCTGCCGCGCGTCATGCTCCAAGTGAACACGACATCGCCTGCAGGGCGACTGATCGGCCAAAGCCAACCCGAGCGGGTTTTGTTGTTCGGATAATCTGGGTCGATGACCTTGATCGGTGTCTCGTCGATTTGCAGATAATCGCCATCGATCAAGTTTTGGTGCATCCGGTTGTAGATTGGTTCGAGCACTTCGGCGCTACGACCGACCCACCGTCCCATACTCTGCTCGCAGAGGCGCACCTGCTGACGCTGGAGCATCTTGCGTTGGCGATACAAGGGAAGGTGATCGACGTATTTGCTTAACAGGATGATCGTGTGGCTATGCTTGATCGGCAAGTGCGCGTAGCTCTGCTCATTATGTGCTTTTACCTGTGCCAGTTCGCTGATGATACGTACCCAAATAACGGATACGAAAAAGTCAAATCACTTAGACCTCATACCACGCTTTTTTTGCTCCATGCTTCAGTTCGATGCCATCGAGCAACATCCGTAGTGCAGTCGAACCAAGCACCAGCTTGTTTGCCGACCCAGCAGACTTTGGCCAGCTGAACCGACCTTCCTCTAAACGCTTTGCCATAACCCACAGCCCGCTATCGTCCCAGTGCAGTATCTTCACCCTCGTGCGAGTCTTGTTCGTAAACACGAACAACGCCCCGCTCAATGGTTTGAGCTTCAATTGCTCAGAGACCTGCGCATACAGACCATTGAAGCCCTTGCGCATGTCCACAGGCTCGAGTGCCAGATATATTTTTGTCGCTTCGGTGATGATCTTTTCCATCCGCTCATCTTACAGAATCACAGCGCACAGAGATAGGGGGACAAGTTTGGGGTGCTTACCATGGAACTTGCGCCGGGCATGTGCCATGCAGCCGACCAGCAGGTTGAGTGCCTAGTGCGCTTCCAGCCAGTTGTCGCCGAGGCCGATTTCGATCTCGATGGGGCAGGCAAGCTCTAAGGCGCCGACCATGCCTTCGGTCACGAGTGCGCGGAGTTGGGCTTCTTCGCTTGGCTCCATGTCGAAGACGAGTTCGTCATGGACTTGGAGGAGCATGCGGCTCTTCAGCTTCGCCTCTGTCATAGATTTTTGGATACGCACCATGGCGATCTTGATCATGTCGGCGGCGGTGCCTTGGATGGGCATGTTGATGGCGTTGCGCTCAGCGGCGGCGCGGATGGTGCCGTTGCCGGAGTTGATGTCGCGCAGGTAGCGGCGGCGGCCGCAGACGGTTTCGACGTAGCCCTTCGCTTTGGCGCTTTCTTTTTGCGCTTCCATGTAGCCGGGTATGCCGGGAAATTGTTTGAAATAGCTGTCGATGATCTCTTGCGCTTCGGTCCGGCTGACGGTGCCGAGGCGCTGGGCGAGGCCGAAGGCGGAGATGCCATAGGGAATGCCGAAATTGACCATCTTGGCGGTACTGCGTTGGTCGCGGTGAACCGCCTCGGGTGCCACGTCGAAGATCTTGGCGGCGGTGGCGGTGTGGATGTCTTTACCCTCTTTGAAGGCGGTGAGCAGGCCCGCGTCGCCGGTCAGAGCGGCGAGAATCCGGAGCTCGATCTGTGAGTAGTCGGCGGCGAGCAGTTTCCAGCCCTCTCGGGGGATGAAGGCCTTGCGGATCTCGCGGCCGCGCTCGCTGCGCACGGGGATGTTTTGCAGGTTAGGATCGTTGGAGGAAAGGCGGCCAGTCGCGGTCTGCACTTGGCCGTAGTGCGTGTGCACACGGCCGGTCTTAGCATCGATGGACTGCGGAAGGGCGTCAATGTAGGTACTCTTGAGCTTGGTCAGTTGACGATATTCCAAAAGATCTGCGACGATCGGGTGCTTAGTCGCGAGGGTGGAGAGCACTTGTTCGTTGGTCGCATATTGTCCGGTCTTGGTCTTCTTCGGTTTTTCGACGAGCTTAAGTTCATCGAACAAAATCTCTCCGAGCTGCTTGGGTGAGTTGAGGTTGAACTTGCGGCCGGCGGCTTCGTAGACGGCGTTTTGCAGGCCGATGACATGGTCTTCGAGCGAAGTGCCGATGTCTTTGAGTGTCGTTTCGCACATGAGGATGCCTTCGCGCTCCATCGCGACGAGGACGGGGAGGAGTGGGGTTTCGATTTCGTAAAAGACTTTAGCCTGCCCACTCTCTTCTAGCTTAGGCGCGAAGAGTCGCCAGAGCTGGAGGGTGATGTCGGCGTCTTCGATCGCGTAGTTGGCGAGGTCGCGTTCGGTGACGCTGGAGTAGTCGATGAACTCCCCCTTTTTGACATCAGGTAAGAGCTCGCTGAAGCGGATCGGGGCATATTGGAGGAAGTCCTCCGAGAGGGTGTCGAGATTGTGGCGCTGCTCGGGGTCGATGAGCGCGTGGGCGAGCATACTGTCGTAGCAAGCTCCGTTCACCGGGCAGTTATTTTCCGCGAGCACGGCGAGGTCGAATTTGAGGTTGTGCCCGATCTTGATGAGAGAGGCGTCGGCAAAGATAGGGCGCAGCGCTTCGAGCGCGGCGGCGGTCGCGGGTACCCAGTAGCCGCTCTGCGGCTGGGTGGCAAATGAGATGCCAACGAGCTCGGCAGCGCGAGGGTTGAGCGCGGTGGTCTCGGTGTCGAAAGCGAAGCTGCCGGCGGCGGTGAGGGTTTTGACTAACTCGGCCAATTCAGTATCCGTTTTGACGATACGGTAGTCGGTCTTTAGGTCGGCCAGCTTTTTGAAAGCGATGTTCGGGAGCAGATCGAGCTGAGGGCTGGTGTCGGCTTTGTGTGTGCCTTTGGCCGCCTTCTCGTCGTCTTCGCTCATCAGGACGAGGTCGCTCGCGGTTTGCTGCGCAGTGAAGTCGGCGCCGAAGATCCGCTTGCCGAGGGTGCGGAACTCGAACTCTGCGAGGAGAGGGGTGAGTTTTTCCTTGTCCGGTTCGTTGAGCACGATGGCATCCCAATCGGCTTGTATGGGGACATCGAGTTGGATGGTCGCGAGTCTTTTGGAAAGAAGGGCCTGATCGGCGTGCTCGCGGATGCGCTCCTGTTGTTTACCTTTGAGTTCATCGACGTGTGTGATGATCCCCTCAACGCTGTCGTAAGCGGCGAGGAGTTTTTCGGCGGTCTTTGGCCCGATGCCGGGCACCCCGGGGATATTGTCCGAGACGTCGCCGCAGAGGCCGAGCATATCGATAACCTGCTCGACGCGGGCGATACCCCATTTGGCCTTGATCTCATCGACGCCCCAGATCTCCGCGCCGTCGCCTTGGCGGGAGGGGCGGTACATTTTGATCTTTTCGGTCACGAGTTGGCCAAAGTCTTTATCGGGGGTGACCATGTAGATTTCGTCGAAGCCTTCGGCCTCGGCGCGATGAGCGAGTGTGCCAATGATGTCGTCGGCCTCATAGCCGTCGAGCTTGAGCACGGGGATGCCGAAGGCCTCGGCTACACGGTCGAGGTGGGGCATGGCCGCAGCGAGGTCCTCCGGCATGTCCTCGCGGTGAGCCTTATACTCGGGGTGGATCTCATGGCGCTCGGTCGGCGCGGAGGTGTCGAAGACGACGGCGAGATGGGTCGGCTTCTGCTTCGTCATCAGCTCGATCAGGGTTCCGGTGAATCCGAAGATAGCCGAAGTATTGAAGCCTTTGCTCGTGTAAATAGGGCTGCGGATGAGAGCGAAGTGCGCGCGATAGGCCAGCGCCATGCCGTCGAGTAGGTAGAGGGATTTCATGTGGAGATGCGAGATGCGGGATGCGGGACTGTCTGGCTTCACTTAGAGAGCTAAGACGTATGCGAGTTGGCTGGATTTAACCGCAGAGTTCGCGGAGAGCGCAAAGGATAATGAGAAATTATTTCGTACATTCTGCTAACTAAGTAGTTCGCCAAGTTTGATTCGTTAAAAAATTTCCTGGACGAGCGTCTTTAAATAATCGCGCCCTTGCTCAACGTCGGTAAAGGCGCCGTCGAGTTGGGCTTCGTAGGCGCGGTCGAGGAGCTTACTAAAGTGGGGGCCGGGTTTGATGCCTAGGTCTATGAGGTGACGACCAAGGAGGATGGGTTTTGGGGCGTTGTCCTGGATGGCGAGCTCGGCGGTTTTGTCGAGTAGCCATTGGCCTTCGGGGAAGCCTTTGGGCTGAATCGGCGGGCGGCCGTACGTATCGGCGTGGGCGACGCGGACGAGGCGATCGATACGTTTGACCCGAGCAGCGAGGCGGCGGATGGCGGAGTCGCCGGCGCCGTCGCGGTAGAGGGCGAGGGGGCGCATGTGCTGTTCGACGAGGGGGAGCACTTCTTCGAAGATTTTTTTCTGGCGGGTGAGGCGCTCCAAAAAGCGCTGGGCGACGGGCACGCCGAGCACGTCGTGGCGGGGGCTGCGGATGCGGCCGTCTTCGTCGGTGTATGTGGTCTCGGGCTTGCCCAGGTCGTGGCAGAGCACGGCCAGGCCGACGATAAGGTCCTCCCATTCGTCGCCCGTGCGTTGAGCGGCGTAGGCGTCGAGGCAGTGGAGTGTGTGCACCCAGACGTCGCCTTCGGGGTGCCACTTGGGGTCTTGGGCGCAGCCGTCGAGGGCTTTGAGTTCGGGGAAATATTGTAGCCAGCCGCAGGCTTTCAGGAAGCGGAGCCCATCGCCGATTTGGTGGCCTTTGAGGATGAGTTTTTTCCATTCCTCCCAGAGGCGCTCCATAGGCAAGTGCTCGGGGGAAAGCTGGCGGCAGAGCTCAATCGTCCCGGGGGCAGGGGTCAGGTCGAAACGGGCGATGAATTGCATGCCGCGAAGGACGCGGAGCGGATCTTCGCTGAAGGCCTCGGAGACGTGGCGAAGCCGGCGGGCTTGGAGGTCGGCTGCGCCATCGTAGGGGTCTAGCTGCTCGCCTGTCAGTGGGTCGTAGCTGATGGCGTTGACTGTAAAATCACGACGCGAGGCGGCTTCGCGAGGCGACATAGTCGGGTCGCCCTCGACTTTGAAATCGGTATGCTTGGGGCCGATGCGCGACTCGCGGCGGGGGAGGGCGAGGTCGATGTCGAGCCCTTTCAGAATAAAGACGCCGAAGGCGCGGCCGACCGTATCGAGGCGGAAGTGTGGCTTGAGCGCAGCTTCGACGGCATCCGCGTCCAGTCCATAGACCTCCATGTCGATATCCTTGGCGGGAATGCCGAGCAGCCCGTCGCGCACGCAACCACCGACCAAAAGTGCGCGTCCGCCGGAGGATTTGAGCAATTTAGCGACCTTGAGTGAAGCTTCGTGCTGAGGCTTTGGTATGTTTTCGAGAATGCTCAAATCCAGTGGAAAGTGGGAAGTGGGGAGTGGTGAAGTGGGGAGTGGGGAGTGGGGAGCTGGGAGTGGGGAGTTATCTTAGTTTGAAGATGAGAGCGTGGGTCATGCGCTTGATCTCATTCGAGAGGTCGAGGGCATTGTTTAGCTCAGCTTCTGAGATGTAAGCTAGTTTCTTTGCTAGTATTAGCTGAGTTTCGACTTCAGCCCTAGAACCTGATGCAATTGATAGAAAATTCCTGAATTCGGCAGTTCCGTTTCTGGCTTGCCCTTCGGCAATATTAGACGGGATCGACACGGCAGCTCTACGTAGCTGGCTGGTCAAGCCGTAGATTTCTTCCTTTGGAAATTGCTTTGTCAAAGTGTAAACCAGTTCGGCTAGCAACATCGCCTTCTGCCAAACGATTAAATCTTGGTAATTTTGTATACTCATGCCTTCAAATGCTCCCCACTTTCCACTCCCTACTCCCCACTGCGGCGCAGCCGCCCAGCCACACAATTAGATCTTGGTAATTCTGAATGCTCATAAATCTACTTTCCACTTCCCACTGGCGCCGTAGGTGCCCCCTCCCCACTGCAGCCGCGCAGCGGCTGCTAGCGAATCGTAGGACCACCCCAGTGGAGTTTGTCGCGGACGATGGCGAAGTGGGAGTGGTCGGGGTTTTGCATGAGACGGAAGCTGCGGTCCGCGACAGCGATCTCGATCGGAAAGTTGTCTTCTGACTTAAAGCGGACACGCCCGTCTATGGTGATACGGGGACAGGGGCCCGGCTCGAGATGGGAGACGCGGATTTGCGAGGAGTTGTCAAAAATGACAGAGCGATTGCCGAGGGTGTGCGGGCAGATCGGCGTCATGGCGATAGCGCTGACGCGGGGGCCGATAATGGGGCCGCCGGCGGATAGGTTGTAGGCAGTGGATCCGGTAGGGGTGGAGAAAATGAGACCGTCGCAGTGATATTCTGAGACCGGGTTGCCATTGGAGGCGACTTGCAGCCGGATGAGACCTCGGCCTTCAGTTTCCTTAATGACAATGTCGTTGAGGCCGTAAACGGACTCGCCTTGGCGGGTAGTGCAACGCAACACGGAGCGCTCGGCGATGGCATACTGGCCTTGGATGAGATTGGGCAGATCTTGAGCCGCTTCTTCGGCGCTGAAGGTGGCGAGAAACCCGAGTTTCCCCATATTCACACCGAGCACTGCGCAGCTGGATTCCAGGGCGGCATCAAGCACGCCGAGCAGGGTGCCGTCGCCGCCGACGGCGCAGCAAAGGTCTTGCCCTGCGAGGGCATCCGGTGGAAGCGGGTAGTCTGGGCGGATGGTTGTTTTCGCGCCCTCACAGTCGGCGATGCCGGCGAGGTAACGCGCGGTCTCTTCGGCGCCGGGCTTGGTCGTGTTGACTGCGAATGTGATGGTTCGGATCGGCTGCATGAGGTGTGTCTCTTTTAAATGTTTTGCTGCAGAGGGTCGTTGGCTATCTTCTGAAAGGCTCGATGTTGTAGGGTCCGTGTCTTTCTTGTGCTAGCCTATGATTGATTCAATAACGGTAGACCCGGCCTGTTGGCAAGAAACGGATGCCTGGCTATGCCCTCTGGATTCTGGTAACTGCTCTCTGCGTGCCATTAGCCGAAGAGCCGCTCGATATCCTTTTTTCCGAGAATTTTGATACCGCCGCGTGGGATGTTTTTTAGAATAATGCCACCGATCTGAATCCGGACAAGTTTTTTGACGAAGTAGCGGTTGGCCTCGAAGAGCCGGCGCACTTCGCGCTTTTTGCCGTGGTGGAGGTGCACTTCGAGGCGACGTTGGTAGCCTTCGCCGACTTGCGGGGCGGGAATGACTTTTTCGGCTTTGAGGAAGTCGCCCTCGTATTCGGTGCCAGCCAGTAGCTTCGGAATGTCCGCCTTGTTGAAGTCGCGGTGCAGGACGACGCGGTAGCGCTTGACGATTTCCTTGCTGGGGTGGGTGAGTCGGTGGGCGAGGTCGCCGTCGTTGGTTATGATGAGCAAGCCCTCACTGTCCTTATCCAGGCGGCCCGCGCAAAAGAGGCGTTGGCGCCGGAGTTCGGGTGGGAGCAGGTCGAAGACCGTGCGTTCGGCGTGGGGATCGGCGTTGGTGCAGAGCACGCCCTTTGGCTTGTTCATGATGAGTGTGATCGGGCGCTCTTCTTTGCGCATGATCGGTTTGTTGTTGACGAAAATAGCGGCATCCGGGGTCGATTTGTCGCCCAGCTGAGCGATTTTCCCATTCACGCGGACATTGCCTTCTTCGATTTGGCGCTCGGCCTCGCGGCGTGAGCAAAGCCCGGAGTTGGCAATGAGTTTCTGGATGCGCTGTAGTTCCTGTTCTGACATATAGGCACTAGAGTCGTGATCGGGCGCGACTGTCAATGTTGCTCACGGTTAACATTGGGCTTGCGCCAAACTTAGTAATTGTCGGAAACTCCGCACACATGAGTGAAACCACTGAGAAACGAATCGCCCTCGTAACCGGTGCCGGACGTGGCATTGGAAAAAGCATCGCCGAGCTACTTGCGAGCAAAGGGCACCACGTCATCTGTATCAGCCGCTCCGCTGGATCCTGCGGCGCAGTCGCCGATGCGATCAACGCGGGTGGCGGTTCGGCCGAGTCGCTCGCATTGGACGTCGCTGACAAAGCTGCCGTTAAAGAGGCTTGCGAAGCGCTCCTCGAGAAGCACGCAACGATCGACATTCTCGTCAACAACGCAGGTATTACCCGCGATGGCCTTCTTTTCCGGATGAGTGACGACGATTGGGACGCTGTCATCGATACTAATCTGTCCAGCTGCTTTAGTTTTATCAAGCACCTCGCGCGTCCCATGACCCGTAAGCGTTGGGGGCGCATAATCAACATGGCCTCCGTCATCGGCCTGACTGGTAACGCTGGCCAAGCCAATTACGCTGCCGCCAAAGCCGGCATGATCGGCCTGACTAAGAGTCTGGCCAAGGAGTTCGCCGCCCGTAACGTGACGGTCAATGCCGTCGCCCCAGGTTTTATTGCGACCGACATGACGGCTGAGCTCAACGAGAATCAGCAAGAGGCCATCGTGGGTATCATTCCCATGAAGCGCATGGGTGAATCCGCCGATATCGCCGCCATCACTGCATTCCTCGCTTCGGAGGAAGCTGGCTACATCACTGGTCAAGTTTTTACAGTTGACGGTGGTATGGTCATGTGATCCCTCATTTAGTGGTTTATTTTTCACAACCTAAATACAGAAAATTATGTCAGACCAAACTATTGAACAACGCGTAAAAACAATCATCGTCGATCAGCTCAACGTTAACGAAGAGCAAGTTACACCAGAAGCTTCCTTTTTGGATGATCTCGGTGCGGATTCTCTAGATACAGTGGAGCTCATCATGGCTTTCGAAGAAGAGTTCAGCGATGAGATCGACGGCGAAATTCCAGAATCCGACGCTGAAAAACTGCAAACGGTCGGCGATGTCATTAAATACATTACCGAAAAAGCAGGATAAGAAAATTCTACTTTCAAACTTACGATTAAGCCGCTTAAATGCGGCTTAATTTTTTTATAAGACATCATGAGTGAAGCATTTGAAAGAAAACGAGTCGTGATTACCGGCATTGGCACCGTAACCAGTTATGGTGACGGAGTGGAGACTTTTTGGAAAAGTCTTCTGGCCGGAAAAAGTGGGATCGACACAGTCAAGTCCTTTGATGTGACGGACTATCCGTCGAAGGTTGGCTCAGAGTGCCTGCATTTTAATGCCGGACAATACATGGACCCCAAGGAGGCTCGTCGCAACGACCGCTACACTCAATTTGCCGTCGCCGCCTCTCGCCTTGCGCTGAAAGATGCCGGGTTGGAAGACACCTCCAAGCTGGATGCGGATCGCTTCGGTGTGCTCATCGGTTCCGGTATCGGCGGGATGATTACGATTCAGACCCAG
>ERZ807291.9188-NODE-9188-length-10784-cov-5.974089_pt1 | contig 10784 bp, 17 predicted proteins | sample MGYA00521257_ERZ807291 | MGnify/ENA primary metagenome ERZ807291 (study PRJEB31413, sample SAMN03169783) | marine metagenome | biome: Marine; feature: Water; material: Subsurface seawater | place: North Sea | collected 2011-04-28 | depth 1 m m ... | reverse complement strand
CGGGATTAATTCGTATGCTTCGTTCATTACCGACGCCAGTATTTAATTAAGTGATTTTAATCAAAATGAAGTATTGCAATGGATGCAAACAAACCAAAGCGCTGACGGATTTTAGCAAGCGATCTGCATCACGCGATGGACTCCAATCCCGATGCAAAGTGTGTAAGAAGGCAGTTGACAAGAAGTATTACCAAAACAACCCGGAGAAACACAGTGCATCATCAAGGAAGTACTACCAAAACAACCGGGAGAAAGTCAATGCAAAGACTAGGAAGAGAAACAAACGCCCGGAAGTCAAGAAACAAAAAAATGCACGGCAAAAGGAACGTTACCATACCGATCCACAGTACAGACTTGCTTGTATTTTACGTAGACGCTTAAACCATGCACTCAAAGGCAACCCCAAGAGTGCGAGTACCATGACATTGCTTGGTTGTTCCATACCACATCTAAAAGACCATCTGGAAAAACAGTTCCAGCCCGGAATGACATGGGAGAATCATGGGCCAGTATGGCACGTCGATCACATGATGCCCTGTAATTCCTTTGACCTGACCGATCCCGAACAGCAAAGGCAGTGTTTCCATTACACCAACCTCCAGCCCATGTGGGGTACCGAGAACATAAACAAAGGAGATACAATTATCTACAACCGTGTGTGGAATGGGTGTAGGTGGATACCAAAGTGATTTATCTTAAAAATTAATCCTTATGATTTTGCCAACCGATGTCATCCGACACATAAACAAGTTTCTAGAAGGCACCGATAGACTAAAGGTAGAGCTATGCTTCAGAGTTAAACTAGAAACTAGAACATTTTATAAACTATTGATTGAATGGGAACATAGAGATGAAACACATGTTAAGGATGTTATCATAAAGAAGGGAGACATGTGGTGGGAAGAATGGGACAAGAGAAAGGAGATAACCCTTCAATTGACGAGTAGGAGATGCGTAAGCCAAATTTGGACAACCGTGCGATGGGCATACTCTGCAAATTGCCCACAATACCAAGCGAGAAAGATAATAACCTTTACGAATATGACCACCAGAGGCGCCACCAGACGAGTATTAAAACTACTCAGAGACGGAAGATTCGATTTATGGGACCAATACTTGTCACAAGAAATCATGTGTTACAGTACCTTACGGAGAAATAAAAATAGATAGAGGTATAAAAGCATTTAATTTTATTACATATATGTTGGAAGAATTAGGTTGGTTAATTGCGTTTATCTTAACCTTTGTTATCGTTCATTACCAGTTTCGTTATTGCATACCCATTACACTCTGGACACTCAAGTTCGTTGAAGTGTGCGTGATTATACTGATTGCAAAATTCTACGTTGTCTTTCGCGTTTATGGTGAACAGGTAGACATTAGCATGCTCAAGGGGTTTTTTCAACACTTTATCAACATAACAAAAGAAGGAATGATGAAAGGTGAGTTATAATTTCAATGACTGTGGGTTTCCGACGAGATAATCTTCGGTTTCGCTACATTTTACTCTATCGAGCGGGACGCCGTTCCAAACCTTATCCCATAAAGATTTCCACATTGCTGCAAATGCACAGACAAGGTCGTGCCGGTATACACTGATTGCTCCAATGGTAGTAGCAACCGATGAATTGAGTACGGTTTGAACAAGCCCACCTGTTTTATACAAAGTAGTAATATAACTTAAGATTCCTGTAACCTGTTCACGAACCGCTATATTCAACGCTCTTTTCATTTCAACTTCATATTTTTCTTGGACATAACAAAACTCGTTTGCAGATTCACTAGCGACTCGTGCTGGAGTGATGTACCCCTTTAAGAGATCGAACCAGCCATCCGATTCTGCCGTTACCAACCCACATACCGTTTCTTTTGCTTTTGTGACTGCTAATAAGGCTTCTTCCGCAGCTTTTACGCCCATACTTCCAGTCTGAATCGATGCGTTCATGGCTTCCCAGAACATCATGGCCGGTTTTGAGAGTAAAACGCCCATAGTTAACTCTCCAACAAGCTTAAACGCTAACTGTTCGGTAAAATTATCACCAACGCCGTCGCACTTATACTGCCATAAATACTTGTTGTATAGACTTAAAAACGGATTAGAAGATTTACTCATATATTATAATCGTACCCTACCTTTATATTTTGAAATTACTGATTCACATAATTTTCATGTTCGCGCGCCACCCACATCCTGAAGGGGGTTCGATAGTCGGATACGAATTCGTCCGACCGATTGTCCCGTTGATCTTTATATTCCAGTTCAGTGCGTTGTATTAATGGTGTCAATCCGTTGTGTTCGATAATCATCCGAATATCTTCTTGCAGAGTTACCAACGAAGTGCTTATCCGTTGCAACATCGTCACGGTCTCGTTCGATTCCCTTGCTTTTCTCAACTCGTTCACCACTCGCATTTCTTCTAACCGTTTTGTCACGGACTCGTCTTGCATGTTGTCCCATCCAGAAACAATCGTTTTCTCGAGTGGTATTTGAATTTCCTGTTTAGAAATGACGTTGATACCGGTCACCGTGACTTTCAATGTGTGATGTTCCATCGATGATGTAATTGTTTTGTCGATTGTACACGGTATAAGAATTTGTTTTTTCTCGTCTGCATAGACATCGCCAACGTATCTCATGGAGTCGGTGATCAATGTGTCACTTTTTATTCTTAACGTGACGCCCCGCAATACCGTACTGAATGCTGCACCAAGTACACTACCGAACGCAATGGGGACCTCTCGCATGCTTTGAAGAAAGTTATAAGTACCTTTTCCATAGTCTGCCAACTCTTTCAGTAAGGTACTGTTGTGCTTGTTGTACCCCATCGTGTGAATTCTTACCGGTACCGATGAAACAATGTCAATATCGTCGATGTTCCCTTCTTGGGTGTCGGTCAACACTGCCATGTGCGCGTTGGAGTGACCTCTACAATGCTCTACCGCGTACAGAATAAGGTTTGTAAAGTCGGGATGTCTTTTTGTGTGCGTGATATAATTCAAGACATGCTCCTTGTTCACGTCGGTACAGTAGGTCCATGGTACGATAACCTTGTCGCTTATGATTGAAATTTGGTCTACTGCACGTATGAATTTCAACGATTCTTCCATTGTCTTGCGTAGTAGAGAGACATCCACAGGGGTATCAATGACGTACAACATGGACACCGGGGGTTTTACCGCGTCGATGACGGTATTCGCGGTGATTTGCACCATTGCGTGGAATTCGGATGCATTGTGCGGGAGTTCGGTGTATTGAAATTTCAACATATTAATAACGTAAATTGTAAATGTATTGTCTTACTGTGAAACGGATTGCGAGTTTGTGTTTGCAGTTTGGATTTCTATCTTTACAAGTACAGTAACCTAAATATCCACTTCTTGCACGGGTTTTAATTGCTTCTGGGGACAATAACTCAATAAAGTAATATTTCTTGTGTGTGTTGGAGGTTTTTTGCGATCGAACCACAATAAAGTCCCTTGTCTCAATCTCAGGGCGTGTAAGGTCCTCTACGTACCTACCATAACCAAAATGGGCGTTTATTCTTAATGCTCTGAACCTCTTAATTTCTGCCTCTGGTTTTACCATCCCATCGGGTGGTCTCTCTTTGTACATGCGTGTAGCACGCTCAATCCTATTGCGACCATACTTTGTCCCGTATGACATATTAATAGTAAGGTAGTTTATTTATATACAAAAAATCCCATTTGGTACATACATCCCAACCGATCTCAGCCACAATTTTCGCTTAGTTTCAACAAGTAGTTGTACTTTGTGTTGTTTAACACAACACTTTCATTTCCTTTATTAACATAAAAGTTATACAGCTCGTCGCCTAAGTCCCTCCATTCTTTACCCTTTTCAGATTTATTAAACGCCAATTCCAATTCCAAGCATTCTTGACGACTAAGACTGAAACTAATTTTTTCATTCTCTCCGTTTACAAATAGTAAAGGCATTTATAAATAACATCTATATTTATATACGTGATTATGCCAAGAATTAAGTACAAGTGTTGTTCCGGTTGTAAAGAGACCTTGCCACAAACAAACTTTTACAGTCATCGAGGAACGTGCGATGGTTTAAAATACTTATGTAAACCATGCACTAAAGAGCAAGAAAAGAAGCGTGTGATGAGACTCGTACAGTTACGGAAGGAACGTAAGATTGATGTAAACGACCAAAAAGTATGTAAACACTGTGACAGACTGAAACCCATGTCGGAATTCCCGAGAAGGAACAGTAACTGCGATGGCAGAGCGGGTCATTGCAAAGACTGTAAAGCCAAGGAGTACCAAAAGCGAAAAAAAAAACAATCACGATACACACAAGATAATAATCCACTTGTTTGGTTGCTCACGGCAGCGGCGGAAGACTCTCTAGTCGAAGTATATATATGAAGGTACATCGCATAAATGTGGGCCGGAATCGTCGTTGTCGGATGCATGTTTATGTGCTTTGCATTTGTTGTGGTACTATATAAATCACAGTAACCTAAATCAAATGAAACACTACCGTCCTCTAAACCATACGAAAGAAAAACCAACCTACTATCATTTGAACCCATTGCTGTACACCATGGTACCACGAACCGTTTGCAAACTTAACGTATTCACCAACCAAATCGAATACGTAAGGGAACTGCAACCAAATCGACTGTACGAATATTAATCATACTATATAAGACTCCACTTTTGTAATAAAATGAAAATTATTATTCTACTTATTCTTGCTTGCACCGCACACGCCACCGTATACCTAAAACAATCTGACTTCAAAGATGCTACCTCTGGAAAGAAAGCCCTCGTAGCTTTCCGTGCTCCATGGTGCGGCCATTGCAAACGACTTAAACCAGAATGGGATAAATTGGCAGAAAACGTTAATGTTCTTATTGGCGAAGTGGATTGTACCGTGGAAGTCGAACTGTGCCAAGAACAAGGAGTCAAAGGATACCCAACGATAAAGTACAACGACGGCTTCGGGTGGAAAGCATACCAGAGTGGTCGAGACTACAACGCTCTGGAAACTTTCGTGAAAAACACACTGGAGGATTCATGTTTCGATGATATTGCTTTGTGTAGTGAAGACGAAAAGACCAAAATCGAAGAGATAAAAAAGCTATCGGAGACGGAACGAACCGTTCGGAAACAAGCGTACGAAAAAGAGCTTCAGCAAGTCGAACAGATGTTTACCGAACAAGTACAAGAATTGCAAAATCAGTACAAGAAATTAAGCGACGAGAAAACAGTGGGCGTGGAAACGTTGAATCGCGAAATAGGATTTCTAAACTATGTCCACGAACGTACTGACGAACGTACTGAATTATAACCTAACTCTAACACGTGTACCAATTGGTACATGGGATTATTTGGTACATAAACCCTACCCTACAACACGATTACCATATGGTACATCTCTTAAATAATGAAAGACTACATGTATCATATCGGTGAACGTGAAAAAGACAGCACTTATGACCTGACTGGGACTGCACGAATACTCACGAACTGGCATTTTATTTGTAATGAAACTATTTATATATTAATATTCTAAAAATGAACTGTAAACACTGTAAACACTGTAACACTTTTAAATTACGCTGTGAATTTCCCAAGCGTTCCACCAGCTGCAAACAGTGCAAAAACGCGAAACAGCGGAAATACTACAAGAAGAACAGCAAACGTTTGAACAAGCAAATGTACCAATACCAAAAGAACAAAATGAAAACAAACCCACTCTTTCGATTGCAAAAGAATCTGAGACGTCGGCTGAGAAAAATATGCAAAAACAAAGGCGATACTACCATGGGACTCGTAAATTGCAGCAGCGACCATCTGAGAACCTACCTAGAAGCGCAATTCCAACCCGGAATGGCATGGGACAATTATGGAAAAGTGTGGGAAATTGATCACATGATGCCATGCTGTTATTTTAACTTGGAACAAACCAAGGAGCAGTACAAATGCTATCATTATACGAACATGCAACCATTGTTTAAACGTCAAAATTTAAGCAAAGGAAAGAAAATTGTTCATGATATGAAATGGAACGGTACTCAGTGGTTGATTAAACAAAATGGTAGTTACATACTACGTTAACGCCTCCACACCATTCCAAAATTACTCTCTACACGCCTAAGCAGCGCCATGATCTGTTGTTGTCTGGTTTGTTGAAGTTTAAACCTAGGATTGCTGTCATTTAAAGCATTCTTTAGCATGAGTAAGTCTTTTGCTATAGCAAAGTACTGGCCTAAGTAAAACGTTCGTAATGTGTAAACATTTCTGTTATTCACCGTCCAGTAATACATATGATCCCACCAGCCACTAAACCGTCCATCACCGACCCACCAGTCCATTGTACCCCCACTTATTTTAGTGTAGTTGCTTAACTCCAAACGAAGTCTGACGATGCAAGTGTTCAAACGAAGTACTGTGTCGTTCTCAATTGGGGAATAGTTTACTTTGCTTGGTTTCGGTTTTCTTGCATATGGTACATTTACCTGTATCAGTTTTGGCTCATTCGGATTCCAAGATCGCACTTGGTACAGGTTTCGATATTGTGGTAAAAACACAAGGTTTGGACTGCCGTCGTCTTCACTAAGGTTCTCTTCATCCCTTGCTTCTTTAGGCGTGGGAATATCGGGCGTGTAAGGACCAAGGTCTATCCAGTCCCCTTCAGACTCAATTGGAGTTCGAGATCTCGGCGTTTCAACTATTATTTTGGGATTATATGGGCCGTGAACAGGTAGGTAATACAAGTACTTACTATCGTTTTCAGTGCGTGCATTTTTGAACGTCTCGAGAAACAGGTTGGCATCACGGATTTCTTTGATATCGCGGTTCATTTTTAAACAATATGTAAAATATTATAGTGATTTAAACTAGTTTATCGATTATTTTGTCCACTTCTTCTTCAGTTGCGCATACGTAATCGAAGGAATTGTAATTTTCCAAAGCTCGTTCAGACTCGTGCGCGAACCACCTGATATGTGCGTTCAAGTCCTCGGACCGTTTTTCAATTCTTGCAAAGCGTTTGTGCCATGGTACGTTTAAATGAATAAGTGTAAAACCAGCTTCTTTTAGCTTATTACACTCGTTAGGGAAGCGTACGTCGTCGATAATGACTTCATCCGGAACACGTGCGAGCAACTTATCAATCCATGTATCGGGTGCTACGTACCTGCCGACCATGCCGACCATAATGTGGCTTGCACGATCACTTTTTCCCATTTCCGTCACAATTTCCTTAATCGGCTTGGCAATTGACATGATGGACAGGTTGGTCTTTTGGGCTAATAAATTTGCCGCATAGCTTTTTCCGCTTCCCATACTACCACAGAAAGCAACTTTTGTAGGCTGAGTGTACTTTTCAACAATAATGGACATAATTTAAAAGACAACGAGGTGTATTTATAGGTATAAAAACGACCGAAACCCTTTCAAATGAAGTTTTGCAAAGGATGCAACCAGACCAAAGAGCTCACGGAGTTTGGCAAGCGATCCAAAGCACCCGATGGACTCCAATACAAATGCAAAGTATGTAGAAGGGCAGCCGACAAGAAGTGGGCACGAAACAATCCGGAGAAAAAACGTGCAAATGACAGGAAGTGGCGGGAAAACAACCGGGAGAAAGAACGTGCTAAATCAAGGAAGTGGCGGGAAAACAACCGGGAGAAATACCGTGCATCATCAAGAAAGAGCAACAAACGCCCGGAAGCCAAGAAACGAATTAATGCACGTCTTAGGGAACGGAGAAAGACCGATCCACAGTTCCGGCTTGCTCGTAATTTACGCTCCCGCTTACGAAAAGCACTTAAAGGCAAGAACAAGAGTGCGAGTACCATATCATTGTTGGGCTGTTCCATACCACACCTAAAGGACCATCTGGAAAAACAGTTCCTACCCGGAATGACATGGGAGAACCATGGACCAGTATGGCACGTCGATCATATGATGCCATGTGCATCCTTCGACTTAATCGATCCCGAACAGCAAAGACAATGTTGTCATTACACCAACCTCCAGCCATTGTGGGGACCAGAGAACATAAGCAAAGGCGATACAATTATCTACAATCGTACATGGACCGGTACTAAATGGATTAATTAGAAACAAAAAATCACTGTTTAAATATATTTAAGTTATTATCGGACTATATAAGTATTAAGTTTGTATTAAAATGTGGACACTCAAGAAATCTATTCATGGAAATCTATTCGGCAATCTACGACAAACGCAACAGTGTGCTGCACGCCGCGGAGACCTTCAAACGTGCATTCAAGCGTCCCTTGAAATATCAGACTCCGGTTATCCCCACCTTGCAGTTGGATATTTGAAAACAATCTGTTTGGAAGATAAGTTTCCAACGGGCCAAATGCTGGTCAAGCATATTGATCATATGGAGAATAAAATCAAAAAGATGGATTTCAAGCAACAGGAAGAGACGGTAGCTTTGTTGAGCAAACAGGTGGCTTCGTTAACATCCGATAGGCACGTTTCGTGGCTGGCGAAGGTTGCATTGTACAATGTCACGCACAACCTAGAAGGCGAGTGTGTGGAGACAAAGTTTGCTACACAGATTGAAAAGATTATTGTGAGAATGGCTAGAAAGAACGAGCGACCAACACCGAAGGATCTCACCGATTCAGAAGGCTTTGACACGATCGAACAAAAGCTGGGAAAAATGAACTCGCACGCTAAATACCTCTGGAAAATGTTCATTACCGTCTGGAAGACCAATGGAACGGTGTCGTCTAGACTGTTCCTTTACACTCTTGTCGCTAACAAATTCCATAACTGTTCGAAACCAATTGAGGTGAAAATGGAAGAGAACGATGTGAAACGAGTAAAGTTGGACTTACCAGATTACGTTCTTGACGAAGACGAGGTAGACGGCAAAAAGAGAAAACGTGGAATGGACCATTACTTGTCCGAAACAGTTAAAATTGAAAATCCATCTACTGGAAGGAAAAAGCGTGCACGAATTCAAACCAAAGCACGTCACATCTTCAAAAACGAAGAAACAAAATTTGGAGCCAGTGATATCAATGATCGAATACGTGCGAGAGATACGATGAATACCTTGGAAACGCTACGTGGAGAGAAAGTCCAGAAGCTCCAGCCCATGAGAACTCCATACGGTAATAAACCGCAATCGTGGATTGTCACGGTCGAGTCGGGAAAATACTTTGTAAAAGGTCCAATAAATGACTCGGAGAACTTTTTTCAAGCGTTGGTAGACGTAGAAAAAATCCGATACGGTCTCCAGACCATGAAGGTTAAAGTAGCAAAAGAAGGTAACTTATTTTATTACGTGTGTCCATTGTTCGATGGCAAAATGGTCGATACAGCAGAGGACTACTCAGAAGATACACTATGGGATATAGTAAAGAATCTTATCTTCAGACATGCTTACAACGTGTCCGACACGCATTTGAAAAACATTTTAGTCAACGAGAAAGGAAAGGTACTTTCGGTGGATGAGATGTATAACAATCGTGCACCCTCAAAGGCAAACGACATACTATCGTACCTATTTTCCAATGGAAAGTCACCAAATCGTGATTTCTGTCTTCGATTAAAACAGGTTATTCGCAAGCGAAAAAAGCAGTTTGTAGAGGAATGCAACAAATACGGTAAAAAGACAGAGAAACTTAAAGTAGCATCTATTTAATTTTATGTTTTGTAGGTAAAGTGTAATGATTTTTCACCCTTTCTTCCCACAGTTGTTTTAGGTCCAATAAGCCTGCCCACACGCCTAGAATAGCCAACACTACAGCGCCCACTATAACTTTGAATAGGTTCTTTGTAATATCGATGTAGAACACACTACACCGGTTGTTTCCACATATACTAAGGTCTCTTGCCACATCAAACAATGCGGCGATAATAGGAGGTTGTGATAATATAGTCTCACTTTTATCGCACAAGTTAAAGTCTCCGAGCTGGGAACGAACACGAGGATTGGTACAAGTTTCGGTCTTAATAAAGACAGACGCACGGGTGTATTCTTTTGAGTGCGTGGTCCAATACGAATAAAAATGACCTATGTACGATATCGTGGTAAAGAGGATAATACTAGAAATAGAAGAGATAATCCACGATTTCATTTGTATTATAAGATACGATTATATATACATGAAATTAAAGAACAATCTGGATTTTTAGAGTATATATGGTAAAGTTATACAATAAAATGAAGTATATTGTAATCGCTTTATCCATGCTGGCTGTAGCGAACAGTTTCTCTTTGGATGGTCCACACGGCGATGGACGATTTCTCGCACATCCTACTATATCAACTTTAACGCCATGTCCCGCTGGTGAATTCAATCAATTGGAAGAAGATGGAGCAGGAGGCATTTTAAACCACGATGGTTCCACGTACGTTTTGAATTGCAAACCATGTAGTAAGGCCACTCTGGCGGCCGGTGGGTTTGGATATACTAGTGTTGTATCCGGGCTAGCTTCTCCAGTGGACGTGCTGAATAGACCGAAATGCTGCTTTAACTACGACAACAGTGTATGTATTGAGCAAATGCGGGCGTACAAACAAGGGTGCGATGCTTCGGGGACTTTTGCAAGTGGGACGAACGATCAGGGTCATGGTGTTGGATCAGTATGCAATGCTTAATTCATAGTATAATATAGTTATCGTATAATATAGTACAAATTCTTGTCCACCTTACCATTACACCTTAGGAATGCGATGAATAGCGCAGCGGGCGTAGTTGTCCTACCTCCTTTGAGACCTATCTCAATTCGAGAATTTAGAATTCAATGTATGG